>VYKR01000206.1_pt1 | contig 11526 bp, 11 predicted proteins | sample 5109561 | NCBI WGS metagenome assembly VYKR01 (sample SAMN12291799, study PRJNA351875) | freshwater metagenome | isolation source: freshwater lake | place: USA: Michigan, Ford Lake | collected 2015-08-15
GCGCTGCTCCGCGCGGCGGCGGCGGAGGCGGCCGCCACGGGCTGCGCCAAGCTGCACCTGGAGGTGCGCGACGGCAACCCGGCGACGCGGCTCTACCAGCGCCACGGCTTTGCGAAGGTAGGTGAGCGGCGCGGTTATTACCGGGGTGTCGGCGGCCTGCTCCACGACGCGCACAGCTACGGCACCGCGCTGCCGCTCGCTTATTGAGAATCGATTGCGCTTTTCGCAACAAGCATGAAGGCCTATGTGTCGGGTCAACCCCGATCGGACCCCATCATGCCGCGCAACATCGACCTAGAAACGCTCTGCAACCAGAAGGGCCTGCGGATCACCGACCAGCGCCGCGTCATCGCGCGCGTGTTGTCGGAGGCGGAGGACCATCCCGACGTCGAGAAGGTCTATGCCCGCGCCTCCGCGATCGACCCGGGCATCTCGATCGCCACCGTGTACCGCACGGTGCGACTGTTCGAGGAAGCGGGCATCCTCGACCGTCATGATTTCGGCGATGGCCGCTCGCGCTACGAGCCCGCCGACGCCGCGCATCACGATCATCTGATCGACGTGGAGACGGGCCGGGTGATCGAGTTCGTCGATCCCGAGCTCGAGCAGCTGCAAAAGGCGATCGCGGAGAAGCTCGGCTTCCGCCTGGTCGACCACCGGATGGAGTTGTACGGGGTCAGCCTCGACCGGAAGGCGTGACGGCGCTGCGCATCGCGGTCCGGCTGGCCGGGCTGGTCGGGCTGCTGCTGGTCGGCCTGGCGCTGCACGGCGCGTGGCGGCTCGTCCGTGTCCCCTCGCCCTGGCCGCGCCGGTTCCTGCGCGGCGCGGCTTGGGTAGTCGGCGCGCGCGTCAGCGTTCGGGGCCGCCCGCCCTCGGCGCATGCGCTGATCGTCTCCAATCATTGCGGGTGGCTCGACATCCTGGTGCTCGGCGGCGCGACGGGGGCCGCTTTCGCCGCCAAGGCGGAGCTCGCGACCGTGCCGCTGGTCGGCTGGCTATGCCGCGTCAACCGCACGATCTTCATCGACCGCACCGACCGCCGCGCGATCCCGCAGCAAGCGGCGCGCATCCGCGAGGCGCTGGCGGTGGGGCCGGCCGTGGTCTTTCCCGAAGGCACCACCAGCGACGGCGTCACGCTCCTGCCCTTCAAGCCCGCCCTGCTCCAGGCACTCGACCCGCCGCCGCCGGGCGTCGTCGTCCAGCCCGTCTTCCTGGACTACGGCCCGGCCGCGCCCGAGATCGCCTGGGCCGAGGCGAAAGGCGAGAACGGCGCGCAGAACGGACTTCGCATCCTGGGGCGGCGCGGGACGGTCCCCGTCACGATCGAGTATCTGGACGCGTTCGACCCCGCCCAGGTCGGCGACCGCAAGGCGATCGCCGCCGAGGCGCGCAGGCGGATCGTAGCGGCCATGCAGGCGGCGGGGTCGCGCATTCACGCCGAATAAGCGGCCCTGCCCAATCGCAGTCAAGCATCGGCCTCACGGCCAGCACTTTGGAAGTCGCCGTCTCATCGGCGTCACAATTATAACATTTCAGCACCACGGCGGGAACGTTCGCTATGGGTGGCAAGCGGACATCGAGCCGCTTAGCATTTGGGCAATGAAGGTAGCGGCTGATGATCGATTTGCCGCTCCATTGGTATGTACAGGAGCAGGAGAGACGCTTGGTAACACCTGTGATTGAGACGGAGCGGTTCACACTTCGTGAACTGATACGCACCGACGCGCGCGCGCTCTTCACGACCTTGTCTGACGATGAGCAATGCCGACACCTTTCACGTGGCGCCTTTCTGCACGAGAAGGAACTCGAAGATTGGCTGACCGACCCGAGCTGGGCCGGCCGGAGCTGGGCAGCGATCGACAAGGCTGATGGCGAATTGGCTGGTCGGTTCGTAGCGGTTCCGACGCAGGAGAGTGACATGTCGGAACTCGGCTACATAACTGTAGTCGACCGGCAGGGCCAAGGAGTTGCACGCGAGTGCATGGAAGCGCTCATCACACACCTGTTTGAGCGCGAAAACCATCGCCGCGTCTTTGTCGAAATCGATGACGACAATGTGGCTTCAATCGCCCTCATCGAGCGTCTCGGCTTCAAACGCGAAGGCTGCCTTCGCGAACACGAGACTACGCATAAAGGACTCTGCAACCTGCTCATCTACGGCCTGCTCCGTCGTGAGTGGGAAGCGACCCAGTCACTGCCTGCGCTGAAGGTCGACTGAACGTCCGCTTTGGGTCGACAGCAAACATTCGCCGAGCGTCCAAACCGGCTGGTCCTGACACCGACGAGCGACGCGGGCTTTCCTGAGCGGTCGCGCCTGTCGGAATCAGGAGTCGGAACGCCACCGCTGGAAATCTCGCCCTTTCGGCCGCCTTGCCAAACGGGTAAACGCCCCGCCATGACCGCTCCCAAGACCTTTCACGTCAAGTCCTTCGGTTGCCAGATGAACGTCTATGACGGCGAGCGGATGGGCGAGCTGATGGCGGCCGGCGGACTCCGCGCGACCGAGGATGCGGGGGCGGCGGATCTGGTGATCCTGAATACCTGTCATATCCGCGAGCGGGCGACGGAGAAGGTGTATTCGGACATCGGGCGGCTGCGCAAGGACGCCGGAAAGCTCGGGCACAAGCCGATGATCGCGGTGGCGGGATGCGTCGCGCAGGCGGAGGGCGAGGAGATCGTGCGCCGCGCCAAGGTCGACGTGGTGGTCGGGCCGCAATCGTACCACAACCTGCCGGAGCTGGTCGCGCGCGCGGCGTCGGGGGCGGCGGCGATCGACACGGACATGCCGCTCGCCAGCAAGTTCGGCGCGCTGCCTGCGCGGCGCAAGGTCGGGCCGTCGGCCTTCCTGACGGTGCAGGAGGGGTGCGACAAGTTCTGCACCTATTGCGTGGTGCCCTATACCCGCGGCGCGGAGGTCTCGCGGCCTTGGGCGCAAGTGATGGACGAGGCGCGCTCGCTGGTCGACGCCGGCGCGCGCGAGATCACCTTGCTGGGGCAGAACGTCAATGCCTGGGGCGGTGAGGACGAGGCGGGGCGCGCGCAGGGACTGGACGGGCTGATCCGCGCGCTCGACCGGCTGCCGGGGCTGGCGCGCATCCGCTACACGACAAGCCATCCGAACGACATGGGGCAAGGGCTGATCGACGCGCACCGGGATGTCGAGAAGCTGATGCCGTTCCTGCACCTGCCCGTGCAGGCGGGGTCCGACCGGGTGCTGCGCGCGATGAACCGGAGCCATACGCTGGGCGGCTATCTCCGGCTGCTCGACCGTGTCCGCGCCGCGCGGCCGGACATCGCGCTGTCGGGCGACTTCATCGTCGGCTTCCCCGGCGAGACCGAGGCCGAGTTCGCCGAGACGCTCGGGCTGGTCGACGCGGTCGGCTACGCGCAGGCATTCTCGTTCAAGTACAGCCCCCGCCCCGGCACCCCGGCGGCGGGCATGGGCGAGCAGGTCGCTCGGCAAGTGATGGACGAACGGCTTCAGCGATTGCAGGCGGCGCTGAACCGCGACCAGCACGCGTTCAACCTCGGCACGGTCGGGCGGGTGTGCGACGTGCTGGTGGAGCGGCGGGGCAAGCTGCCGGGGCAGATGCTGGGCAAGTCGCCCTGGCTGCAATCGGTGCATCTGATCACGAGCGCGGGGATCGGCGACCTGGTCGAGGTGGCGTTGACGGCCGCCGGGCCGAACTCGCTGACCGGGGGACCCGTGGCGCTGGCGGCAGAGTGAACGCCGCACCTTTTCCGCTTGCCCGGTCGTTCCCATTTCGATGACGATGACACCGACAGCCCAAGGAGCCGCATGAGCCGCAAACCCGTTCCGGCGCAGGCCGGCGACCGTTCCCGCGTCGAGCTGGTGTTCGACAAGCCGCAGACGCTGGCGGCGCTGTTCGGCCAGTACGACCAGAACCTGGTCGCGCTGGAGAACCGGCTGGGGGTGTACATCACCGCGCGCGGCAACCGCGTCCAGCTGGAGGGATCGGCCGAGCAGGTGGCGCTGGCGCGCGACGTGCTCCACGACCTCCAGGCGCGGATCGGGCGCGGCGAGGAGGTCGATACCGGGCTGGTCGACGCGGCGATCGCGATGGCGGCGGAACCGGTGCTCGACGGCATCGTCCGCGCCGAGATGGGCACCCCGCGCGTCGCCGGCATCTCCATCCGCACGCGCAAGAAGACCATCGTGCCCCGCACGCCCGCGCAGGCGGCGTACATGCACGCGCTGACCGCGAACGACATGATCTTCGCGCTGGGGCCGGCGGGCACGGGCAAGACCTATGTCGCGGTCGCGCAGGCGGTGGCGCAGCTCATCACCGGCTCCGTCCAGCGGCTGATCCTGTCGCGGCCGGCGGTCGAGGCGGGCGAGCGGCTGGGCTTCCTGCCGGGCGACATGAAGGAGAAGGTCGATCCCTATCTCCGCCCGCTCTACGACGCGTTGTACGACTGCCTGCCCGCCGAGCAGGTGGAGCGGCGGATCAGCTCGGGCGAGATCGAGGTCGCGCCGATCGCCTTCATGCGCGGGCGCACGCTGGCCGACGCGTTCGTCATCCTCGACGAGGCGCAGAACACGACGCAGGCGCAGATGAAGATGTTCCTCACCCGCTTCGGCCAGAACAGCCGCATGGTGATCTGCGGCGACCCGAACCAGGTCGACATCCCGGGCGGCCCGGCGGCGTCGGGGCTGGCCGACGCGGTCAGGCGGCTGGAGGGGCTGGAGGGGATCGCCATGTCGCGCTTCACCTCGGGCGACGTGGTCCGCCACCCGATCGTCGGGCGCGTCGTCGAGGCCTATGAAGGCGGCGAGGCGGGCGCGGGCGCTTGATCGAGGTAGCGCTGTCGGCCGAGGAGCCCTGGCCGGACGGGGAATGGGAGGCGCTGGCGACGCGCGCCGCGCGCGCGGCGGTGGAGCGGACGCCCCATGGCGGGCTTCTCGCCTCGCCCGCGCTGGTCGAGATTTCGATCCGGCTCGCGGATGACGGGGAAGTCCGGGCGCTCAACGGGCAGTACCGGGGCAAGGACAAGCCGACCAACGTGCTCTCCTTTCCGATGATCCAGCCCGACCTGCTCGAGAGCGTGACCGCCAATTCGGACGACGGCGAGGTGCTGCTGGGCGATATCGTGCTCGCGCACGGCGTGTGCGCGGCGGAGGCGGCGGAGCGCGGCGTCGCGGTGGCCGATCACGCGGCGCACCTGATCGTGCATGGCGTCCTGCATCTGCTCGGCTATGATCACGGGGGCGACGCGGAGGCCGAGGCGATGGAACGGATCGAACGCGATGCGTTGTCTTCGCTCGGACTGCACGACCCCTATCCCGTCAACGAGGACTGACCACCGATCATGGCCGAAGGCCCCTCCAGCAGCACCGCCGAACCCGACAGTATCTGGGGGGGCCTCCGACGCGCGATCTTCGGCGACCAGTCGGAGGACAAGCTTCGCGACCAGTTGGAGGAGGCGATCGACCGGCACGAGGGCGATCCCGCCCCCGACGCGGCGGGCGACCTGTCGCCGCTGGAGCGGCAGATGGTCCGGAACCTGCTCCATTTCGGCGAGCGCGACGCGGGCGATGTGGGCGTGCCGCGCGCGGACATCGTCGCGGTCGAGGAGGGCGTGTCGTTCGGCGAGCTGGTGCGCATCTTCGCGGAGGCCGGGCATAGCCGCCTGCCCGTCTACCGCGGCAAGCTCGACCATATCGTGGGCATGATCCACATCAAGGACGTGTTCGCGATCCTGGCGACCGGCAAGGCCAAGCCGCCGACGATCACGAGCCTGATCCGCGAGCCGTTGTTCGTGCCCATGTCGCGCGGCGCGCTCGACCTGCTCGCCGACATGCGCCAGAAGCGCGTCCATCTGGCAGTCGTGCTCGACGAATATTCGGGGACGGAGGGCCTGGTCACGATCGAGGACCTGATCGAGGAGATCACCGGCGAGATCGAGGACGAGCATGACGAGGCGCCCCAGGCGCTGATCGTCCCGCTCGGCGGCGGTGCCTGGGAAGCGGACGCGCGCGCCGAGCTGGAAGACGCGGCGGCGCTGATCGACGTCCGGCTCGGCGAGGCGGAGGAGGATGTCGACACGCTGGGCGGGCTCGCCGCCGTGCTCGCCGGCCGGGTGCCGGCGGTGGGCGAGTGCGTCGATCACCCGTCGGGCTGGCGGCTCGAGGTGGTGGAAGCGGACGAACGGCGGATCAACCGGTTGCGCCTGCACCCGCCGGTGCCGGTCCCCGAGGATCGCGAGGAATAACCGTGGTCCGTCGACCGGTGATCGACCGCGTCGCTTAGAACGATCAGATCAAATCACTCGATAAATCTACGCGCTAGGCGTAAGAGGATCGGGTACGCGCAGGCGCTAGAGGAGTTTGAGAAACATGGACGCGATCACCCAGGGCAGCCCGCTCAACGATCCCAACAAGCAGCCCGCCGCGATGCGGACGCTGCTCGGCCGCACCAACAAGGATTGGTGGCCGAACCATCTGTCGGTCGACATCCTCCATCAGCGCGGCGTTTCGCCCGATCCGATGGGCGACGATTTCAGCTATGCCAAGGCATTCCTTGAGCTCGACTATGCCGCCGTGAAGCGCGACCTGACCGCGCTGATGACCGACAGCAAGCCCTGGTGGCCGGCGGACTATGGTCATTACGGCCCGTTCTTCATCCGCCTGGCGTGGCACGCGGCGGGCACGTACCGCACCGGTGACGGCCGCGGCGGCTCGTCCTCGGGGCAGCAGCGCTTCGCGCCGCTCAACTCCTGGCCGGACAACGGCAACCTCGACAAGGGCCGTCGCCTGCTCTGGCCGATCAAGCAGAAATATGGCGCCAAGCTGTCCTGGGCGGACCTGTTCATCCTGGCGGGCAACGTCGCGATCGAGTCGATGAACGGGCCGACCTTCGGCTTTGGCGGCGGCCGCGCGGACGTGTTCGAGCCCGAAAAGGACATCTACTGGGGCACCGAGGAGGAGTGGCTCGGTCAGACGCGCATCGACGAGGAGGCGGGGCTGGCGCTCGAGAACCCGCTCGCCGCGATCCAGCACGGCCTGATCTACGTGAACCCCGAGGGTCCTGGCGGATGCCCCAACCCGATGGGCTCGGCGCGGGACATGCGCGAGACCTTCGCGCGGATGGGGATGAACGACGTCGAGACCGCCGCGCTGACCGCAGGCGGCCACACTTTTGGCAAGGCGCATGGCGCGGGTGATCCGAGCCATGTCGGCGCGGAGCCGGAGGGCGCGGACATCGCCGCGCAGGGTCTGGGCTGGGCGTCGACGCATGAAAGCGGGCACGGCGACCATACGATCACCTCGGGCCTGGAAGGTTCGTGGACGCCGACGCCGATCGAATGGGACATGACCTATTTCGACATGCTGCTCGACCACGAGTACGAGCTGGTTCGTAGCCCGGCTGGCTCGCACCAGTATCAGCCGGTCGGCAACCCCGCCGAGACGCTGGCCCCGGCCGCGCACTCGCCCGAAAAGCGCGTGCCGACCATGATGTCGTCGGCCGACATGGCGCTGAAGGTCGACCCGGCCTACCGCGCGGTGATGGAGAAGTTCCGGGCGGACCCCGCCTACTTCGCCGATGCCTGGGCGCGCGCGTGGTTCAAGCTTACCCACCGCGACATGGGCCCGAAGGCGCGTTACCTCGGCCCCGAGGTGCCCGCCGAGGACCTGATCTGGCAGGATCCGATCCCGAAGGCCGATTACAAGCCGATCGACGAAAACGACGTGGCGGGGCTGCGTCTGGCGATCGGCGACTCCGGGCTGAGCGTGCAGGACCTGGTCAGGACCGCCTGGGCGTCCGCCTCGACCTATCGCCAGTCGGATCACCGGGGCGGCGCGAACGGCGCGCGTATCCGGCTGGAGCCGCAGCTGAGCTGGGAGGTCAACGAGCCGGAGAAGCTGCACCGTGTTCTCGGCGTCTATGAGCGCATCAAGGCGGAGTTCGACGGTTCGCGCGAGGACGGCAAGCGCGTGTCGATCGCCGACCTGATCGTGCTGGGCGGCTCCGTCGGCGTCGAGCGCGCCGCCGCCGCGGCGGGTCACGCGATCGAGGCGCCGTTCACGCCCGGCCGCACCGACGCGACGGCCGAGATGACCGATGCCGAGAGCTTCGACGTGCTCGAGCCCAAGGCGGACGCGTTCCGCAACTACCTGTCGGTCAAGTTCTCGGTGCCGACCGAGGAGCTGATGGTCGACCGCTCGCAGCTGCTGGGCCTCGCCGCGCCGGAGATGGCGGTGCTCATCGGCGGCCTGCGCGTCCTGGGGGTCAACCATCCCAAGGCGGGCAATCACGGCGTGTTCACCGACCGGGTGGGGACGCTCACCAACGACTTCTTCGTGCATTTGCTCGACATGGGCACGGCGTGGAAGCAGGTCTCGGACGAGTCGGACGAGGAGTTCGTCGGCACCGACCGCGACACGCACGAGCAGCGCTGGACCGCGTCGCGCACCGACCTGGTGTTCGGCTCCAACTCGCAGCTGCGCGCGCTGGCGGAGGTCTATGCCTGCGCCGACGCGGGGCAGAAGTTCGTGCGCGACTTCGTAAAGGCGTGGACCAAGCTGATGGAGGCCGACCGCTTCGACCTACGCTACGGGGTCGACACGGCGGGTGACACAAACCGGGTGGTGACGGTCTGACGCTCGCTCGATCGAACTGAAATGGGCCGTCGGTGGAAACACCGGCGGCCCATTTCATTCCTCCCCGGCACGGGGAGGGGGACCGCCCGCGTTTTTCACGCGGGTGGTGGAGGGGGTTCGCCGGTAAGGGGCTGTGGCCCGCGACGGAGGGGCGGGTCGTCGCGGGTGGCGGAGTATCCCCGGACAGCCCCCTCCACCACCGCACCGAAGAGGCGCGGCGGTTCCCCTCCCCGCGATGCGGGGAGGATCGAAGAAGGTCGGCTCGCCTCAGTCCTTCTCCCGGGGAGAGAGGATTGCGGGCGGTCGCTCACCCGCCTACCTTTCCCCCATGCTTCGACCCATCCTGATCGTCTCCGGCCTCCTCGCCCTTGTCGGCGCGGCCATCTTTGCTTGGCTTGCCTGGCCCGACACGGCCAAACTGCCGCTCGAGGCGGTCGCGGGCAATCGGCCGACCATCTCCGCGCCGCGCGTCCAGACGCTGCCCACCGTCAAGATCGCCGAGGTGGTCGGGTGGAATGGCGGGCGTCCCACCGCCGCCGCGGGGCTCGCGGTCCAGCCCTTCGCGACGGGGCTCGACCATCCGCGCTGGCTGTACCGGCTGCCGAACGGCGACGTGCTGGTGGCGGAGACGAACTCGCCGCCCCGGCCCAAGAAGGGCATCACCGACATCGTCATGGGCTGGCTGCTCGGCCGGGCGGGCGCGGGCGTGCCGTCGGCCAACCGCATCACCCTGCTGCGCGACGCGGATGGTGACGGGGTGGCGGAGGTCAAGACGCCGTTCATGACCGGGCTCAACTCGCCCTTCGGCATGGCGCTCCACAAGGGTCAGCTTTATATCGGCAACCATGACGCGCTGGTCCGTGTGCCTTACCAGGACGGCCAGACGCGGATCACCGCCCGGCCCGAGACCGTGGTGAAGCTGAACCCGGCGGGCAATCACTGGTCGCGCGGCGTGATCGTCGCGCCCGACGGCGAGACGCTGCTGGTCTCGGTCGGGTCGGCGTCGAACATCGCCGAGAAGGGCCTGGAGGCGGAGAAGTTCCGCGCCAATATTCTCCAGGTCTGGCCCGACAAGAACTGGCGCGTCTATGCGGCGGGCCTGCGTAATCCGGTCGGCATGGCGGTCAACCCGGTGACCAGGCAGCCCTGGACCGTCGTCAACGAGCGCGACATGCTCGGCTCCGACCTCGCCCCCGATTACCTGACCCAGGTCGAGTTCGGCGACCATTTCGGCTGGCCGTGGTTTTATTGGGGCGGCTATCCCGATCGCCGCGTCGAGCCGGGCAACGCCCCGCTCCAGCAATATTCGAAGCGTCCCGATTACGCGATGGGGCCGCACGTCGCGGCGCTGGGGCTGACCTTCACCGACGGGCTCAGGCTTGGGCAAAGGTTCGCAAGCGGCGCGATCGTCGGCGAGCACGGGTCGTGGAACAGGAAGCCGGTGTCCGGGTACAAGGTCGTCTATGTTCCGTTCGGCGCGAACGGCTTTCCGGTGCCGGGTGCCAAGCCCGTCGACCTGCTGGCCGGGTTCCTCGACGGCGAGGGCAAGGCGCGTGGGCGTCCGGTGGGGGTGATCGGGGATCGGACGGGCGCGCTGCTGGTGGCGGATGATGTGGGGAATGTGATTTGGCGGGTCGCACCCACCCAAGCTGTGGCGGCGCGGTAGGCTACTGACAGTTTCGCGCTTCCCCGGCGGAGGCCGGGGCCCAGCGGCGCGGCTGGGCCCCGGCCTCCGCCGGGGAGGCGCTAGACGCGGCTGCTTAGTATTACTCCAGAAGCCGGGGGCCGTTCGCCTTGAGCGCCGCCTCGATCTGTCCCGCGAACATGCCGAGCATCCCCGGCAGTTGCAGCTCGGCATGAACCAGCGCGTCCTGCACATCCAGGCGCGCGTCGACGCGCTGACCCATCGCCTCGACGGTGAAGAGGAGCGTATCGCCCTCCCAGCTGTGCCGCGTCACCTGCCCGCCGGGAATCCAACCCGCGAGCTTGCCGAAGCCGCGCTCGACGCGGCGGCGCGCCTCCGCACGGCCCAATTTGTGCGGCAGGTCGACCTGGACGGGGGCGCTCACGCCGTCACCTCGGCCGGGGTGGCGTGGGCGGGGGCGAGTTCGGTCGCGAAGATCATGGCGTCGTCCGCAAAGGCCTTGAACTCGAGCGCGTTGCCGCTCGGGTCGCGGAAGAACATGGTCGCCTGCTCGCCCGGCTGGCCGGCAAAGCGCATGTGCGGCTCGATCCCGAAGCGCACTCCTGCGGCGGCCACGCGGTCGGCCAGGGCGCGCCAGTCGTCCATCGCCAGCACCACGCCGAAATGCGGCACTGGCACGTCGTGGCCGTCGACCGCGTTCGTGACCGCGACGGGCTTCGCCGCCGGATCGAGATGCGCCACGATCTGGTGACCGAACAGGTCGAAGTCGATCCAGCTCGCGCTCGACCGGCCTTCGCGGCAGCCGAGCGTCCCGCCGTAGAAGCCGCGCGCGGCGGCGAGATCGTGGACGGGAAAGGCGAGGTGGAAGGGGCGAAGCGTCATGGCCGTGCGCATATCACCTAAGCCGGGCGACGGGGAGACCGAACCGTGCCACGCGCGTTGAGGCGTTCATGACCAAGTCAGCGACCGACATCATGGGCGAGATCGTCGCCGCCGCCGCGATCGACACCGCCGTCGCCTTCAAGACCGCGTCGCGGGGCGTCCCGAACGCGCTGCTCCGTGATCTGGCGGCGGTGCACCCCAATACGACGCTCGACGACCTGCCCGCCGAGGTGCGCGCCGCGATCGCGTCGAGCGTCCGCGCCGCTTTCACCCGGCTGCAAAAGGAGGGTTATGTAATCGCGCCGTCGCGCGGAAGCCCGACCCCACCCGCGCCGCCGCGCCCGCGCTCCGCCCCTAGGGGGCCGGGCAAGCCCCC
>VYKR01000207.1_pt1 | contig 11455 bp, 13 predicted proteins | sample 5109561 | NCBI WGS metagenome assembly VYKR01 (sample SAMN12291799, study PRJNA351875) | freshwater metagenome | isolation source: freshwater lake | place: USA: Michigan, Ford Lake | collected 2015-08-15
TATCAGTTATCAGTTATCAGTTATCAGTTATCAGTTATCAGTTATCAGTTATCAGTTATCAGTTATCAGTTATCAGTTATCAGTTATCAGTTATCAGTTATCAGTTATCAGTTAGATAGTTGTAGGGTTTTGGGGTATTAGTTGAATTCCCCCATTTCCCCATTCCCCCATTTCCCCATTTCCCCATTTCCCCATTTCCCCATTTCCCCATTTCCCCATTCCCCCATTTCCCCATTCCCCCATTTCCTCATTTCCCCATTCCCCCATTTCCCGAATCCTGACCTAGCATAAAAAAGACAATTTAGGAATACTTGTTAAAGAAAATTATTGAGATTTTTTATTAGTTTTCGAGGTATCTTCGGCTCCTTGGGGGAGATCGATAAAGACCTTTTCTCCAGCTTCCAACCCTGATAAAATTTGGGTTTTATCGTCTAAGACCAAACCGATCGAAACGGGTTTAAAACTGGGTTTATTTTCGGCATCGGGAACTAAAACCCCTGACTTGCCTTCCCGGGTGACAATGGCGACAGTCGGCACGACCAGAGCATTATCTAACTGCTGGCCGACAAAAGTTACATCTACATTCATTTTCGATTTGAGTTTGTCCCGTCCCGTCACCAAACCGATTCTCACTTCAAAAGAAGTAACATTATCCTCGATAATTGCTTCAGGAGCCACGAGAATAACTCGACCTTCAAAGACTTCTTCAGGAAAAGCATCGGCGACAATTCGCACGGGTTGGCCGCGCTGTAATAAACCCACATCTACTTCCGGCACTTTCGCAATCACTTCCAATCCCGATGCTAGGGCGATAATCGAGGTGGAAGTGGCCGAAGCGGTACTAGAGGCCGAAGTGGTGGGAGTGACAAAAGAACCCTCGGTGGCGTATTTTTGGGTGACGATGCCATCAAAGGGAGCAGTAATGACCGTATCGCGGTATTGAATCTTAATTTGCTCTAAATTGGCCCTAGCAGCCGCTACAGATGATTCTAGTCGAGCAAGCTCCGTTTCTTGGGTTTTTTGGCGTTGTTCGAGGGCAAATTTCGCTTCAGCGATCGCTGCTGCCGCTCCTATCATTTCCTGCTTAATTCCGGCCACTTCTGGGAAAGCGGTTTTATACGCTTGTTCCAAACGGCGGATCGATTCGTCTAAATTGGCTTTGGCGTTGAGATATTCATTGAGGACGGCATCAAATTGGTCTTGAGCGATCGCCCCTTCCCGGACTAAATTTTCATTGCGTTTAATCCGATTTTCTGCTAGTAGAAAACGGGATTGGGCTGCTTGTACCTGAGCTTGCAGTTGGTCTAAATCTTTGGGAATTCTTTCTTTGGCCTGAGCTAAACGGGCTTCTAATTGCTTATAACTGGCCTGGGCCTGATCAAATCGGGCTTCTAATTGCCGGATATCTTCAGGAATGCTGCGTTTAGCCTGTTCCAGATTGGCTAGAGCTTCCCGTAGATGCGCGTCTGACTGCATCCCCTGGGCATACACCTCTAAATTATCCATGACGGCGAGGGTTTGTCCCCTTTTAACGATCATGCCCTGATCCACCAATAATCGCACTAATCGGCCAGGGTTTTTCGGGCTAATGTTGACACTTTGGATCGGTTCCACCCTACCACTAGCTTTAATTTCCACAGCGAGGGTTTCCCGTTGAGCAGGAACGGTCATTTTCGCCAATTCTAGGGCAGGAGGAGGTGTTTGCAGTAAGCGATAAGAAACCACTCCCACCGCCAAAAAACCACTAGCCATGAGTCCGAATATCCAAAATAGGGGGCGATTTGATTTTCCCAACACGGTTATTGCCATCGATCAGCCAAAAGTTAATTGGTTATATACTAACGTCTCTAGAGCTGCCTTTGTTGTTTCTTTAGCCAACAACTCCCAAGCGAGATAGACTGATTAAAAAAGGCCTATCGCGGGGGTAAACTGTGCCAAAACTTCAATTAATCGTTTCTTTGCTCATTTTTTTCGTCGCTGGCAGCCCGCCGGCTTTTTCCCAGGCACTACTCCCCTACGCCATCGAACCGGAGTTAGAACAGATGGAACAAGCGGGAATTGAAATGGCCGAAGATGCCATCCAATTAGCTCGTTTTCGCCGTACCGATGCAGCCCTCGCACGGGCTAAGTTAGCGGTACAGTTAGCCCCCCATCTCTATCAAACTTGGTTTATTCTCGGTAGTTTATATCTGCAAGATGATCAGGTGCAACTCGGTATCGAGGCATTAAATCAATCTTTGTCCCTTGCTCCCGCCGATGCCCAAGCTAATATTAAATTTTCCCTCGGTAGTGCCTATTTTCAGAATCAAGATTATCAGTCTGCTATTGCCCAGATTGAAGCGGGTTTGCAAATTAAACCCGATGTTTCCCCCGCTCTTTTTGATCTCGGTAATTCCTATCTCAAGTTAGCACAATATCCTGATGCGATCGCAGCTTACGAAAAAGCTGTTAGTCAAGATAAAAATTTTTGGCCGGCTATTAATAATATTGGTTTAGTTAAATACGAACAGGGTGATAAGGAAGCCGCTCTTAAAGATTGGCGCACCGCTTTGAAAATCGATCCTAAACAGCCAGAACCTCAGTTAGCTATTGCGGTGGCTATTTATAGTCAAGGAAAAACTGAGGAGGGTATCAAATTAGCTCAGGCCGCTCTCACTAGCGATAGTCGTTATGCCAGTCTGAAATTTTTGGGGGAAAATCTCTGGGGTAAACGTCTTCTGCAAGACACGGAGAAAATGTTTAATCATCCCAAAATGAAAGATTTTATCGCTCGTTTACCACAACCAACCCCAGAAGCGGACGAAGAAAATTAAGCTGATAAGTAATACCATTTTTCTTTATTCTTGGCAGGTATCTTACCCCCCCCTGCCCCCCCGACATCGGGGGGGTTGCCTTTTGCCTCTTGCCTCGTCTCAACAAGCAATTTAAATTACGAACAGCTTAGCAGTAACTTCCCTGTAACCTGCCGACTTTCTAAGGCGTAATGGGCTTCTTTTGCTTGCTCTAAAGAATAGATTTGATAACAGGGAGGCTGAATCTTTCCTAAGCTCAAATAGTCAAAAAGTAAAGATGCCTGTTGCTTCAAAGCCATGGCATCGGAAATATAATGGCGAATGACCGGGCGAGTCAAATAAAAAGAGCCTCGCTCAGAAGCGCGACACCCCAGCAGACGATTCAAGGCTACCGGCGGCACTTCTCCACTCGCTTGCCCACAAGCGACCAGCAAACCGCGATTTTTTAAGGCTTTTAGGCTATCTTCAAAAGTTCTCAGACCCACGGAGTCATAGACCACGTCAACCCCTTGACCCGCAGTGAAATCCATCACCCCATCGACAAAATTCTCGCAGTCGTATCGAATCACCTTGTCAGCACCAGCCTGAAACGCCAGCAGAGCCTTGGCTGCCGAAGAAACAGTACCAATCACCCTCGCTCCCCGCAACTTTGCCATTTGAACCAATAGAAAACCCACTCCACCAGCGGCGGCATGAATCAGCACCGTCTGTTGTTGATTCAGAGGGAAAGTCTCATGGGAGAGAAACAACGCAGTCAGTCCCTGCAACAAAACCGATGCCGCTACTTCATCGGAGATAGACTCTGGCAACGACACTAAACCATCGGCGCATAGGGCGATATATTCCCCATAAGCCCCCTGTTCCATATATGGAAATCCTACCCGTTGCCCGATATGGAAGGCTTTGACCCCAGAACCCATGGCCACAATCTCGCCAACGCCCTCCTTTCCGGGAATCAAGGGCAGAGGCGTAGAATAGACCCCAGAGCGTTCATAGATATCGACAAAATTCACCCCAGCATACTTCACCTTGACCAAGACTTGATCAGGCTCTACCGTCGGCGTTGGCAGGATTTGCAATTGAAGCTGGTCGGGAGTGCCGTATTTTTCAACTGTTATACACAACATGATGTCAACCCCTTGGGAAATTATGAATGATGAATGATGAATTGGGGATAGGCAACGGGCAAAAGTAAATAACAAGTAAACTGTTGTGGATTGAAATTGCATATTGTCAAAATTGGAAAAACAAGCGAAAACCCTTACTCTTGCCTGTTGCCCGTTTCCTTGCCTCAATTACTAATACAAAAGTTCTATGACTTACTCTTGCACTGGTATTAGGCTCAAACTTGTAAACGACAGATCGATCGCCCGCCATAGTCCATATACTTCTTGATAGGGTACTGGCCAGCCCGGATGATGCGCGTCCACATCCTGTTGTCGGGCGATCGCCGCATTGAGCCACTGATCGACCCCGGGGTGACGGTGATGGTAGTCATGACAACTGGTATCCCCCACTAGAATCAGCAAGCGAATCGGAACATAGAGCATCCCTAACCTCAACCACCAAACGCACCATTGCCAGAATTTAATGCCAAAGGGCTGATCCGCCCTGGGTAGGGGATCTCCCAAAAATATCCCCACCGTTGCCCGGGCATAATAACGCTTGCCCTTTTTCAAATCTGCTTCGGGTGCGGGGTGAAGGTGTTCTGAACATTGGCGGATTAAGGTACTCATCTGATGCAACACGATCACAGGGAACAGCCAAGCCACCCCGTAGGCGAGCCACCATTGACCGAACCCGACCAAACCTAACTGGGCTACCACCACTAACCCACTGCGTAGTTGATGGGCGCGATCGCTCGAAAACAGGCTTGAGCGTACTCGATCAATCCAGAAGCGGCCATGAAAGAGGGGAGAAAACAAACCCATGATCATCCGTCGCCATAGCGCTTCTCGACTCAAACCAGGATGGATTCCTGCCCGAAGACGAAGCGCTTCCACTGTCTCATCATCATCAAGCAAGGGGTTTTGATGATGTTTACGATGGCGGATTTGATATTGATCAAAGCTGAGAATCAACATTAAGGCGGAAATCCACCGTCCAAGGTATTGATCAAATAATCGATCGCCTGTGAAATTAGAGTGGGCGCAATGGTGAACGATGACCACTTGCAGTTGTCGAGAGGCGGAAACAGTGAGACTCCAACCGACAATCAACCATAGATAACCCCACCCTTGAAGGACTAAAGCCCAACAACTGAGGGAAATCCCCAGCAATAGCAAACCGCAAACCTTGACTAAATAGCGGCGCGGTCTGGGTTGAGGTAGAGTCTCATCGGTAGCGGGGACACCGACAACCCAGGTTAAAAATGGCTGAAAAACTTTGGGTAAAGCCTCCATTTCTTTCCTTACTCCCGACCGATTCGGCGAAGGCAAAGAATCGCGCACAGTTGGCGCTTGATTAAAAGTCAGATTGTCAGTCATAAATATTTCTTTCTAGGATCGGGTGAGTGAGCAAGCCCCCTGGAGGAGTCAGGGGGCCAATCAATTAGGGTTTAGTTCCGTGGCAGACTAAAGCATTGCGGATCAGTCGAGCTTCATAGCCAGAGAGATTTTCGGTCAAATTCACGCTAAAATACTGATCGAGCAGGTGAAAAGTGAAATCAAGTTCATTCTCTAAACCGCTCAGTCCATACATCTTGATAACGTAGTTGCAAAGCAAACGCTTCGCGGCAAGTTTCGAGGGAGCCTGGACCACAAAAGGATCGGCAATATATTCAATGGCAATATCAGAAAGCCCCGCATCTTGAGCAAGATTAATCATCTCCTGACGGGTAAAATGGGGGTAATCATGACGGGTTTTGCCGTATTCATTGACTACCTCACCAAAAAAGCGAGCCATCGGGCCATCTTCTTCAAAATCATGCAAAACCCAACGCCCACCAGACTTGAGAATCCGCGCTCCTTCTTTAGCTGCTTGACTACGAAATTCTTGCGGAATATGATGTGTGCCATAGGCATAAATCACGGCATCGACTGACTCATCTTTTAGCCAAAACAAATCTTGAGCGAATTGGCAAACCCCAAACATCCCCTTTTGGCGAGACTGCTGGACCATGAAGGGAGAGCTATCGGAATTCACGAAAAGCGGGGCAAAAGATACATGACGTTTGCAAGTCTCTTCGATATAGCCATCGCCAGCGAGAAGATCAGCGATAATATAGTCACCGTCAAATTCCAGGGAACCTTGGGGGTGAGCCAGCCTCAATAAATCAAGGGTTCCTTCAGAGCGAACATCTGGAAACAGCCGAATACTGTCCAGATAATCTTCGCCGCGTCCTTCGGTGCTAAATTCATTCTGGGCGGTCAATGCCTGAGACGAAGATCCGAAACGATTATACAGGGCTTGGGGATTGATAACCCGATCGAATAATGATGATTTTTGCTCAGTTCCGATCGAGGAAAAATGTGGCTTTGACGGTGTTAAAATTGTTGCTGCCATGAGTCAACTCCTTGTTTTTAAGTTATTGCGGCTTTTCATCCGCTTACCTAACCAATGAGAGCCACTAGACTTTTTTTTGCAGTTGTGGAAAAAATAATTTTAAGGAAAAGACAATGCCGTGAACGACGAGCTTATTCCCCTAGTCAAGGTGGCAACCTACTGGCGGCTACGACTCCGTAATGTTGTGCCGGAAACCAACCAACCCCTTGAAGAAAATGACTCTAACTTTCTCCCATCAGGGAGTGAGCAGTGGTTGCAAGCGGAAAAGCACTTTTATGAATGTATAGATAACATTATTCAATTTCTCAACCCCCCAAGGGCGCTAACCAGCCTACCGCTAGAGATTCTCCTCCCCTTATGCGCTCTTGTGCGGATTGTCCTCGATAACCGTCACCCCAGTACCAATGAGTGCGTCATACCCGAATCTCCTTACTATCGGGCAAAGGATAACCCAACTTGGCAGCAACTCGATCGCCTCTGGCATATCCTTAAGGATGACATTGGCATAAAGTTAGCTCCTAAAATCAAAAACTGGATCTCCGCTCCCTGGATTAAAGGGAAGATTAGTGCCAAATATAAACAGGAACTTGAGCAAGAGGACATTAATCAAGCGCAATTCCAGGTGTGGCGCTATCTTGGCCTGAGCTTAAAAGGCCAACCAACCCCCAAAGGTAAGGATTCTGTCTTTAATCCCCATTACCGACAACAGAGTGGACAGTGTACCGTTAAAGGGTGGCTGGGAAAAGGCATCTATCACGCCCTGGAGGGAGTAGCTAGAAAAAAGGCCAGAGAGCAACGCGCGAATCCCGGAGTTAATCCCAATGATGCAGATCAAACCATTGATCCTTTAGATAACATTAAGTCTAAGCCGTCTCAAGCGTGGTGGGAGCAGATCAGAGAAGCAGTGGAGGGTCCCTGTGCTAGAGAACTCCAACAGATTCAGCCCCGAAGCAAAGCATTAAGGCACATTAACGCCCAACTGGTGATCTTAAACCTCTTACCCCCAGAATCCGTCCCTTGGGAGGAAATGGCACAACAGTGGGGGTGCGACGACACCACAATTCGCCGGTTCTATAATGACAAGTGTTGTCCTTGGCTCCAAAAACATTTTTCCGAAGAAGATCTTTTCTCGCAAGACTGAAGTTAACCCAGAAAAGGAGTTTCTCGAATAAACCCCTTTTCTAATATCCCCCGTTCCCTCCTAGAAAATTATGTCTATCTCTACCTCAACCTCAGATGTCAATGAACCTCTCAATCCCCTAGAGGACTGGTTTGACGATGACGAACTGGAAAACGATCCTGAGTTTCAGGCGTGGTTAGCGATCGCCGACACAACGGAGGAGGAGGACAGCGCCGGACAAGCATCCTCTTCTGTTTGGGTTCCCTGGGACGCAGCGGCTCAAAAGCAAGCCAATAAACTGGCCCTGGCCCACCCTAATCCCAGCTTTGGGGAATTGATTCGCCAGAACACCTTAGCGGCGGCGGTGCTGACATATTATCTAGAAGGACATGGGATAGAGGTAGATACTGCGGCGGCTGACCACGCTCAAGCGGTGCTACAACTGCTCAATCCAACAGCAGATGTGGTATTACCCAAGCTGGGTAAACTAGAAGCTATATTGATTCCCCAAGACTCTGGTGAAGAACCGTTAGATTTAAGCCAAGTTAGGGTCGAAATTGACCTAAATCCGGCAACATTGGCCTATATTTTAGTCGAGTTAGGGGAAGGAGGAGCTTGGTTAACCGGGGTTCTGTTGAGTTCGGATCTGCGTCAGGATTTCCCAGAAGGCGGTGCGGTGTCCTTGGCGATGAGGAAACCTATATCGGCGCTGTGGGAAGCTTACCATCGGTGGGAAAAGTGCCAGCAAATCATGGCGCAGTATATCGATAAACAAGGCTGGTCAGCGGAACAGCGAGCGGAGGTAATCACGGTGTTAAACTGGGTCTGGGACTATCGGCAGGACTATGAGCGTCCGACGCTATTAAAGGAGTTTTTAGAAGAGAAGGCCAGCGAGAATCATGAGAATTTTAAACCCTTAGTCTCGCGTCCAGAAGGGGTAAGGGAAGCAACGCCTAAGCCGTCTTCAGAGGGTGCGGTGGACTGGCTAGAGGTGGCGATGGATTTGCTTGATGAATTGGGAAAATTTATTTAAAAAATAATTATGAAAAGCATTAAAATAATTGTTGAAAAACACCCAGATGGCTATATTGCTTATCCTTTAGGTATTTCTTGTTCCAAGGCTCTGCCTTGGAACATAACATCTAAGGCTCTGCCTTAAAGTAGTATTTAGGAAGAACTGGAATTTCAGTAAACAGTTATCAGTAAACAGTTATCAGGTAGAACCTGAATCAAGCGTTCCCAGGTAGAACCTGGGAACGAGATAACTAGATAAATAAGTTAAAATAGTAAGGTGATCATTAACAAAGAGGTCAACAGATGCAAAATTTACGTCAGGTTTCTTTACGAACAAGTGGACAAGAGCAGGTATTAACTATTCCTCCTGAACTGGCCCTATCAAGTACAGAGGTTTTGTTACGCAAAGAAGGTCATCGCTTAATCATTGAGCCGATTTCTTCCGGTTCTCTAATTTCTTTGCTGACTACTTTGCCAGACATTACAGACAATTTTCCTGATATAGATGAAGGGTTGCTTCCCCTTGATGACATCACATTTTAGAATGAAATAGCCCTGAAATTTTATTGTTATAAATAGATTCGTTCAAAAGGTTCTTTTCGATAACGGCGATAAATATCAAAGTCACTATCTAAGGTAATAATCGCAGAAATATTAAGTCTTTCAGAAATAGTTATTAACGATAGATCTGCAAAATCTCCCGGTAGGTCAGCGTATTGTTCATTAAGTTGTATAATTCTGGCAAAATCCTGTGGTAAAAGGGGAATACATTGATAAAGCTGGTGGAATAAATCACTTAAAAATTCATTTTGTGTTCGATAATTATGGCTTAAAAGATACATTACTTCTGTTATACAAGCAACAGTTGTAATCAAGTCGCTGGAACATTGTTCAAAAAAGTTGACGACAGCCCGATGATAATTATCTTGAGAACTGTAATAGGCGAATAGAATACTACTATCTGTAATAATTTTTGGGGGATAATTTGTCATGAATGATCTTGCTGATGATGGTTTTGGATATATTCTGCAACTACTTTTTTGCGGTTTTCTCGCAATGACAAATCAGGTGGAGCATTTTCTAAAAGATGCTGAGGATGACTTCCCCGGCGTTGTAATAAAGTTTTACGCGGTTTTAAGCTTTGCCAATGTTCGTAAATGAGTTTTTTGAGAAGTTCTTCTGAGCTAATATTCTCTTCAGAAATGATGTCTGCTAGATAGTTTTCGGTTTCTCGATCTAGATTAATGGATAACATTATAATTTCAGGGGATAAATCAATATCTTTGATTATAGCTTAAAATCTATGATCGCACTACAGATAATCGCACTCACCCCCCCCATCCCCATTGAGTTTGCTAGAGAAAAATTCGGGGTACGGGCGAAGCATTCGGATAGGAAATCTAGGGTTTCAGTAATAGGTTATTGTCCGAATGCTTCGCCCCTACTCAATCATCTAACAATCCGTCGTAACGCACCACACCTATCATTAATTTAACTACTACTTGGTGCGTTACGCTATCGAAGAGCGCACCCTACTAAAAACTCTAGATATTACCATCCTACGGACAATCCAGGGTTATTAAATCAATCACCGTTAGGCTGCTGGGAACTTCGACTATCTACGACTTTTCCAGTATCCAGGTTCTCGGCTGCAATGCATAACCGCCAAAATGAGAATGTAGTCTTGCTCGATTGTATAGAGAATTGCATAGGGAAATCTGCGTGCCATGCATCGTCGGACAGCATCATCAATAACAACATAATGAGTAGGAGATGCTCTAATTCGATAAACCGTATCCTCGATAGCATTGATAAATGCCTGTGCAACCTCAACCCGTTGCCCTGTATAGTATTGAACTGCTTCAGCATATTCAGTGAGAGCTTCAGGGTGAAATACATACCTCATGGCTCAATCAGTCGTCTAACTTGAGCTAGAGCTTCTTCCCCCGAAATTGGCTGCACAGAGCCATCCCGAACCTCGCCTCTTCGTCTTTTTGCTTCAGTTACCCAAACTGCCTGAATTGTTGAATCGGTATCGAATTCTAAGCTTTCTACCAACTTGTCTGCAAGCAGCGCCCTTGATACACTAGGTAAGGACAATATCTCTTCTGTCAGTTGCTCAATTGATCCCATAGCCCGTCGCAGAATAATAAACTCTAAGCATTATTATTCTATAGCAAAATCGACTAAGTTAGTTCTTTTTTGATAAATCTTTAATTAATCTGCTATGGGCAGTGCGTTACGCTATCGAAGAGCGCACCCTACTATAATTAGACTAGAATTGAGTTTGCTAGAGAAAAATTCAGGGTACGGGCGAAGCATTCGGATAGGAAATCTAGGGTTTCAGCAATAGGTTATTGTCCGAATGCTTCGCCCCTACTCAATCATCTAACAATCCGTCGTAACGCACCACATCTATCATTAATTTAACTTCATTATAAGATATAATTAATTTGCAAGAGTTCTTATCTATCATTAATTTATTTGGTGCGTTAGCGATAGCGTAACGCACCCTACTAATAAACTACTGTAAAAATATGAAACAGTAGAATGGTAAAATGTAGGGTGCGTTAGACGGCGACAATCTCTGCTTAAACTTGAATCTAACAATCCGTCGTAACGCACCACTGTAAAAATACGAAACAGTAGAATGGTAAAATGTAGGGTGCGTTAGACGGCGACAATCTTTGCTTAAGCTTAAATCTAACAATCCGTCGTAACGCACCACACCTATCATTAATTTAACTTCATTATAAGATATAATTAATTTGCAAGAGTTTTTATCTATCATTAATTTATTTGGTGCGTTACGCTATCGCTAACGCACCCTACTAATAAACTACTGTAAAAATACGAAACAGTAGAATGGTAAAATGTAGGGTGCGTTAGACGGCGACAATCTCTGCTTAAACTTAAATCTAACAATCCGTCGTAACGCACCACACTTATCATTAATTTAACTTCGTTATGACATATAATTAATTTGCAAGAGTTCTTATCTATCCTTAATTTATTTGGTGCGTTA
>VYKR01000208.1_pt1 | contig 11394 bp, 10 predicted proteins | sample 5109561 | NCBI WGS metagenome assembly VYKR01 (sample SAMN12291799, study PRJNA351875) | freshwater metagenome | isolation source: freshwater lake | place: USA: Michigan, Ford Lake | collected 2015-08-15
GCCCCTCGCCGCGCCCGGTGAGCGCCAGGCGAAGCGGCAGGAACAGCGCCCGGCCCTTGCGTCCCGTCTCCGCCTTCAACGCGCCCGTCAGCGCAGCCCATGGCTCGCCCGTCCAGTCAATCGCCTCCGCCGTCCGTGCCGCCTCGGCGAGATAGGCGCGGTCTTCTTCGGCGGCGGCATTCGCGACCGGCCCTTCGATTACGCTCCACCAGTCGGCCGCCTCGGCGATCGTGTGCAGGTTCGGTCGCACCGCCAGCCATTCGGCCTCGCCCATGCCCGCCGGCACGCGGTCGCGCACCCGCTCGAACGGCAGCTGATGGACGATCCGGGCGTTCAGCCCCGCCAACTCCGCCTCGTCGAACCGCGCCGGCGCCCGGCCGAACCGGCTGAAATCGAAGCTTTGGGTCAGCGGCTCGGGCTCGACGATCGGCTCGACGGGATCGCTCGTGCCCAGCCGCGCGAGCAGCGCGCGCACCGCCTCCGGCTCGATTCCGACCTCCCGGAAATGATCGGTGCCGAGCGACCCGAGCCGCTTCGACAGCTTGCCCTCCGCCCCCGTCAGCAATGCGCTATGCGCGAAGCTGGGCGCCGCTTCGCCCATCGCCGCGAACATCTGGAGCTGGAGCGCGGTGTTCGAGACGTGGTCTTCGCCGCGCACCACATGGCTGATCCCCATCTCGACATCGTCGATCGCGGACGGGAGCATGTACAGCCAGGACCCGTCGGCGCGGCGGATCACGGGATCGCTCATCGTCGATGGCTCGAACGACTGCGGACCGCGCACCAGGTCGACCCATGCGATCGGGGCGTCATGGTCCAGCTTGAACCGCCAATGGGGTTTGACGCCGTCCGCCTCCAGCCGCGCCCGCTCGGCCTCGGTCAGCCGGAGCGCGGCGCGGTCGTACACCGGCGGCAGCCCGCGCCCGGCCTGCACCTTGCGCTTCAGGTCGAGCTCCTGCGCGGTCTCATAGGCCGGGTAAACCCGACCCGTCGCGACCAGCGCGTCGAACCGCGCCTGGTATATCGCGAAGCGCGCCGACTGCCGTTCCTCGCCGTCGGGTGTCAGCCCCAGCCAGTGGAGGTCCGCGCGGATCGCATCGACATGGCGCTCCTCGCTCCGTTCGGCGTCGGTGTCATCGATCCGGAGCAGGAAGCGCCCGCCGTTCCGCCTCGCCCACATCTGGTTGTGGAGCGCGGTGCGGATATTGCCGACATGCAGCCGGCCGGTGGGGGAAGGGGCGAAGCGGGTGACGACGGTCATTCCAGCGCCTTAGGCGTCGGGGGTTGCCGGGCAAAGCCTCGCGCGACTAAGCCCCGCCGCGACGAGACAGGCCGGGGAGGGCCGTTCCCATGAAGCTGATCACCGGCAATTCGAACCTGCCGCTCGCCCGCGCGATCGCGGGCCATCTGGGCCTGTCGCTCGCCGACGCGCTGGTGCGCCGGTTCGCCGACGAGGAGATCTTCGTCGAGATCGGCGAAAATGTCCGGGGCGAGGACGTGTTCGTGATCCAGTCGACCGGCTACCCCGCCAATGACAATCTCATGGAGCTGCTGATCATCATCGACGCGCTGAAGCGCGCGTCGGCCAGGCGGATCACCGCGGTGGTCCCTTACCTCGGTTATGCGCGCCAGGACCGCAAACCCGGGCCGCGCACGCCGATCTCCGCCAAGCTGGTCGCCAATCTCATCACGGTCGCGGGAGCGGACCGGGTGCTGTCGGTCGACCTCCATGCGGGGCAGATCCAGGGCTTTTTCGACATCCCGACCGACAATCTCTACGCCGCGCCCGTCATGTCGGCGGACATCCAGGCGCGCTTCGCGAGCCGCAATCTGACCGTGGTGTCGCCCGACGTCGGCGGCGTGGTGCGCGCCCGCGTCCTCGCCAAGCGGTTGAACAACGCCCCGCTCGCCATCGTCGACAAGCGGCGCGAGCGCGCGGGCGAGTCGGAGGTGATGAACATCATCGGCGAGGTGGAGGGTCGGTGCTGCATCCTAGTCGACGATATCGTCGATTCGGCTGGGACGCTGTGCAACGCTGCGGCCGCGCTGCGCGAGGCGGGAGCGGAGGACGTCGTCGCCTATGTCACGCACGGCGTGCTGTCGGGCGGCGCGGTCGCGCGCGTCGAGGGATCGGCGCTCAGCGAGTTGGTCATCACCGATTCGATCGGCAACCACGAGTCGATCGGCCCGGCCGCGCGCATCCGCCATTTGCCGATCGCGCCGCTGCTCGCGGAGGCGATCAAGCGGATCGCGGACGAGACCTCGGTATCGAGCCTGTTCGACTAACGCTGCGACAGCGCCACGATATGGTCGAGCACCGCCGGGTGGAGCGGCTTGGCGAAGGCGCAGCCATATTTGAACTTGTCGCGCCACGCGACCACCGCCTCCAGCGCTGCGAGGCCTGGAAGCGTCAGCCAGACCACCGTGCCGGGCCACAGCGTGAAGCTGGTCTCCGCGCGAAAGCCGGAGGCCGACAGGTCGACCACGTCGATCTCGAACCTGGTCTGGCCCCGGTCGCGCAGATGCGCGCGCATCTTGACCGCCTTGCGGAGCGCGCGACGGTGCTCGTCGCCGGGAAGGTCGAAGCTGGGGTGATACGCGGGCTGGGTCATGAGGCGACTTGTGCCCGATAACTGGTTACGATTTGGCAAACGCGGAACGATATGTCGCCGCTCTGGACCTTGACGGACCCGTGTGCTTTAGCCCCGCCATCCCCGCTATTCGAAAACGGACGGCCGCGCCATGAACATCCATGAATACCAAGCCAAGGAACTGCTCGCGAAGTTCGGCGTCCCCGTCCCCGCCGGCCATGCCGCGCTGAGCGTCGAAGAGGCCGTCGCGGCGGCGGGCAAGCTTCCCGGACCGCTCTACGTGGTCAAGGCGCAGATCCATGCCGGTGGTCGCGGCAAGGGCAAGTTCGTCGAGCTCGGCCCGGACGCGAAGGGCGGCGTGCGCCTCGCGCGCTCCGCCGACGAGGTCCGCGCGGCGGCGCAGGACATGCTCGGCAACACGCTGGTGACTATCCAGACGGGTGACGCGGGCAAGCAGGTCAACCGGCTCTACGTCACCGACGGCGTCGACATCGCCAAGGAGTTCTACCTCGCGCTCCTCGTCAATCGCGCCACCGGCCGCGTGTCGATGGTCGCCTCGACCGAGGGCGGCATGGACATCGAGACCGTCGCGCACGACACGCCCGAGAAGATCCACTCCATCGACATCGACACCGCGACGGGCTTCATGCCGCATCACGGCCGCGCCGTCGCTGCGGCGCTCGAGTTGACGGGCGACCTCGCCAAGCAGGCGACCAACGTCGCCGCCAAGCTCTACGACACGTTCCTGGGCACCGACGCCGAGCAGATCGAGATCAATCCGCTCGCCGTCACCGAAGACGGCAAGTTGATGGTGCTCGACGCCAAGGTCGCCTTCGACGGCAACGCGATGTTCCGCCACAAGGACCTCCTGGAACTCCGCGACGAGACGGAGGAGGACCCGGCCGAACTGGAAGCGTCCAAATACGACCTGGCGTACATCAAGCTCGACGGCGACATCGGCTGTATGGTCAACGGCGCGGGCCTTGCCATGGCGACGATGGATATCATCAAGCTGAACGGCATGTTCCCGGCCAACTTCCTCGATGTCGGTGGCGGCGCCAACAAGGAAAAGGTGACGGCCGCGTTCAAGATCATCCTCGGCGATCCGAACGTGAAGGGCATCCTGGTCAACATCTTCGGCGGCATCATGCGCTGCGACATCATCGCCGACGGCATCGTCGCGGCGGCCAAGGAGGTGAACCTCCAGGTTCCCCTTGTCGTCCGGCTGGAAGGCACCAATGTCGAGCAGGGCAAGGCGATCCTGGCCAATAGCGGCCTGGCGATCGTCCCCGCCAACGACCTGGGCGACGCCGCCCGCAAGATCGTCGCCGAGGTCAAGGCGGCCGCCTGAGGTCCACGCGCGGGAGCGCCATGGAGAAGCACATGAAGGTACTCGTCCCCGTCAAGCGCGTGCTCGACTATAACGTGAAGCCCCGGATCAAGGCCGACGGCTCGGGCGTCGATCTCGCCAACGTCAAGATGAGCATGAACCCCTTCGACGAGATCGCCGTCGAGGAGGCGATCCGCCTGAAGGAGAAGGGCGCGGTCACCGAGATCGTCGCCGTGTCGATCGGCGAGGCCAAGTCGCAGGAGACGCTGCGCACCGCGCTCGCCATGGGCTGCGACCGCGCGATCCTCGTCACCGCCGATACGCGCGTCGAGCCGCTCGCCGTCGCCAAGATCCTCGCCAAGATCGTCGAGGAGGAAGCGCCGCAGCTCGTCATCCTGGGCAAGCAGGCGATCGACGACGACAACAATCAGACGGGTCAGATGCTCGCCGGGCTGCTCGGCTGGGCGCAGGGCACCTTCGCCTCCAAGGTCGAGATCGCGGACGGCACCGCGACCGTCACGCGCGAGATCGACGGCGGGCTGGAAACCGACGCGTTGAAGCTCCCCGCGATCGTCACCACCGATCTTCGCCTGAACGAGCCGCGCTACGCCTCGCTTCCCAACATCATGAAGGCGAAATCCAAGCCGATGGCGCAGAAGACTCCGTCCGATTACGGGGTCGACATCGCGCCGCGCATCACCACCTTGAAGGTCGTCGAGCCCGGCAAGCGCGCGGGCGGGACCAAGGTCGCCGATGTCGACGAGCTTGTGACGAAGCTGGCAGCCATGGGGATTTCCAAGTCATGAAGACGTTGGTCTGGGTCGAGCATGACGGCAAGGCCGTCAAGGACGCCACGCTCTCCACGGTCACCGCCGCGAGCCAGCTGGGCGAGGTACACCTCCTCGTCGCCGGCGAAGGCGTGAGCGCCGTCGCGGACGCGGCCGCGGAGATCGCCGGCGTGGGCAAGGTCCACCTCGCCGACGACGCGGCTTACGCGCATGCGCTGGCCGAGAACGTCGCTCCGCTCGTGACCCAGCTGATGGGTCATCATGACGCGTTCGTCTGCCCGGCCACCACCACGGGCAAGAACATCGCGCCGCGCGTCGCCGCGCTGCTCGACGTGATGCAGATCAGCGACATCCTGTCGGTCGAGGGGCCGAACACCTTCACCCGCGCCATCTATGCGGGGAACGCGATCGCCACCGTTCAGACGTCCGACGCCAAGCTCGTCCTGACCGTGCGCGGCACCGCGTTCGACAAGGCCGCGACCGAGGGTGGAACCGGCACGGTCGAGGCGGTCGGCACGACCGGCGACACCGGCCTATCGACCTTCCAGGGTTCCGAGATCGCGGCCAATGCGCGCCCCGAGCTCACCAGCGCCAAGATCATCGTCTCCGGCGGCCGCGCGCTCGGCAATGCAGAGCAGTTCCACGCGCTGATCGAGCCGCTCGCCGACAAGCTGGGCGCCGGCGTCGGCGCGAGCCGCGCGGCGGTCGATGCCGGCTACGCGCCCAACGACTACCAGGTCGGCCAGACCGGCAAGATCGTCGCCCCCGAAATCTATGTCGCGGTCGGCATTTCCGGCGCGATCCAACATCTGGCCGGCATGAAGGACTCGAAGGTCATCATCGCCATCAACAAGGACGCCGACGCGCCGATCTTCCAGGTCGCCGACCTCGGGCTGGTCGGTGACCTGTTCAAGGTCGTGCCGGAATTGACCGAGAAGCTATAAGGCTTCGGCCTGTGGGTATGCCGCGCTGGCGAGCAGGCTTTGGGCCTGCTGCCAGTCGTGGTAGCTCTGCTGCGAACCCTTGAGTTTCCACTCGGCCCGACCGTTGCTGTTCCGATCAAGGATGACCGCAGCGGCGGCGGACGGGCTTCGGAACGAGTAGGGCTTGGCGAAGACGTACCTGTCCGACTCGCAGCTCGCCAGCACACCATCGGCGATCAGTTCGGCTTTGAGCTTGCCGTAGCTGGTCTGGGCGTAACCGGTGTCGCGCAGCGTCTGCGACCCTTCGAGCACGATGAACTCGTCACCGTCATCGATCGCTTCCGCCGTCACGCCGGACCTATGCCGAATTTCGAACACTGCGCCCCCGGGTCTTGGGGTTTCTGTGAGTAAGTCCGCTGTGGTCGCGATCGCGACCGGACGGGATTTGAGCAGATCCAACCCGACGACCGGTAGAACCGTTTTCAGGTTGGCGAGGAATGCTTCCATGTTCGCCTTATCGGCCTCGGGCAGCCGACGTTTCTCCGGTGCCGGTTCTTGCGCATTGTCCAGGACTACACGGCCGGCCGAATGTGCGATTTCGATAAGGCGTGCCTCCAAATATCGAACATGCCCCTTCGAGAGCGCGTCGTCGCTGGTGGTGACGACAACGGCGGTTTCCCAGAAGCCTCGCTCCCCCGCGCTCTGCACGACGCGTGACTTCACGCTGTCGGCTTCCCCGATATAGGCGCGCATCTTGAGTGGATCGGTCGGGTCGGGACCATACAGGATGTAAATGCCCGTTCGATCGGCTTCCGGACGGGCGGTCAACGAGCCGAACGTTGATTGGGAGGCCACGAGCACCGCGCCTGTCCAGCCGTGGATGGTGGCGATCATCAGCCCGCTCGGCGACCCGTCGACCAGGAACAGCTGAATAGTGCGGCCAAAGGCAACGGGAGCATCCATTAATCCGGTGTAGTCGTGCTTTGGCGCGAAGCAATCTTACGCGCACCATGGTCGTGAATAGCCAATTTGGATGTCGATCGCGGTGGGTGATGACGAGGGGTAATTAGAGGAGTCATGCAGGTCACCGCCGTCCTGATCCATGCCTCCAAAGGCGGCTACATGGCGCTCAATCCGGAGACTGGCACGACCAGCGAAGGCGAGACGATCGAACAAGCGATCCCCACCTGCGCGAGGCGGTAGGGCTATATTCGAGGTGTTCCCGCTCGAACTGCGCGGTTCGCCCTTGGTTGCGACCTTCACCAGCGCCGAGCACGCCTGACTGCCCCATCCTGTCCGGGGCCGAAATCATCAGGGCGTTGGAACGGCTCGGCTTCGCGCCTGCGCGGTAGCGGGGTAGTTACGTGGCGATGCAAAAAGGCGGCCGGAGCTGCATTGTCCCGCTTCACCGCTAGGTGAAGCGCAGTACACTCGGGGGAGATCGTACGCCAGGCAGGCATCACGCCGGACGAGCCCATCACTGCGCTATCGGACTGATTGCCATTTCCACCCCGGCACGGCACCCTCTCACCCATGCTCCACCTTCTCGCCCTTCTCGCCGCGCAGGTCGCGTCGTCCGCCCAGACCCCGCCCGCCAACGCCAGCACCGCGCCCGCGACGACGGCCGCCAAGTGGCCGACGCGTGAGGGCGATCACGTCGTCCGGAACTTTCGCTTCCGCTCCGGCGAGACGTTGCCCGAGCTGCGGCTCCACTACACCACGCTCGGCAGCCCGCGCCGGAATGCCGCGGGCGAGATCATCAACGCGGTCATGGTGCTCCACGGCACGGGCGGCACCGGCCAGCAGTTCCTCCAGCCGCAATTCGCCGACGAGCTGTACGGTCCGGGGCAGCCGCTCGACATCCGTCGCTACTGGATCATCCTCCCCGACAATATTGGGCACGGGAAGTCGTCCAAGCCGTCCGACGGCCTGCGGATGCGCTTTCCCAAATACGACTATGCCGACATGGTCGACGCGCAGCACCGGCTGCTCACCGACGGGCTCGGCATCAAGCGCATGCGGCTCATCATGGGCACGTCGATGGGGTGCATGCACGGCTTGGTCTGGGGGCAGACGCATCCGGACTTCGCCCGTGCGCTGATGCCGATGGGGTGTCTGCCGATCGAGATTGCTGGGCTGAATCGCATGTGGCGCCAGCTCGCGATCGACGGGATCAAGGCCGACCCCGCCTGGGCGAATGGCGACTATGCGGCCCAACCAGTCGCTGGCGTACGCACCGCCGCGTCGCTGCTGTTCGTCGCGGGCGGAGCGCCCCTGTACCTGCAACGCGAGTTCCCCACCCGCGACGCGGCCGCGGCCTATGCGCGCGAGCGCGTGGCGCGGCAGATCGCCGGGATCGATGCCAACGACCTCATCTATCAGGTCGACTCCTCGCGCAGTTACGATCCCTGGCCAGGGCTGGAGCGGATCACCGCACCCGTCACCTGGATCAACTCGGCCGATGATTTCATCAACCCGCGCCAGCTCGACTATCCGCAACGCGCGACGCGGCGCATGAAGGACGCGCGCTTTCGCCTGGTGCCCGAGACCGCCGATACGCGCGGCCACGGCACGCACACATGGGCGAGGTTCTGGCGCGCGGACCTTGTCGACCTGCTCGCGCGGACGGAGACGGTACCGCCCGCTCGCTAGGTGCCTTCGGCCGGGCACGGTTCGCGAAGAGGCTGTCCTACGGGTCGCAACATCGTCATGCTGACACCATGACCAGCCATGCGCCTTCCGCCGAACCCGCTCGCCGACACGGCCTCGCCGCCCGCGAAGAAAGCGTGACTCCCTGTCGAATTCGTCGAGGTGGCGCCGGCCGAGCCGAGAGGGTGGTAGATCGGCGTTCACGTCTCAACTTCCCTCAACTTGTTCAGGTTCGCGGAGCATGATCGCCCTCATGCTGCTCGTGGCGCAGATCGCGCCCGCTACGCCGCCGGACCCGCGCATCGCCACCCGGATCGAACGCGTGCTCGCCCGGAACCCGGTGGTCGACGGCCATAACGACCTCGCCTGGGAGCTGCGGGAGAAACATGGCGGCAGGGTCGAGGCGGTCGACCTGTCGCGCGATACCAGCACGCTCGGCTCGCCACTCCAGACCGATCTGCCACGGCTCAGGAAAGGCGGCGTCGGCGGGCAGTTCTGGTCGGTATGGATCCCGAACGACGTCACTGGCCCGCGCGCGGTCGAGATGACGCTGGAACAGATCGACGTCGTCCATCGCATGGTCGCCGCCAACCCCCGCGCACTCGAACTCGCCGCCACGGCCGCCGATGTCCGCCGCATCGCGCGGGCCGGGCGGGTGGCCTCGCTGATCGGGGTGGAGGGCGGGCACCAGATCGACGGACGCCTGTCGGTGCTGCGTCAGTACCGCGCGCTCGGTGTCGGCTACATGACGCTGACGCATGGGCGCAGCCTCGCCTGGGCGGACAGCTCGACCGACGCCGCGATCTCGGGCGGGCTGTCCCCGTTCGGTGTCCGGCTCGTGGCGGAGATGAACCGCATCGGCATGATCGTCGACGTGTCGCACGTCTCGGACGCAGCGATGCGCGCGGTGCTCGGCGTCGCGCGCGCGCCCGTGATCGCCTCGCACTCGAACGCGCGGGCGCTGGCGGGCGCGCCGCGCAACATCCCCGACGACCTGCTCCGCCTCATCGGCGCGAAGGGCGGGGTGGTGATGGTCAACATGTACCCCGCTTTCCTGTCGGACGCTTGGCGCGCCTGGAACACGGCCCGCACCGCCGAGGCGGAGAGGTTGGGCGTTCCATCCGACCTGCACGGCGTGAGGACGCCCGCCTCGCTCGTCACCTGGGACCGCGAGCACCCGGAGCCGCGCGTCACGGCGGCGACGGTCGCCGACCATGTCGAGCACATCGCGCGGGTGGCGGGCCGCGACGCGGTCGGGCTCGGCGGCGATTATGACGGTATCGGCGGCCATGGCCCCGAAGGGATGAAGGGCGTCGACGGCTATCCGCTGCTCCTGGCCGAACTGGCGCGACGCGGGTGGAGCGACGCCGATCTCGGCAAGCTGACGAGCGGCAACACCTTACGCGTGATGGAGGCAGTCGAACGGGTCGCGGCCGCCGCGCGGGGAACGCCGCCGATCGACGCAACCGACCCGCTCAGCCGCTCCTAGAAGCCGCTCAGGAAGCTAGCGACGTTATGACCCAGCGCATCGACCGCATAGCCGCCCTCCATGACGATTACGGCCGGCCAGCCGCAGCCTGCGATGTCGCGCGCCAGCACGTCATAGTCGGGCGTTTCCAGCGCGAAGCGAGAGATCGGATCGCCGACCCAGGTGTCCGCGCCGAAGCTGACGACCAGCGCGTCCGGCGCGAACCGCGCGATCGCGTCCAGCGCGGTCGCCTGCGCTCGCCGGAACGCATCGAGCCCGGTTCCGTGCGGCAGCGGCAGGTTGAGCGTCGCGCCTCGGCCTTCGCCGTCCCCGACCTCGTCGGCATGGCCCCAGAAGAACGGATAGTCGGTCGCCGGATCGGCATGAACCGAAGCGTAGAACACGTCACCCCGCGCCCAAAAGATGTCCTGCGTACCGTTGCCGTGGTGATAGTCGATGTCGAGTATCGCTACCCGCGCCCGCCCGGCGTCCCGCAGCGCCTGCGCCGCGACCGCCGCCGCGTTGATGTGGCAGTAACCGCCGCAATAATCCGCGCCGGCATGATGCCCCGGCGGGCGGCAGAGCGCGAACGCAGCGGGCTCGCCCCCGAGCACTGCGTCCACTGCCGCGAGCGCGGACTGCGCGCTCCAATAGCTGGAGGTGTATGCGTCGGCGGTGATCGGCGTCGTCGCGTCGAACGAGTAGCGCCCCATCAGCGCGTCGATCCGCTTCAGGTCGAGCGAACGGCGGCCCACGACCGGAAAGGCATAGGGGATCGCCTCGCCCGGCCGCCCCGCCGCCTGCCACAGCCCGGGCGCGTCCTGGAGAAACGCGAGATAGTCGGGATCGTGGACCGCCCGGATCGCCGCGACGCCCCGGTCGGGCGGCGTCTCGGTCGCGCCCAGCGCCGCCAGCATCGCATCGGCTCGGGCGGGCGTCTCCGCATAGGGGGTGAAGCCGCCATTATGCAGTTCGAGCGCGGGAGCGTGCAGCCGCTGGCGGTCGTCGTGAAAGATGCGCATCACTGCTTGCCCTTCGCGAAGCGCAGCACCGCGAAGCCCGCCACCGCCGACAGCAGCGACCCGGCGAGTACCCCCAGCTTGACCTGGTCGATCAGCTCGGGCCGGCCAGGAAAAGCGAGCCCGCCGATGAACAGGCTCATGGTGAAGCCGACCCCCGCGAGCAGCGCCGCACCATATAGCTGGGTCCAGCTGACCCCGGCGGGCGGCTTGGCCAGCCCCAGCCGATGCGCCAGCGCAACGCCGCCCAGGATGCCGACCTGCTTGCCGATGAAAAGCCCGAGCGCGACCGCGAGCACCAGCCTGGAGCCGAGCCCGCCCACGCCGTCGATCCGGACGCCGGCATTGGCGAAGCCGAATAGCGGCACGATCGCGAATGCCACCCATGGCGCCAGCGCATGCTCGATCCGGTGAAGCGTCGAACGGGGATCGTCGGGCGCGGCGGGGGAGGGAGTGACCGGGATCACCGCTGCCGCGAGCACGCCCGCGATGGTCGCGTGGATGCCCGACCGGAGCACCAAGAACCACAGGATCGCGAAGCCGAGCAGGAACACCCACGGCGCGCGCACGCCGCCGCGCCCCAGCGCCCACATCGCCGCCAGCACCCCCGCCGCCCCGGCCAGCGC
>VYKR01000404.1_pt1 | contig 11366 bp, 10 predicted proteins | sample 5109561 | NCBI WGS metagenome assembly VYKR01 (sample SAMN12291799, study PRJNA351875) | freshwater metagenome | isolation source: freshwater lake | place: USA: Michigan, Ford Lake | collected 2015-08-15
TATATACTCACTTCTCTGCGATGCAGTCGCACTCGCGGGAGCGCATTTTGTAGCTTGCTTAAAGCTTTGTTTCTGTCTGTATCACTTGTTACTTTTTAAAATGAGAATTGCTGATGACGCACACAATAAACTAATCCAACTTTACCCGGTAATTTGAGGTAGTCACCTTCAAACTTGACATTAGCTGGATAGCTAATTGATTGCCTACCATGTTTGGACTTGAATCTTGGTAATCTAGCCCGTTTTTCAAAGAAATTTTGATAAGCTTGCGATAAGTTCAAAGCAACAACCTGTAAGCACTGAGAATAAGCATCTGTCAACCACTCATATTCTTTTTTGAGACTAGGCAATAGTCCCTGAATATAGTTTCGTGTTAGCCCTTTTCCTGTGGTTTTATAGGTTTCTTGGCATAAATTCAAGGAATAGTTCCAAAACCAGCGACAACAGCCGAAGCCTTTAGCTAAGGCTATTTCTTGCTCGGTATTGGGTTTTATTGTGAATTTATATGCTTTGTACATGGCTGTTATCAAGAATCTATATTTATGATAACACAACTTTATAGAATTGTCTATATGCTGGTCAGCATTCATCCCATCGCTAAAAGCGATGGGATGAATGCTGACACTAAGTTAAATCAACTTCTGAAAGACAAAAAGGGCAAAAAATCAGATTTATAGCGATACAATAGCTATTTTTTGACCAAAAAGGTCATTTATTGGCTGTTACTGCCTTTTATCTCCCGGCATCCCTGTTTTAGACCCCATGAATCCCAATCGGGCGATCGAGATTAATTTTTTGGACTGCTTATTCGATAAAATAGTAAGCTGGGCCATCTAATCAAATCTGTATCCTTAAGGCTATGACAATTACTTCTCGATCGAACCCCCAATCACCCACTAAATCCTCGTCTATCGGCGGCTGGCGCGGTTTGATCGAAGAATATCGCCAATTTCTGCCCGTAAGCAGTAAAACCCCTGTAATTACCCTCCTAGAAGGCAATACACCCCTGATCCCCGCCCCCTATCTCTCAGCACAAATCGGGCGCGATGTCAAGGTTTTTGTCAAATATGATGGTTTAAATCCCACCGGCAGCTTTAAAGACCGGGGCATGACCATGGCCATCTCGAAAGCGAAGGAAGAAGGGGCAAAAGCGGTGATTTGTGCCAGTACCGGAAACACCTCGGCGGCGGCGGCTGCCTATGCAAGAAGAGCCGGGATGCGGGCCTTTGTGATTATCCCCGACGGTTATGTGGCCTTAGGAAAATTAGCCCAAGCTTTATTGTACGGAGCCGAAGTCATCGCTATTAATGGCAACTTCGATGATGCCCTCAAGATTGTCCGCCAACTATCAGAAAATTATCCCGTAACTTTAGTCAATTCCGTCAATCCCTACCGTTTAGAGGGTCAAAAAACCGCCGCTTTCGAGATTGTCGATGTCTTAGGTAATGCCCCCGACTGGTTATGTATTCCCGTGGGTAATGCCGGCAATATTAGCGCCTATTGGATGGGATTCTGTCAGTATCACCAGATAGGTAAATGTGACCAGCTGCCGAAGATGATGGGTTTTCAGGCTGCCGGGGCTGCCCCTTTTATCTCCAAACAACCGGTTGACCATCCCGAAACCCTAGCCACGGCTATCCGTATCGGCAACCCCGCTAACTGGGAAAAAGCCTGGGCTGCTAGTCACGCTAGTCAAGGACAATTTCATGCGGTCAGCGATGAGGAAATATTGGCAGCCTATCGGATTTTAGGGGGCCAAGAGGGGGTTTTCTGTGAACCAGCCAGCGCCGCCTCTGTGGCAGGATTGTTAAAAGTGCATCAACAGGTTCCCGATGGGGCCACCGTAGTGTGTGTTTTAACGGGAAATGGACTAAAAGACCCAGATTCGGCGGTAAAACACAGCAATAATCAACTAAAATCTGGGATTGCGCCCGAATTAACCCAAGTGGCTCAAATTATGGGCTTCTAAGCTAACGTTAATTCGGTTAAGCAGTGCTTCTATAAAACTCCCTTAGAACTAGGAATTATACCGGCGCGACGGGGATCGATCGCTAGGGCCATACTCATCGCCCGGGCAAAAGCTTTAAAAGTAGCCTCAATAATATGATGGGAATTAATCCCGTCTAATTGGCGAATATGTAGGGTCATTTGACTGTGATTGACCAAAGCGACAAAAAATTCCCGCACTAGCTGAGTATCGTAGGTTCCCACTCTTTGGGTGGGAATTTCTAGACCATAACTGAGGTGGGGACGACCGGAAAAATCGAGGGCAACCTGCACTAAAGCTTCATCGAGAGGGGCGACAAAATGCCCGAAACGGACGATGCCTTTTTTGTCGCCTAAAGCTTGCAGTAAAGCTTGTCCGAGGGTGATTCCCACGTCTTCATTGGTGTGATGGTCATCAATTTCTAAATCTCCAGTGGCGCGTACATCGAGATCGATCGCAGCGTGGGAGGCGATTTGCTGCAACATATGATCAAGAAAGGGAATTCCTGTCTGGGCGCGACAATTGCCGCTACCATCAAGATCGATCGTCACCTCTACATCGGTTTCTTTGGTAGTACGACTAACCGAGGCGCGACGGCAAGGTGAGACAAAAGAATCGGGTATCTGGGAAGTGGAAATCATTTACAGCAGTTATCTTAATGGTGAGATACGAAGTTTTCCTTTTCAGGAGACAGGAGACAGGAGATAGGAGACAGGAGATAGAAGACAAGAAACAACTATCCTACCCATAAAACCTAAGATTATGTCAAATTTATCTTAGCTTTTAGATATTTTGACCCGATAGCAGCTCGATAACTTACTTGTGCGGGGGGTCTAGTGAACTTAAAACTCACATCTGATAACTGATCACTGATCACTGATCACTGAAAAGAACGTAGGTTGGGTTGAAGCATGAAACCCAACGCCCGATTATGTTACGCTACCGCTAACCCATCCTACAAATAATTGTGTCTCCCTACTTAGCTTAACAAATTAGGTTTTAGATTCGGCCCTTGTAATCAGTGAACCTAAAACTCACATCTGATAACTGATAACTGATCACTGATTACTGATCACTGATCACTGATAACTGAAAAGGCCTAACTTTCTGGTTCAGTTTTAGCTTCCGCCGGCGGACCGGGGGGCAAAGCTTCCTCGCTCAGAGGTTGAGGATTTTGGCTAGTGGGGGGACTAGCGGGGGAACCCTCCGGCTGATTGAGAGCGGGGGTTTGGGGAGGAGTTTCTGGGGCTTTTTCTTCGATTATCGCTTCTTTGGGCGGTTCTGGCTGGGTTTGGGCTGGATTTGGCCCTGTGGTTGCCGGGGGCTTGACGTTATCCGGTTGGGGACTAACGGCGGGTTGCGGGGTTTGATTGGGACGAAGCGGGGTTTCAATTGCCGGCGTTATGGGGGGGGAGTTACGGGTATTGAGGTTACTACCCTCCGGTTTTGGGGGATTAGCGATCGCACCTCGGCACACTTCCGGGTTAGGGGCAAAACTGACGCGCACCTGATAGATTCTCGACTCACCACTGGGATTATTAAAGCGAGTTAAGCGTACTTCCCTAGCCCCCTGTTGATTGAAAATCGGGAAGCCGGCACTTTTAATTAACTGGGGTTCACTGCTGAGGCGGCCTTGAGCATCCACCGTCACCCCATAAACCGCCGTCCCCGCTAATTGACGGGAACAAGCCGTAGCGGGATAATTACCAGTCAAATTGACGGTAGTTATGCCTCTGCTGCCCTGATTGGGCTGATTTAGTTCATTTAAGGCGTTAGGACTGGTTTTTTGGACTCTGGCCAGCCAATCCACCTGATTTCTCATAGCCTCCTCGTTACTGGTATTGCTTTTATCCGCCTCCAGGGAGCGCAAACGTTCCTGCATTTCCCACCTTAATTGTTGACGACGCTGTTCATCGATGGGCGATTGACCATTCGGCTCCGGCGTGCGGGCCAAGGAATTGTTTAATTGTTCCTGTGCCTGTTGCGATGCACTAAGAGGCGATTTTCGCAATCTATCTAAAGTTAGATTATCTTGGTAGGGATCAAAGTAAGGAGGTATCCGGTTGTTATTAGTCTCCCTCGGCAGATTATTATTCTCTGGCAGGGTGGGAACAGAAGAAGGACCGGGTAAACTGGGGGTAGAAGTGGGAAAATTGCGAGGAATCGGTAATCTACCCAGGGAGGGGATAGATGGCACGGGAGGAGAATAGATATTGACGGAGGGTAAGGAGGAGAGGGGAGGTAAAGCAGGTAAGGAAGGTAAAGGGGGAAGGGAAGAAACCGAGGGTAAAGGAGGTAAGGTGCTGTTATGGATACCATCCATGGGGGGGAGAGGAGGCAAAGAGGAAGAGGAAGAGGACGAATTGGGATTAGGCAGTTCCGGTAAGCTGGACAGGGAGGAGTCAAGATTGGGGAGGCGTGACTGCTCTAGAGGGTTCAATTCAATCAGATTGACGTTGCGTAAATCCTTTTTTGGCTCCTGCGCTGGATTATTGAGGAAATTAGGTAAGATAATCGCTAAAATTAGACCATGAATACCAAGAGAAGCGGCGAACGAGAGATTATTAGAGTTAATTAGTTTATTTTCTTCGGTTTCTAGACCAAAATAGGAGGATGTCATAATCTAGTTAATTGAGCAGAGCCTGGAGGGGGAAAGTTAACTCTATTCTAATCGTCAGGGCGATTTTTTTTCTTGAGGGCGGGGAATTAATTGGTGTCAGTACCCCACCACCCCACACCCCACACCCCACACCCTGCCCCTAGGAAAAACTTTTTCAGCCAACCCTACTTATGCTGCGAGCGAGCCACAGCTTTTAATTTGGGATATAATTCCGAAGGGTCTAACAAAGGGATAAACTCATCGATTACTGGTTTAAAATTGGCTGGAAAATTCTCCCTAGTTCCATGGCTGTTAGGCGATTTAGGCACTGATTCTAATTCAGGGAATTTGGGCGTTTCTGGGGTTAACTGCGAGAATAATTCCTCCACATCACTCATCCCTTTGCGAGGATCATCAAAAAGAGAAGTTTCTAAGTTTAGTAAAGAATCTTTACTCTTGGCTTCCGCTCGTGGCTCTGGATAAGGCCGCTCAAGGCTGGGAGAAGGTATCTTGACCTGTTCCTGTTGAGGGATAAATACCGTTTTTTTGCCATTTAACTGGGAATCTGGCCAGTTTTTACAAACCAAGCGCTCGAATTCCCCCGTAAAATGAAAGGTAGGATGGCCGCGACGGTGCCAAATTTTGAGGATTTCCTCCACCGAAATGACTTTGTAACGTCCCTGATAGAGTGCCTCTAAAATCGCCATGCGAATCCAATTTAGCGAATAGATGGGCAACCAGCGCTCGATTAATTCTTGCGCTTTATATCCTCTCATTTCAAATCGATATTGGTTGAGTATAGTCGCTATCTGCATGAGGTTGATCTCTGGGTTAATCTCTGCCATAGAATTTACAAAGATAGTGAGCGCAATCGTTATGGCTACTAGGCACTCTATATATTAAGATTCTATTCAGGTTTTTCCTAGTGGTTTTTACTTATTCTCCCCACACTTACCCTTTCGAGCATCTCCACTCAAGGTCAGTTGACTCCCTAGAGTCGGGTTCGCTTTGGGCGGCAATTTATCCCCCGCTAACTCCTGTACGGTTTAACGGGACTCCTCTGGCGACCTTAAGATAGGGTTTGCGGCAAAAAGTTTTTCGTGGGGGCAGGGTGTGGGGTGTGGGGTGTAGGGTTTTACCGATTTTGAGGTAGTCAGTTACCTAATTTTCAGGGAAAAAGTCCAGGAATTTTACCCCCGATCACTCCAATGGTCAGCACTTTTTGAGGGAAAAAAAGTCTAAAAGCCTTATCTAACAAGGTTTTTAGATTTGTTCAGCAAACCTTAAGATAGTTTTTGTCTTTTCCTTGATCGGGTGATCAAGTTTACACTTCTTTACTACCACAACCCGAGTAATTTGTCAAGAAAAAAGCAAAATTTCCTCAATAAACCCAGAGGAGATAGAACTATAGCACTACTCTGACAGCCTAGAACCTTACCGTTGACTGACCCCAAATCCGTTTTTAATAGTGTGATTAACTCTCAAGTTAAGTAGGTGGGTGGAATTAAATATAAGATGAACGTAGGTTGGGTTGAAGCATGAAACCCAACGCCCGATTATGTTACGCTACCGCTAACCCATCCTACAAATAATTGTGCCTTTCTCCCCACACCCCACACCCCACTCTCCTATACCTTTTAAACAGGATTTAGTCTGACCACCCGATCGAGTTTTTCTGAGTCTCCAGAAATTTTTTGTTAAAATTTGCAACATAACTTAACAATGTGTTACACTTCTTAACATAAGCATACAAAAGGAGCCTCCCCATGACTGCCCGCGGCTACACCACCGAAGAACAAGGAAGACTGAATAATTTTGCTGTTGAACCGAAAATGTACGTTGATAGTTCCAGCGGTCTCGGTTTTACCAAAAAAGCTGAAAAATTGAATGGCAGACTAGCCATGATTGGCTTTGTCTCTCTTTTAGCCATTGAATTGTTAACCGGTAAAGGAATTATTGCTTGGATTACCAGTCTCTAAGAATTAACAATCCCGTCGCGCTGTTCGGGGAGTTCAGTCCCCGTCCAGACGGGGTGGTTTAGATGGCGTAAATGCCCTCAAAAACAGCTTTAGCAGGACCTGTCATGTAAACCCGGTTATCGGTTTGGGACCAGTGAATCTGAAGACAACCACCGGGCAGTTCCACGGTACAACTGCGATCGCATTTGCCCGTCAACAGGGCCGCCACCACCACAGCACAAGCACCGGTACCGCAAGCGAGAGTAATTCCCGCTCCTCTTTCCCAGACACGCATCTTCATATAATCCGGCGCGATTACTTCCACAAACTCCACATTAGTCCGTTGGGGAAAAACCGGATGATGCTCAAATTTTGGCCCGATAGTTTCGAGGGGAATAGAGGCCAGATCATCCACAAAAGTGACACAGTGGGGATTACCCATACTAACGCAAGTAACTAACCAATCTTTACCCTCCACCTCTAGGGGAACCGCAAGGACTTTTTCTGACCCCTCCACTAAAGTGGTGGGGATTTCACTGCCTAGTAATTGCGGCGGTCCCATATCAACCGTTACCTGTTCATTGGCTTCTAAACGAGGAATAATCGTTCCTGCTAGAGTATGAATGCGATAGGTGCGGCCAATGGCGTTGTTAGCCTCTAAACGGGCGATAAATTGGGCTAGACAGCGAATACCGTTACCACACATTTCCGGTTCCGAACCATCAGAGTTAAAAATTCTCATCGTGTAGTCGGTTGCTGCTTGGCCAGGAAGCGCAAAAATCACGCCATCGGCGCCGATACCAAAATGTCGATCGCACATAGCCACGGCTATTTCTGGTGTGATCAGGGGTTCGGGACTGTGACGGTTATCTATCAAAATAAAATCATTGCCCAGGCCTTGATATTTGGTAAAGGAGATTTTCATGGTCAATAAAAGCTACTCAACAGGAATAATAGAGGATGAACACCTCATCGATAAACTCATTATGTCTCAATTTGATCCTGGTCTGCCGAGTATTAAACAAGTACAGAGCTATATTCAAGAGAAACGGGAAGTAGAAATTAAGTTAAGCACCGATGATCTCCTCGTTGGTCGCATCCTTTGGCAAGATGTTAACTGTATATACCTGGTTGATCACTACGATAAACCCACTTTAATTTGGCAACAGTCTCTAGTTTACTTAAAACCTAAAGCCTAGGAGGAAATCGGACCCATCAAAAATTCATTATCTACATCTAGACTTTTATCCCAATATTCCTGTCTTAGTTTTTGCACTCTTTCTGCTGCTTTTGCGGATGGGTGCAGAGTTTTTTGGCGGGTTATTCTCATTAGATATCGATAATAAGTAAGTAGTTATAATTAAATTGAAGATAGATTTTGCCTCTGATCCCCTCTGCCCCCCTTGATAAGGGGGGTGCCGATAGGCGGGGGTATCCCCCTGCCCCCCTTGATAAGGGGGGAACTGACAACTTTTAACACCTACCTACTTATTATATTCTGCTTCATGTTTATTTTAAGGTTTTATACTGGAAAATAGCCATAAATAGACGATTATTATAGCTATTCAGGCTTATTTTCTCCTTCTTCTATCACAGGTATCGAGTTTTCTGCCGTCAAAATATTGGGAATATCACTTAAACTAGCAGTTTGATAAACCTGTTCATTTCTAGCAAATAAATTGATCATATCTTGAGAATAATTAGAAGCGATCGATAATAAAGCTCCAGCAAAAATATAGAGAGGTAAAGGCAAAATAAACCCCTTAGCCCATTGATAAAACTCCACCAACAAAAATAACAAAACACAACCCACAACCCAGACTTTCATCGCACTTTTTATCCCTATTTTTACGAGAAAAGGTGAGCAAAAAGCCCACCTTTTATTTAACTAATTCCAGTAAGAAGTTATTCAATCACGGGAGCGATTAACTCGCGTCTTTCCCCCGAAATTACTTTCACCTTACCTTCCTCATCGATATCGACCATGGCCGTATCCCCATCAGAAACCCGTCCGGAGAGAATTTCCTCAGCCAGAACATCTTCCAATAGACGCATAATCGCACGACGTAAGGGACGAGCGCCGTAGGCCGGATTATAACCCTCCTCGATCAAGCGTTCTTTAAACTTATCAGTAACAGACAAAGTAATATTTTGTTCTGTCAGACGTTTAAACACATCCTTGAGCAGGATTTCGGCGATTTCCTTGACCTCTTCCTTATTCAGTTGACGGAAGACAATAATCTCATCGAGACGGTTGAGGAATTCTGGGCGGAAATATTGTTTTAATTCCTCATTAACCAGCGATCGAATGCGATTATACTGGGCCTCGGCTTGATTATCAGCAAACTCGAAACCTAAACCACCGCCACCCTTCTCGATCACTTTAGAACCGATGTTCGAGGTCATGATCAACAGGGTATTTTTAAAGTCCACCGTGCGACCTTTAGCATCGGTCAAACGTCCATCTTCAAGGATTTGCAGAAGCATATTGAAGACATCGGGGTGAGCTTTTTCGATCTCGTCGAATAGCACCACCGTGTAGGGACGACGACGCACCGCTTCCGTTAATTGTCCCCCTTCGTTGTAACCAACGTAACCCGGAGGCGAACCAATTAACTTAGAAACCGTGTGCCGTTCCATGTATTCCGACATATCGAGACGGATCATCGCATCTTCCGAACCGAAGAAATAAGCGGCCAGGGCTTTAGTTAACTCGGTTTTACCTACCCCCGTCGGACCGGAGAAGATAAAGGAAGCAATGGGACGGTTAGGATTTTTCAGACCGACGCGAGCGCGACGAATGGCACGAGACACCGCTTTTACTGCGTCCTCTTGACCGATGAGACGCTGATGTAGGGTATCTTCCATGTGCAGCAGTTTCTCGGATTCGGTTTCGGTCAGTTTATTAACGGGAACCCCAGTCCAAGAAGCAACGATGTGAGCGATTTCCTCCGCGTCCACAAAGGGTTCGTCGTTGCCATCTTCGCCTTTTTTGGTGGAAGCGAGATTCCGGATCTGGGTTTTGATTTCCATTTCCCGATCGCGCAATTCTCCGGCTTTCTCAAAGTCTTGACCGCGCACCGCGTCATCTTTTTGTTTGAGAATTTGCCGCAGTTCTTTATCTAATTCCTTGGCTGCCGGTGGCAATTGGGAATTAATCAAGCGCACTCTCGAACCAGCTTCATCGATTAAATCGATCGCCTTGTCCGGTAAGAAGCGATCGCTGATGTAGCGATCGGACAATTTAGCCGCCGCTTCCAGGGCCTCATCTAAGATTTTTAATTTGTGGTGCTGTTCGTAGCGTTCCCGGAGACCGTAGAGAATTTCGATCGTTTCTTCTACGGAGGGTTCACCGACCATAACCGGTTGAAAACGTCTTTCTAGAGCCGCATCCCGTTCGATATGTTTGCGATACTCATCCAAGGTCGTCGCCCCGATACATTGTAGTTCTCCCCGGGCTAAAGCCGGTTTGAGAATATTGGCCGCATCGATCGCCCCTTCGGCTGCCCCGGCACCGATGAGAGTGTGAACTTCATCGATAACAAGGACGACGTTACCCGCTTGGCGAATTTCGTCCATGATTTTTTTGAGGCGTTCCTCAAATTCGCCGCGATATTTGGTTCCCGCCACTAACAAGCCGATATCGAGGGTGACAACCCGTTTTTCTTCGAGAATGTCGGGAATATCCTTGTTAGCGATGCGTTGGGCTAATCCTTCTGCGATCGCTGTTTTACCTACCCCCGGTTCCCCGATTAGGACTGGGTTATTTTTGGTACGACGACCGAGAATTTGGATGACGCGCTCGATTTCCTTTTGTCGGCCGACCACGGGATCGAGTTTACCCTCGCTGGCCATTTGGGTGAGATTGGAACCAAATTCATCAAGAGTCGGGGTTTTAGTGCGACCTTGGGAAGATGAACCAGCGGCCACTTCGGCGGTTTCCCCTAACATTCTGATCACTTGGGTGCGAACTTTCGAGAGATCCACGCCGAGATTTTCCAGAACCCTAGCGGCCACACCTTCCCCTTCGCGAATTAGTCCTAAAAGGAGGTGTTCTGTGCCAATATAGTTATGGCCCAGTTGACGGGCTTCTTCAAGGGAGAGTTCTAAAACTCGTTTGGCTCTGGGGGTGAAGGGAATTTCCACGGCTACGAATCCGGAACCGCGACCGATGATTTTCTCCACCTCCACGCGCGCATCTTTGAGATTGACACCCATGGACTTGAGGACTTTGGCGGCAACTCCCGTTCCCTCTCCAATTAGTCCTAGTAAAATCTGCTCTGTTCCCACGAAGTTATGGCCAAGGCGGCGAGCTTCTTCTTGGGCGAGCATGATTACTTTAATGGCTTTTTCCGTAAATCTTTCAAACATAGCCTATCCATCACCTACACAAGCGACCCTAGATATGCTGATTTTAGCACGGCTTTTTAGTTTAGCCCTCTTTCAGTGATCAGTTATTGGGGAGCCGCCTGGAAACCTGCCGATAAGTGGTTCACCCTTGCATAATCCCCTAGGCTCGTGGTCGTCCCCATCCCTCGATCGCTTGACTATCGATCGCCCATTTTCAGACCAAAACTCGAAGTATAAGCAGATTAAATATTACTACCTATTGACAAATGATTATATATGTTGTAAGACCGGGTGATATGCAGAAAGTTGACCTATATCGTTGCTCTGGAGACTGTTATACAGAAAGTTGACCTATAATATGGGTGGTGATTCGGTAGTAGTGATGGCGGCTTAATCCTTTGCCAGCTGTGCGTTGTAGTCATGGATAAAATACCAAAGGGTTCCCCAACGTGATTCTCCATTTTTTTAGAGA
>VYKR01000209.1_pt1 | contig 11342 bp, 8 predicted proteins | sample 5109561 | NCBI WGS metagenome assembly VYKR01 (sample SAMN12291799, study PRJNA351875) | freshwater metagenome | isolation source: freshwater lake | place: USA: Michigan, Ford Lake | collected 2015-08-15
AGCGACGAGGCGATGCGCGCCGCCGGCTTCTCCCGCCAGAAGACCGGCTATGCCCGCAGCCTCGCGGACGAAGTGACGAGCGGCCGCCTCGACCTCGACCACCTGCCGGAGGACGACGAGCAGGCGATCGCCGCGCTCACCCGCGTCAAGGGCATCGGCCGCTGGTCGGCGGAGGTCTACCTCCTCTTCGCCGAGGGCCGCCCCGACATCTGGCCCGCCGGCGACCTCGCCGTCCAGATCGAGGTCGGCCGCATCCTCGGCCACGACGCCCGCCCAGGCGAAAAGGCCACCCGCGCGCTCGCCGAGCCCTGGCACCCCTACCGCGGCGCGGCGGCGATCTTCACCTGGCACCATTACGGCGCCCAAAGCGACGCGGCACCCATCTAGCGGAGCGGGGTTGGACGTCCGGCTGGGGTGGAAAGCGGACGTTGCGAGCCGACGCGCTCTGCGACACCATCGCCAGATGAAGCTCTCTTGCGCGATGCTCCCTGTTCTTCTCGCGACTCTTGCGACTGGGTGTGATCCAGCGCCTACGACCTACGCAGCGGACTGTTCTACTCCGCTTCCTCACTGGGGGCGCGAGCAGGACGGCATTGGTCATCTGAGGGCCGTGCAACCAATCTACATCGGCTCTGATGGCTCAATCCTCTGGAACAAGACGGTTATCTCCGACTCCACCTTGCGGCGCTACATGTCAGTAATGAGCGCCATGAACCCAGAGCCGCAACCAGTGCTCGACGTGTCGCCCGCTGCCGCCTGCAGCCGAGTGGCCGCAGTTCGCGCGATCATGGATGCCGCTCCGTTGTGCAAAGGTCCGCACTCAATTTGTAGCGAAGGTTGGCATTGGCGGCAGTGGCCGGAACTTGGCGGTCCGTAGCGTCCGAGATGGATGGAAAGCGGACCTGTGCCGGTCGTTGCTATCACCGTTCAGCAACACGCCGACCATGCCGCAGGAAGGCGCGTCGGGTCGCCGCGTCGGACAGGTGCATTTCAACACACGGATCGGTCCTGTAGCCGTCTGAATGCGCGAACAGGACAAAGAAGCCGCGGGAGCCGCCCGGCTCGAAAAGCCCGTTGTATGTATGGGTGATGATCTCCCCGCCGGCGCGGCGAGGAGCCATGTCGTAGAACGATTGTGCTGGTCCCTTGTAGCGCCTCAGCGGGGCCAGACGCGCAGCTTCGCCAGTAGCGGTGTTCTGTGCTCGCGAGACAGTGGCGTCCATCACCACCGCCGCCTCGGCGGCGTTGGAGCGAGCCCAAGCGTCGCGCTGGCTTGGCGGTAAGATCTGGCAGGCAAACGCCGCGTCAGTCATCGCCGCGAGAACCAACAGTATGGGCACTTGGCCCAGCCTCCGCATGCGTGTCCCCCAGCTTGATCAACAGTGATTAGTTCACGTTGAGCACCTGCTTCGAATGTCCGCAATGGGTCGGAAGCGGACCACCGCCGAATGTCGGCTATGGGTAGGTAGCGAATTTCTGGTGGCAATGAATTTTGAATGGCCAGTGCCGAACGTAGCGAGTTAGAAGCAACGGCAACGGCAACGCGCAAGTGGCTATCGCGGAGATTATCGTTGCGCTTGTGAAAGACCAAACATCAAGGGGCTGTGCGGTGAAGGTTATTACGGCAATCGCGCTATGGATTGGCTCAGGCGTCCCAGCGATGGCTCAGGTCCCAAGTCCGATCGACAACGTCACCGACCCTGCTGACCGAGCAATCATGACCGAGGCCGCTGCGGCGGTTTCCGGGCAGTCCCCGAACTTGGAGCGTCTTGACGCTGTGTTGGCGAAACTACCCCGTCCCACGCCCTTGCGCGGCATGGTGCAGACGGCTCGCGCCGGTGTGTTGGCTACGGCCCGGGATCCAGGACCGGCGATAGCGGCTGTGGAGGACGCGCTTCGTCTCTTGCCTGATGATCCACGGCCCAAGCTGGTGGCTGCCTATATTTTCACGTTCTCGGGGGCGCCGCAGCGTGCGGCCGACCTATGGATGCAGGCAAGTCGCGAGTCGCCGGACTTCGCGCGGGAGAGCGGTCGCCACGAAATGGAGGCGCTGGTCGGCCGATTACGTGACGTGGGCGACCGCGCGCGAGCGGATCGGCTGAGATCGAGGCTCGGCGAGATCGGTTTCAGCTCCGCTCTGGCACCGGAGCGTTCCGCCGCGGCTCTGGCCCGCACCCGAGAGGCAATGCGTGACAAGCTTGAACCGCAGGCGCTCGCGTCGGTGACGGCGATCAGCGATCCGGACGACCTGCTCACCTTGTATCTTGACCGGCGATATGAGGTGCTGTGGCCCAGGATCGCAGAATGGGCCGACCCCGATCTGAACGGCCAGTCGCAGCGCTATCTTGAAGAGCTGCGTAGTGAGTGGACGGCTGGCGACAACTTCGAAACTGCCGTCCCATATACTCGCGCGCTTGCGAGCATGGACGCCTTCGACGCGGTGATCGGCCTTTTTCTGCCGATGTTCGACCGCCTCGATCCCGAACGAAACAATGACGGCATCGAGTACCTTGCTCCAGTAGTCGCTCGCTCCCTTTCACGTCTGGGGCGCTCGTCGGACGCGCGGGCGCTACTCGCCAGAGCTGAAGCTGTCATGCCACCGGACGATATGGGGAATGCACTCAACTTCGAGGGAGCCTATCTGACCCTGGCATATAATGAGGCGGATTGGCCGCAGGTGATCGCCCGCGCCGATGCGTTTCTCATCAGAGCGAAGGCTCTGGGCGGCAACGTTAATCGCTCCGCCACGCTCAGTGTGCTCTCAAAACGCGCTTGCGCGGCATGGCGGCTTGGTCGAACCGACGAAGCGCAACAGGCGATGGCCGAGGTGCTACTCGCTCAGGCAACGATTCCAAGCGCCGCGCTTGAGCTGCATCTCTGCCGTGGTGACGCCGCGGCCGCTCGCGCGCTTATCGTCGCACGCCTCGACGATGAGGCCACTCGCGGTATGGCGCTCCGCTTCGTTCAGCCAGTATTGGACAAGGTGTTGACACCCATGGAGCGTCTCCAAAAGCCAGTGGCCCGAGAGGTTCGAACCGCTTCCGAAGTTGTAGTGGCGGCGAACCGGGTTGGTCGGGTGCTTCTTCAACCAATCGCTGCGACATTGCCGAAAAGCTTTGATCCGTTCCGGAGCAGCCCCCGAGCGAAGCCGATCAGTCCCGGGGAGGCGTAGGCGAAAGCTTGGATCGCGGGGAGGGATGAGATTTGCCTCGAGAACGAATGTCCGCAATGGGTCGTTAGCGGACATTGATGACAATGCTCCTCCCGGTACACAACGTCATGGCAGTAGCACCAGCATGGCGCCGACGCCGCACCGGTGTGACCGCCCGCTACCGGCTGACCCGCCCCGCGCGACCGATCAGCCCGCCTCTCCCAGCCGTAGCCGGATGCCGCCGTTCAGGACGAAGCCTTCCGTGGGTGCCCACACATCCACGGTCCAACGGCCGTCCGGCGCACGCGTCGGGCGCAGGAGCGGGTCGTACTTGGTCTGCCGCACGCCCAGGATGTTCTCGGCGTTCACGAACAGACTGGCGCGGCCGAAGATGATCTCGCCCAGCACGCCCAGCTCGACGTAAGGGCGGCTGCGGGTCCGATAGGGGTTGTCCTCGAGCCGCTGCCGGCCGGTGTAATAGGCCTCGAAGCCGAGCCGGCCCCGGCCCTCCGCCTCCCATACGGCCACGACGCCCGCCGTGTCGCGCGGGGTGCGCTCGACCCGCCGCCGCCCGCCCGCCGGGTCCGGCTCGGTCGCGTCGAGATGGACGTAGCTGCCGGTGATGCTGAACGCGCTCCAGCGTTGCCGGACCAGCAGCTCGACGCCGCTCGTGCGCGTGTAGCCGTCCACCGTGACGAGCCGGACACCGGCGGGGCCGGTCGGATCGAGTCGCAAGGCATTGTCCACCCGCGCGCCGAACAGGCTCGCATTCACCTCCGTCCCGCCGCGCGCATAGCCGATGTCGAGCGAGGCCGTGTCGGCGACCTCGGCTTTCAGGCCGCGCAACGGCGCAAGCCGGGACAGTCCCGCGTCCTCGATCTCGTCCACAAACGGCGTGGGCGCGAAGAACCCGCGCCCGATCGACCCGCGCACCGTCCAGCGATCGGGCCGCCAGAGGAGCGACACGCGCGGGGAAAGTCGCGTGCCGTAGTCGCTGTGAAAATCGGCCCGCGCGCTCCCCGCCACCGTCACATCGGGGCGAAGGTCATGCTCCATTTGCCCGAACACCGCGGGCGCGGTGTAGGTGTAATCGAACGCGGGGAACGCCTCGTTGCGGTAGTCGTCGACCTGGAACGCGACGCCCGCGACCCAGCTCGTCACGCCCCGGCGGTCGCCGACCGACGCCTCGCCGAACGCGGTGCGGTGCCGGTCATCCTCCACCGCGTCGCCGAACCGGTGCCGGTAGTCCTGCGTCATGCCGGACGCGCGCACGCGCACCGTCCCCAAGCCGTCGACCGGCTTCGCGGCGACGAGCCCGGCGTCCAGTCGCGTGCTGCGCTGATCCTGCTGGAACGGTCGCCCGTCGGGTACGACGCGGCCGGGCAGCGTGCCGCCATCGCGATCCTCGCTCATCGCGCCGACCGTGACCAGCGCCGTCGCGCCGTCCACGCCTTCCCAGAACAGGCGGGGGCGCACCGTGAACCGCTCGAAACCGGGCATGTCCGCCCAACCGTCGCCGTCCAGGTCCTGGGCGGACTGACGATGCGCGCCGCTGGTGATCGACGCCCCGAACCCGCCGCCTATCGGCCCCGCCGCATAGGCCGTCCCGTCCTGCCCGTTCCGGGTGGTCGCGTTCAGGAGGAACTCGGCTTGGGCGCCGTCGCCGGGGCGGCGCGACACCAGGTTGATGACGCCGCCCAGCGCGGACGGGCCATAGAGCGCGGACGCCGCGCCCTTGATGACCTCAACCTGGCCCAGGTCGGTCGGGGTGATCTGTAGCAGGCCGATGCCCGCCGCCTGCCCGCCATGGAGCGGCAACCCGTCGCTCAGCAGCTGCGTGTAGCGCCCCTCCAGCCCGCGCACCCGGACATTGGCCGCGCCGAGCGCGGGCGAGGTGACCTGCACCCGCAACCCGCCCGTCTCCGCGACCAGCATGGAGATGTTGCCGGGCGCCATGAGGATCTTCTCCTCGATCTCCTCGCGATCGATGACCTCCACCCGGATCGGCTCGTCCTGCACGCGGCGGCCGGAGCGCGTCGCCTGGACGATGATCTCCTCGCCCTCCGCCTCGGCCGTGCCGGCCTGCGGAACGGCGGCGACCTGGGCATGAAGGGGGGCCGGCACCATCCCCGCCGCGAGTGAAGCCGCGCCCGTCATCGACCACCAAGTCGGCTTGAGCGAGTCGCGTCTCCGCGACGGGGGTGAGGACGTTTCCATGCCGTCGCCCTAACAGCCGGGCCGCGTCGGCGCGCTCAGCGCACGGGCCGCCAGACCTGCGTCTGGCACAGGAACGCCACGCAGCCCTGCACCTTGAGCGTGCCATCGCCGTTCCGCGTCAGGATCGACTTGTAGCTCTTGCCCGATCGCGGGTCGTAGATGCGCCCGCGCCAGTCCTTGCCCTGGTCGGTGAAGCCGCTCAGCACCGCCAGCCCCAGGATCGGCCGGCCGCGGAGCGCCGGGTCGGGGTTCTTGCCGTCGACCGGGTTGGCGGTCGGCGGGCGCTTCAGGAAGGTCGTGATCCGCCCGCACAGCCGGCCCGCCTCGCGCCCGCCGCACGGCCCGATCGTCACGATCGAATCGCCCTCCACCGTCACCCACCGCCCCGCGATCGGCGTGGCGGCGGACGCGGGGGCGGCGAGCGCCAGGGCGGCAAGGAGAAGGGGCAGGCGCATGATCGACTTCACCCAGGTCAGGAGGCGTGGCGGAACGCCTTGCCGCACCGCCCGCGTTCCGCCAAGTGTCCCCGCGATGAGCATCGCCGCCCCGACCCTGCCCGTGCCCGCCATGCCCCCGTCGCTTCCCGAATCCCACCGCACGATCGCGGTGCCGACCACCGGCCCCTGGTGGCGGCGCGTCGGCGCGTTCGCGGGGCCGGGCTATCTCGTCGCGGTCGGGTACATGGACCCGGGCAATTGGGCGACCGACATCGCTGGCGGCTCGGCCTTCGGCTATGCGCTGCTGTCGGTCATCCTCCTGTCCAACCTGATGGCGATGCTGCTCCAGGCGCTGTCGGCGCGGCTCGGCATCGCCGCCGGCATGGACCTGGCCCAGGCGTGCCGCGCGCAATATTCCCGGCCCGTCTCGTTCGTGCTGTGGGTGCTGTGCGAGATCGCGATCATCGCCTGCGACCTGGCCGAGGTGCTCGGCACCGCGATCGCCTTGAAGCTGCTGTTCGGCCTGCCGCTCACCTACGGCGTCGTCATCACCGCGCTCGACGTGTTCCTGATCCTGGCGCTCCAGCGCTTCGGGTTTCGTAAGCTCGAGGCGTTCATCATCGCCCTGCTCGCGATCATCGCGGGGTGCTTCCTGTTCGAGCTGATCCTGGCCCAGCCGAACATCCCCGACGTGCTGCGCGGCTTGGTGCCGACGACGGAGATCGTCACCGACCCCGCCCGGCTCTACCTCGCCATCGGCATTCTCGGCGCGACGGTGATGCCGCACAATCTGTATCTCCATTCCTCCATCGTCCAGACACGCGCCTTTGCCCAGGACGACGCGGGCAAGGCCAACGCGATCCGCTGGGCCACCGTCGACTCCACCGTGGCGCTCGGCCTCGCCTTCTTCATCAACGCCGCGATCCTGATCCTCGCCGCCTCGGCCTTTCACGTCGCCGGGAACACGGACGTCGCCGATATCGACGAGGCTTACCGGCTCCTCGCCCCCGCCCTCGGCATGGGCGCGGCGAGCGTGGTGTTCGCGGTCGCCCTGCTCGCGGCGGGGCAGAACTCGACGGTCACCGGCACGCTTGCCGGGCAGATCGTGATGGAGGGTTTCCTCCGCCTGAAGCTCCCCTTCTGGGCGCGGCGGGTCATCACGCGCGGGCTGGCGATCATCCCCGCCGTGATCGTCGTCGGCGCGACCGGCGACCAGGGCGCGACCAAGCTCCTGATCCTCAGCCAGGTGATCCTCTCGCTCCAGCTTCCCTTCGCGATCGTGCCGCTGGTCCGCTTCACCAGCGACCGCAAACTCATGGGCCGCTTCGCCAACCCCGCCTGGGTCCGGCTCGTCGCCTGGGGCGTCGCGTCGGTCATCATCGGGCTCAACGTCACCCTGCTCGTAGGATTAGCCTTCGGATGATCCAGACGGTCCCGACCACCCCCTTCCCCGACCAGAAGCCCGGCACGTCGGGCCTGCGCAAGAAGGTGCGCGTCTTCCAGCAGCCGGGCTATGCCGAGAACTTCATCCAGTCGACCTTCGACGTGGTCGAGGACCGCGCGGGCACGACCATCGTGATCGGCGGCGATGGCCGTTATCTCAACCGCGAGGTGATCCAAGTCGCGGTCCGCATGGCGGCGGCGAACGGTTACGCCCGGATCGTCGTCGGGCAGGGCGGCATCCTGTCGACCCCCGCCGCCAGCCACCTGATCCGGCGACGCGGCGCGTCGGGCGGGCTGATCCTCTCCGCCTCCCACAATCCCGGCGGGCCGACCGAGGACTTCGGGATCAAGTACAATATCGCGAACGGCGGCCCCGCGCCCGAGCGGGTGACGGAGGCGATCCACGCCCGCACGCTCGCCATCGACGCCTACCGCACCCTCGACACCCCCGACATCGACCTCGACCGCCCCGGCGAGGTCCGCGTCGGTGACGCGACAGTCGAGATCGTCGACCCCGTCGCCGACTATGCCGCGCTGATGGAGACGCTGTTCGACTTCCCGGCCATCCGCTCGGCGGTCGCGGGCGGGCTGACGATGGCGTTCGACGCGATGAGCGCGGTCACCGGTCCCTACGCCACCGAGATCCTCGAGCGTCGCCTGGGCTTTCCCGCCGGCACCGTCCGCAACGGCCGGCCCTTGCCCGATTTCGGCGGTCACCATCCCGACCCCAACCTCGTCCACGCGCGCGAGCTGTACGAGCTGATGATGGGCCCCGACGCCCCCGATTTCGGCGCGGCCTCGGACGGCGACGGCGACCGCAACCTGATCATCGGCCGTGGGCGCTTCGTGACGCCGTCCGACAGCCTCGCCATGCTCGCCGCCAACGCGCACCTCGCCCCCGGTTACGCCGCCGGGCTCAAGGGCATCGCCCGCTCCATGCCGACCAGCGCCGCCGCCGACCGCGTCGCCGCCGCGCTCGGCATCCCCGCCTTCGAAACACCGACCGGGTGGAAGTTCTTCGGCAACCTGCTCGACGCCGGCACGGCGACGATCTGCGGCGAGGAAAGCGCCGGCACCGGGTCCGACCATGTCCGCGAGAAGGACGGGCTATGGGCGGTGCTGCTCTGGCTCAACATCCTGGCGGTCCGGGGCGAGAGCGTCGACGCGATCGCCCGCGATCATTGGGCGCGTTACGGCCGCAACTATTACGCCCGCCACGATTACGAGGGCGTCGAGACGGAACGCGCCGACGCGCTGATGGCCGAGCTTCGCGGCGGACTGGCAACGCTCCCCGGCCGTGCGTTCGGCGACCTCACCGTCGAGGCGGCGGACGACTTCGCCTATCACGACCCGACCGACGGCTCGGTCAGCCGCAACCAGGGCGTGCGCGTGCTGTTCGCGGGCGGCAGCCGCGTCGTGTTCCGCCTGTCGGGCACCGGCACCAGCGGCGCGACCCTGCGCGTCTATCTCGAGCGCTACGAGCCGGTCGGCGGCGACCTAGACCGCGACACCCCCGCCATGCTGGCCACGCTGATCGCCGCGGCCGAGGACATCGCCGGGATCGCGCGCCACACCGGCCGGCGCGCGCCCGACGTCGTGACCTGACGGCTCAGGCCGGCGCCTTACCCCAGTACTCGTCCCGGAGCAGCCTTTTGTAGAGCTTGCCCGTGTCGTGCCGGGGCAGCTCCGCCCGGAAATCGATCCGGCGCGGCGCCTTTACATGGCTGATGTTCGCCCGCGCGAAGGTCATCAGCTCGGCCGCCAGTTCCGGGCCGGCGGCGGCGGGATCGCGCGGCTGGACCACCGCGACCACCTCCTCGCCCATCTCCTCGTGCGGCGCGCCGATCACCGCCACGTCCGCGACCTCCGGGTGCGTGACCAGCAGGTTCTCGATCTCGGCCGGATAGATGTTCACCCCGCCCGAGATGATCATGAAGCTCTTGCGGTCGGTCAGGTAGAGATAACCGTCCTCGTCGACCCAGCCGACATCGCCCAGCGTCGTCCAGCCGTGCCGGTTCGCCGCCTCCGCCGTCTTGGCCGCGTCGTTATGGTACTCGAACGCGCCCCCGCCCGCGAAATAGACCGTGCCCTCGGCGCGCGGCGGCAGCGGCTCGCCATCCTCGCCGCAGATCATCGTCCGCGCGGTCAGGTTGCGGCCCACGGAGCCGGGCCGCTCCAGCCACTCGGCCGACGAGATCGCGCAGAAACCGTTGCCCTCGGTCCCGGCATAATATTCGCCGATGATCGGGCCCCACCACTCGATCATCGCGCGCTTGACCGGCTGCGGGCACGGCGCGGCGGCGTGCCAGACCGAGCGCAGCGACGAGCTGTCGTACCGCGCCCGGACCTCGGCGGGCAGCTTCAGCAGCCGGACGAAATGCGTCGGCACCCACTGCGCGTGCGTGACCCCGTATCGCTCGATCGCCGCCAGCGCGGCTTCGGGATCGAAGCGGTCCATGACGACCACCGTCCCGCCCAGTTGCTGCACGGCCATCGACCAGCGCAGCGGCGCGGCGTGGTAGAGCGGCGCCGGCGACAGATAGACCATGTCGGGCGAAAAGCCGTACAGCGCCCGCCCCAGCATCACGAGCGTCGACGGCTCCGTCCCGAACGGCTCGGTCGACAGCGGATGCCTGATCCCCTTGGGCCGCCCCGTCGTCCCCGACGAATAGAGCATGATCTGCCCCGGCGTCGGATCGTGGAGCGCCGCGTCGTCCTGCCCGTCGCGCGCGTCCTCGTAAGGGCGGTAGCCGGGCGCCGTCCCATCGCACATGAACAGCGGCATGTCGCCCAGCGCGGGGCGCAGCGCCTCGGCCAGCGCCGCCACGCCCGCGCTGGCGATCAGCACGCCCGCGCCCGCGTCGCGGATGATATACTCGGCCTCGGCGGCGGTCAGTTTCGACGACAGGCAGGTGCAATAGACCCCGCACCGCTCCGCCGCCCACATCACCTCCAGATAGCGTGGGCTATTGTCCATCAGCACCGCGATCCCGTCGCCGCGCGTCAGCCCCAGCGACCGGATCAGCCGCGCCCCCCGATTGGCGCGCGCGTCGAGCTGGGCATAGGTCACCACCTCGCCGGTCGCGGCCATGACATAGGCGGGCTTGTCGGGCGTGGCGCGCGCGTGCGCGACGGGGTGGAGCATCGGCTGCTCGGTCATCCACTTTCCCCACATGACTGGACGGCGTCGTCCTTATCGGCATAAGTTTCGTTATGGTGGAGAGCTTGTCAAGCGAGGCGCGTGGCGGCGGGTGGCGACAGCCCGACCTGACCCCGCGCGACTGGCTCGACGCGGGCCAGTCGCTGCTGAAACGCGGCGGCCTGAAGGCGCTCAAGCTGCGCCCGCTCGCCGACGAGCTGCGCGTGTCGACGGGCAGCTTCTACCATCACTTCCCCGATTTCGACGCCTATCAAGGCCGGCTCGCCGGCTATTTCGCCGAGGCGCAGATCACCGATCTGATCGCGGCGGTGTCGCGGAGCGAGGCCGACCCGATCGGGCGCGTCCGCCTCCTGTCCGCGCTGACGGTCCGTCACCGCCTGGCCCGGCTCGCGCTGGCGATGCGCGCCTGGGGCGAAAGCGACCCGCGCGCCAAGGCGGCGGTCGACCGGCACGACGACATCGTGCTCGGCTTTCTGACGCGCTGCCTGACCGAGGCCGGGTTTGCCGATCACGAGGCCGCCCTGCGCGCCTATGCCCTCGTCGCCTGCGGCCTGGGCCAGATCCACGCCCCCGACCTGCGCCGGGGCGACCTGACCGACGACCTGCTCCGACTGCTCTGCACGCGATGAGGGCGCTGACCGTCTCCGCGCTGTCGGACGACCTGTCGGGGGTGGCCTTGCGCGAAGTGCCCGAGCCCGAGCGCCGCCCAGGCCAGCTCCTCGTCCGCGTCCGCGCGGCGTCGCTCAACTACCCCGACCTGCTGATGACGCGCGGGGCCTATCAGCTCAAACCCCCGCTCCCCTTCGCGCTCGGGATGGAGATGGCGGGCGAGGTGGTCGCCTGCGACCCGGACAGCGGCTTCGCCCCCGGCGACCGCGTCGCGGCGGGCACGCGGCTGGGCGCGTTCGCCGACCTCGTCGCGGTCGATGCCAGC
>VYKR01000210.1_pt1 | contig 11250 bp, 8 predicted proteins | sample 5109561 | NCBI WGS metagenome assembly VYKR01 (sample SAMN12291799, study PRJNA351875) | freshwater metagenome | isolation source: freshwater lake | place: USA: Michigan, Ford Lake | collected 2015-08-15
GTGTAAGACAGTACATGGTTTTTTAACTGTGGTATGCGACGGTGGTGGAAGCAGAAACTTAAATCGTGAGGTTTAGGAATCGCCGCACTTTTAGGGCGGCGAGGATGTCAAAATCATAGAAAGAATTGAAAAAACAGGAAGCGATCGAGTCTTCCTGATTTTTGTCTCTAAACCGTGCTGAGACGAAATTCTTGCCCGAATCGAGTCAGGTTTCACTATTTACCCAATCTATGCTAAATCCTAATCTCGCGGCGATCGAACTTTCCAAAGAGGAGGTTCAACGCTACTCTCGACACATTATTCTGCCCGAAGTGGGCTTAGAAGGTCAAAAAAAACTAAAAGCCGCCAGTGTTCTCTGCATCGGCACCGGGGGACTCGGTTCCCCGCTTTTACTCTATCTAGCGGCGGCTGGCATCGGTAGAATCGGTATTGTTGATTTCGATATCGTCGATAGTTCCAATCTGCAACGTCAAATTATTCACGGCACTTCTTGGGTAGGCAAACCGAAAATTGTTTCCGCTAAGGACAGAATTCTGGAAATTAACCCCTATTGTCAGGTGGATTTGTACGAAACCCGCATAAGTTCCGAAAATGCCCTTGACATTTTAGCCCCCTATGATGTAGTTATCGACGGGACGGATAATTTCCCCACCCGTTATCTGACTAATGATGCTTGTGTTCTTCTCGACAAACCCAACGTCTATGGCTCAATTTTCCGCTTTGAAGGACAGGCAACCGTTTTTAACTACCAAGGCGGTCCCAACTACCGCGATCTCTATCCCGAACCGCCACCACCGGGGATGGTTCCCTCCTGTGCGGAAGGCGGCGTTTTAGGGGTTTTACCCGGAGTAATCGGCACAATTCAAGCCACAGAAGCCATTAAAATTATCCTCGGCGCTCCGGATACCCTCAGTGGTCGTTTACTGCTCTACAATGCTTGGGAAATGAAATTCCGCGAGTTAAAATTGCGTCCGAATCCCATCCGTCCCGTCATTGAAAAACTAATTGATTACGAACAATTCTGCGGTATCCCGCAAGCAAAAGCACAAGAAGCAGCAGAACAGCAAAAAATGACAGAAATGACCGTAGTAGAGTTAAAGGAACTACTTGACAGCAATGCCAATGATTACATTCTCATCGATGTGCGTAATCCCAACGAGTACCAAATCGCTAAGATTCCCAACTCGGTATTAATTCCCCTACCCGATATCGAAAATGGTGCGGCAATTCCCAAAATTAAGGAATTAGTCAACGGTTATCGTCTCATCGCCCATTGTAAGATGGGGGGACGTTCCGCTAAAGCCCTCGCTATCCTCAAAGACGCAGGTATCGAAGGAATTAACGTCAAAGGTGGCATCAGCGCCTGGAGTCGCGAAGTCGATTCCACTGTGCCAGAATACTAATTTTGGGTCTTGGGTGTTAGGGGTTGGGGTTTTAGGGTTTTGGGGTATTAGTTGAATTTCCCCATTCCCTATCCCCCCATCTCCCTAGGGTTGATTCAAGGTAGGGTTGATTCATGAATCAACCCTACCCCATTCCCCATCCCCCCATCTCCCCCTCTCTGTGTTTCCTGTTCTCTCTGAATCTGTTAAGATCAAGGCCAGTTAGCCTTAAAATCTTCGGTGTGAGCGAACGATGAAAAACCATATTAAAAAAATTGCTAGTTGGAGCGCGATCGCTACTATTTCCCTTGGCTTAGTAGAAATGAACCGAACAGCGATCGCATTTGGCAACAATAATCAATTTAGCGCCTGTATCAGTCAGATTGTCGGCACGGGAGTCAGTCCCCAAGATGCCGCCAGCGCTTGTTCAGAAGCATTAATTCCTAAAGAATTATCCCGCTGTGTGGCGATGATTAAATCCAAAACCCCGATCGATGGTAATCTGGCTCTGCAAGCTTGTTTTCAAGTGCGTCGTCCCATCGACCTAGGTAACTGTGTAGTCGATATCCATCGCGCTGCCCCCTTGTTTGCCACTAATTCCCTCAAACAAACAGAAACAGCCAAGGAACCCGATAAATTAGGGATTTCTCAACAGGTTTTAGATTCCTGTCGTCAAAGTTTATTACCCGGTCGCTTTTCCGAGTGCGTTATCGCTGTCAGTCGTGGTGCGGACAAAAATAATCCCTCCCAAGCTTTACAAACCTGTTTAAGTGCCGAGGATTTCCCCAGAGATCTATTCCCCAGTTATCCCCAAAATCAAGACCAGAGACCTTAATCAAGATTATTTGGCTCTCTTATTTTGGGAATATACGGAAGAACCAGAAAACGTTAAATATTGAACCATCAATCAGACGAGTTCGGCGGCTTAGGAAAGGTACACTTAACCGTAATATTTAAATTACTTTTAGCGGTTCCTTTAGTAATATAAGGGATTCCTACCTCGCCGCCGATTTCGACACCAAATTGTAAAGTGACTTCCTCAATGTTAGCAATGGCTAAATTGCGAAAAGCGTTTAAAGTGTAAGTAGTGTAAGTACGAATTGTATCTTCAATTGTCTGAAAATTCTGCAAAATTTGCTGTTTATCTGGTACAGTAATTACCCCTTTAGCAACTCTTCCCTCCGTTTTTAATGTCTCGGCAGGAATTTCTAGGTCATCGGTGGACTCTATATAAATTAGAGTGTTTTCGTCAATTTGGATCGGAGTTAGTCGAGTCATAAATAATGCAAAAATTGAAAATTAACTTTTTTCTTAACTATTATATCTCTCCAGGAAAGATTTTTGAAGAGAGTCTTGGAAATGGCAATAATACCAAATCCGCCTTAGAAAAGGTAGTGTACAAATTCCCATATTCTTCCCACCCCATCACCTCACCACCTCATTACCCGATCATCTCGCTTTTTAAAGCCGGATTTGGTATCACTTTGCTACAGAAACAATTATAATAGAAAAACGAACTTCAGTTATTCCTGTGTAATTATGAGTCGGGATGCCCTAGTAGTCGGTCTCAATACTTACCAAAATGCTGGCTTGCGTAAGCTACAAGCACCGGCTGAAGATGCCGAAGCAATCGCCCAATTGCTGGAAACTTATGGCGAGTTCAAGGTGACGCGGCTACCGGAAAAGGTCAAGCAAGAAGACAATTCTCTCTATGTAGGGAAAAGCCTTCCAGTTATCCTCAAACAATTAAAAACAGCCTTAGTTCAACTGTTTAAACCAGAAGGAGGAAATATACCTGAGACAGCTTTATTTTACTTCTCTGGTCATGGACTTCGGGATACTGTAGGAATTTCCCAAGGTTTTTTAGCCACCCACGATTCTAATCCTAATGATGAAAAATGGGGTATCAGCTTAAAATGGCTGCGGGAACTACTTCAAGAAAGTCCAATTCGACAGCAAATAATTTGGCTAGATTGCTGTTACAGTGGAGAATTACTGAACTTTAATGAAGCTAATCCTGGCGAACAACAAGGAAAATCCCGCTGTTTTATTGCGGCTTCTAAAGAGTTTGAAGTCGCCTACGAAGAATTAGGCTCTCCCTACAGTGTCTTAACCCAAGTTTTGCGAAAAGGACTTGACCCTAAACGATGTCCGAATCGCTGGGTGACAAATATCAGTTTAACTGACTATCTCGATCAACATTTGAAAGGCGCAAGCCAAACTCCTTTATTTACCAATTTTGGTGAACCAATTAGGTTAACTTGCTTCAACCCTGGGAAAGTTTCTTCACAAATTATTCCCATAAGTAGCAGCGGGATTTGTCCTTACAAAGGACTGCTGTATTTCGATTGCAATGAAGAAGACCCTAAATACTTTTATGGTCGGGAAGAGTTAACTGATCAACTGCTAGATAAAATTAGACAAAGCGATTTTCTGGCGATTGTTGGATCATCAGGTAGTGGCAAATCTTCTGTGTTGAGGGCTGGCTTACTTCATCAACTACAACAAGGTAGAAAATTAGCTGGTTCTAGTAACTGGAAAATTAAGATTCTCGTCCCTACAGAACACCCGATGCAAAGCTTGGCTGAGATTTTTCTCGACTCTAATTTATCCCTAATCGAGAGAGCATTACAACTGAAACAAGCGAAGGAATTACTGGCTGATGGTTCCGAGGGTTTAAAGCTATTAATTGAGGCTTCTGATACGCGGCGATTCGTAATTGTCGTTGACCAATTTGAAGAAGTTTTCACTCTCTGTCAAGATGGAAATGAGCGACAGCAATTCTTAGAATGTCTTTTAGGAGCAGTAGAAAAAGCACAAGGAAAATTGTGCCTTATTTTGGCGATGCGGGCGGATTTTTGGGGCAAATGTCTGGAACAAGAATATAGTGGATTGGGGAAAAAGATCCAAGAGAATTTAGTCTCTGTCACCCCTATGAAGCCAGAACAATTACGAGAAGCGATCGCCCTACCAGCCCAACAGGTAAGCCTCGGTGTAGAAGAAGCATTAATCGAGCAAATGTTGCGAGAAATAGAAGGTTCGCCAGGAAGTTTACCCCTGCTAGAATATACTTTAACTCGCTTGTGGGAAGAAACCACTGACAATCAATTAAAACTGGCAACTTATGTCAATTTAGGTGGTATTAGCGGTACACTTAACCGACGAGCGACGGAAGTTTACCAGCAATTTAATGATACAGAACGACAGATTGCTAAGCAAGTTTTTCTCTGTCTCACTCAATTAGGAGAAGGGACAGAAGATACCCGTCGGCGAGTCTTGAAACCAGATTTGATGACAGAAAAACATTCTCAATTTCAGATAGAACAAGTAATTCAGAAATTAGCTAATGAGAAATTAATTGTTACTGACGAACAGACTGGTAAAGGAGATGTTTCGCAACGGGTAGTTGTCATTGATGTAGCCCACGAAGCTTTAATTCGAGGTTGGGATTTGTTAAGAGAATGGCTGGATGAAAATAGGGATGCTTTGAGAAAGCAGCGAAAAATCGAAGAAGAAGCCAAATACTGGTTAGATAAAGGCAACAATAAGGAATTATTGTGGTTTGGCTTTAGGTTAGCAGAAGCAGAAGAATTGCTAGGAGAATATGAAGTGTCATTATCACCTTTGGCTAAAGAGTTTCTCGAAGCTAGTAGCCAGCAAGAATTATATAATTACCTCCGCAGTCCAGACATTGATAATTTAGAGCAAGAAACATTACAAAAAGAGGCAGTCAGTAAATCATTCCTCACGAAAAAGAGATTATGGCAATTACTGAGAAATGAGCAGGAAAAAGCACAGATAAGACTGTCAGCTTCCTGGTTGCTGAAGCAGTGGGGAGAGGAGGTTCCTATCTGGACAGCAGAGGTTAATAAGGAAGGAAATATTGCCCTCTCATTTATCAGAGAAGACAACCTACCAGCCACAGTAATCGAAGAGTTAAAAGACGGAATAAACCTAGAAATGGTGGAAATTCCTGGTGGTGAGTTTTGGATGGGTTCGCCGGAGCGAGAAGAAGGATCATATCCAGATGAGCGCCCGCCACACAGGGTCACGATTTCTTCCTTTCTGATGGGCAAATATCCGATAACGCAGGCGCAGTGGCGAGTAGTGGCTTCTTTGCCTAAAGTTGAATGGGATCTTAACCTAGACCCCTCAACCTATAAAGGGGATAGCCGCCGACCAGTGGAAAGTATTAGTTGGTACGAGGCAGTGGAATTCTGTGAAAGACTATCGCGTTGGTCAAAGGAAAAAGGGAAACCCTATCAATACCGTTTACCCAGTGAGGCAGAGTGGGAATACGCCTGTCGTGCAGTTATCAGTGAAGAATTAATTCAAAATACAGTTTATCCGCCCTATCATTTTGGGTGCAACATTGACCCGGCTTTGGCAAATTACGGTCAAACCGCTCGTGCAAGGACGACGGCCGTAGGCAGGTTTCAAATCGTAAATGCCTTTGGACTTTATGATATGCACGGGAACGTCTGGGAATGGTGTTTAGATGATTGGCATGATAATTATCAAGGCGCACCAACAGATGGCCGGGCATGGGATGAGGGAGAAGAAGAATTGTGTCCTGATGTGTTGTTAAAAAGGAAATATGTAGTACGTGGCGGCTCTTGGGGCGACGGTCCCAGGAGTTGTCGTTCTGCGTATCGCGGCGACTGCGATTATCTCAGCGACTTCGACGGGTTTCGGGTGGTTGCGTTGCCGAGGACGATTTATTCAGTGAACAGTTAACAGTTCGCTTGTGCCAAGGCTCTGCCTTGACACACAATATTTAAGGCTCTGCCTTAAAATATCCTTCAGGTAGAACCTGAATAAAGGGTTCCCAGGTAGAACCTGGGAACGAGATAACAGGATTTGCTTGTGTCAAGGCAGAGCCTTGACACACAATATTTAAGGCTCTGCCTTAAAGTATTCTTCAGGTAGAACCTGGGAACGAGATGCACGAGATGCAATGAGACACAACAAATAAACCCGCAAAGGAAAGGAGACGGCAAAAATGGGACGCAGTCGCTACCAAATTATTGAACAATGTCCATACTTTCTCACCTGCACTACTGTCAATTGGATTCCGATTTTTAGTAAACCTGAACTTGCCCAAATAATATTTAATTCTCTCAGCTTTCTTCAGGAGCATCAACGGTTATCAGTTCATGGTTATGTCTTAATGGAAAATCACCTTCATCTTATTGCTTCATCTGCTAATTTATCTAAAGAAATTGGCAAATTTAAATCCTTTACTGCTCGCTCAATTATCGATTATCTTAAGCAAACCAATAACCAGCATTACTTAACTCAACTTCGTCTGTTCAAATTAGGTCATAAAATCGATCAAGATTATCAACTTTGGCAAGAGGGTTCTCATCCCCAAGCAATTCTCTCAGAGGAAGTGCTACAGCAAAAACTAGAATATATTCACAATAATCCAGTTAAGCGTGGTTATGTGGACGATCCTGCCCATTGGCGATATTCCAGTTATCGAAACTACTTAAATCAAGAGGGAATCTTGTCAATTGATTACCTTTCTCCGTCTCCTTAAATAAGTAATAATGAAACCTACTCCCTTGATGAAGTGTTGGGAGATATTAACTGATAACTGAAGCTAGGTTCTACCAAGTCCTTGGCTGAAAGTTAGCATCATTGACAATTGCTACAGTATCTCCCGAAGGCTTGATGACAAATAGTCCCTTTTTATAAGCATAGCGATCTACTCCTTCGTTAATTTCAATCCCAGCGACTGCCCCATAAGCTTGATTTCGCTTGTGCCAGGGCAGAGCCTTGGCACACAATATTTAAGGTTCTGCCTTAAAATATTCTTTAGGTAGAACCTGAATAAAGGGTTCCCAGGTAGAACCTGGGAACAAGATGGCAGGATTTGCTTGTGCCAAGGCTCTGCCTTAAAATATCCTTCAGGTAGAACCTGAATAAAGGGTTCCCAGGTAGAACCTGAGAACGAGATAACAGGATTTGCTTTTTCATCTCTGGTGGTGAAAATTTTTTCATCGGGACTGACTGGAAAATAGAGGCTGAAATAACGCAAATTCGTCAATCAGAATATTTTCATGTTTGGCGCTGCCAAGTTTGGCATCAGGACTGACTCCTTACTCCTAACCCAATGTTCGACAAAGATAAGCAAAAATTATTGATTGATGCCAAAAACTTGAGAATATTTAAATTAACATTCCGCAATATTTACAAATTCTTAAAAATTAATTGAGAAAGATTTTTATTTAACAACGATGTTACAGTGGTAACAGCGATTTTACTGAATTTCATAATGGGCTATTCTGTGCTTTTTTGGACAGCAACGCTTGAAACCCTTACCACAGCTAGAAGGTAATCCTAATTAAGACGGGTAAATGAGTCAATTTCACCCACAACGATGATCTTTTTTTTGTGTAGTTTTATTGCAAAAAAAAAGTTTTTTTGACAAAAAGCACAAAGTATGCTGCTGTCAACGGACTTCGTGGGTGTTGAGGGGGAGAGGAGCAAGGGAGCAGGGGTGTGGGGAGAATAAAGCTGCCTTTTGCCTCCTGCCTTTTGCCTCCTGCCGACCGCCGACCGCCTCCTGATCACTGATCACTGATTGGGTGTCACCTTATCGATAACCTTGAGAGTCCCGTCATCCTTAACAGTCCAGACATCGTAACTACCGACCACATCGCCATTTTCATCGATATCCACATTGCCACTGGCCCCCTGATAGTTAATATCCTCGCCTTTGCGAATCATTTCCATAGCTTGACAAGCATCGGTTACTTCCGTCCCCGGGCCGTTAGCCACCTCACGAATCTTGCTTTGAATCCCTTCACCAGTGTTAGATTTAGCCGCCTCGGCCGCTAACATCAATAAAATCGCCGCATCCCAAGTATGGGGAACAAAAGCGGTGACATCCTTGCCGGTTTTTTCCTTCCAGAGAGTAGTAAAAGCGCTTAAAGCTTGACCGTTGGCCCCGGGGACCGTGCCTAGGGCGCCAGCAATAATTGACTTACCATCGGTTCCTTTCCCCACCTGTTTGGTGAAATCTTCCGAATAAACCCCATCGGTGAGGAGGACAGTAACTCCTTTGGTCAACCCCTGTTTATAGGCCGCTTGTAGTAATAAACTGCCCGTTTCAGCGTAAAGGACTGCCGCTACAGCATCCGGTTGGTTAGCGAAGGCAGCCGCCGCTTCACTATCGAGAGTGGCAGCTTTCGGGTCATAACGGACGGGATTTTGCTTATTAGTGATAGTGCCGCCTAATTTATCGAAAGCGCTCACAAATTCCCGTTCAAATCCGACTCCGTAATCGTTATTGATCACGACGGTGGCCACATCTTGAAAACCCTTTTTCTTAGCTAGGACTGCTAAAGCTTGAGCTTGGTAGGTGTCTGGGGGAGCCGTCCGCGCCCAAAAACCTTGAAAATCGCCTTTTTTCGCCCTGTCAGTAAATACGGGACTGGTGCTACCCGGAGAGACTAACATAACTTTATTTCTCACCGCTACATCGACGGCTGCTCCTGAGACGCTACTGGCAAAGGAACCGATCACACCGGCTACTTTATCCATCTGCGCTAGTTTTGTCATCGCTGAAGCACCGGCGGCGGGATCGGTTTGGTCATCTTCTTTCACGAGGGTGACGGGTTTGCCATTGACTCCACCACAGGCATTGATAGTCTCCACCGCTAGGGCGGCTGCTTCGGGCATATTTTGACCAATAGCGGCTAAATCTCCGGTAATGGGCAGTAATGCTCCTAATTTTAGTCCCTCATCACTGGGGGCAGTGGTGGTGGGACTAGAGGTGTTGTTATTCGGGGTTTGGGCATTATTACAAGCGGTTAAAAAATTAGCTAAGAGGCTGATGCTCAGGGTTAGGGCTAGGGGCGATCGAATATATCTCTGCATGGCAGTAAAATCAAGGATGAGTTAAGGTTGCAAGGCTGAAAAACCCTGACTGGGAAAATTCTAATCGATGTTAGCATTCTCTCCAAATCAAACAGGTTTTCATCTTAATTTAGGTATTGATGGAAAAAATGGCTAATTTGTTCGATTTATGCCGTGGGGTGTGGGGTGTGGGGAAGTGGGGAAGTGGGGAAGTGGGGAAGTGGGAACTGGGGAAGTGGGAACTGGGGTGTGGGGTGTGGGGTGTGGGGAAGTGGGAACTGGGGTGTGGGGTGTGGGGGAGTGGGAAGTGGGAAGTGGGGAAGTAGAGCATTTGGCTGAAATTTCCCTAAACCCCTAAACCCCTAAATGGCTCTTCGGTTTGTGTTAGGCAATAAACAGGGCTATAAGGGATAAAACCCTTATATATAAAAACATTGATGCGCTCTTTGTCAATTGTTTTCCCTCTCTAACGAACTAATCAATTAAGTCTCTTGCCAGATAAGGATTTAGTCGATTTATGCCCCTCGATCGAACTATACCAAGTAACGAAGAATCCTGAAAACTTGCATCTGATCACTGGTAACTGATCACTGGTAACTGATAACTGAAAACCCCACTTAGGAAGCTTTGGCTAAAACGGTGTTCTGGTTTAAAAACTGAATTGCCGTTTGGTATTGACTATCTTTTTCGGTGCCGATTTCCTGATATGTGATCGGTTCCTGTGCCACCACTTGATCGGGGATAATTCCTAACTTATGAATATCATGGTGGGCGGGAGTTTCATATTTCGCCACGGTAATCGCTAATCCTGCCCCATCGGGTAACTCGAATAGGGACTGAATTAATCCCTTACCGAAAGTCTTTTCTCCCACTAAAACCCCTCGTTGATTATCCTGTAATGCGCCGGCTAAAATCTCGCTGGCGCTGGCGGTTCCCTGATTGACTAAAACGACTAAAGGCGCGTCGGTTAAAGCATTACCAGAAGCGGCAAAACTATCGGCAATTCCCTCACGATTAACCGTATAAACGATCGTTCCCTGATTAATCCACATCCGAGCGATTTCTATGCCCGCTTGCAGTAAACCACCGGGGTTATTTCTTAAATCTAAAATATAACCCTTTGCCCCTTGTTTTTGTAGGTTCGTCACAGCTTCCGAGACTTCTTTGGCAGCGTTAGCACTAAATTGATTTAAGCGCACATAACCGATGGGCAAGGAACTAGAATTTTTATCCAAAACCGCTACCACTGGACTTAAAGAAATGCGTTGACGGGTTAAAGATAGGGTTTTTGGTTGACTTTTTTGATAGGGAAGAATGACTAAGGAAACTTCTGTTCCGGCGGTCCCGCGCATTTTGGATGCTGCTGCATCGAGGGTTAAAGTAGTGGTATCGATACCATCAATAAACAAAATGCGATCGTGGCTAGTTAAACCAGCGGCCTCAGCAGGAGAACCGGCAAGGGGGGCAACTACTTCTAAGTAACCATTGTCGGGATTGATATTAATTTGCAGTCCTACCCCCGATAATTCCCCCGTGGTGCTAATTTGTAGGTTATGGTATTGATCCGGTCGCAAGAGACGGGTAAAGGGTTCATCGAGAGTGGCTAACATCTGTTCGATCGCATTATAGGCCGCCGTCCGATCGTTGAGGGGTTTTTTGATGAATTGTTCCCGCACCTGCCACCAGTTTTGATGATTAAATGTGTCATCATAATAAGATTGGTTGACTAATCGCCAAGATTGCAGTAATAATTTTTGTTCTTCGCTAAAGGCGGCTGCTGTGGGTGTCCATGCCATCCAAGTCAGACAAAACCAAAATCCCACTAATAATCCCACCCACAACGATTTTTTTCTCATCTTGCTTCTCTTATAAATCAAGTGCTGATCTGCTATTAGGGGTCGAGAAGGTCGTCACCGACCTCCCCTCCCATTCAGAACCGTGCTTGAGACTTTCACCTCACACGGCTCCTAGTTTAACTGTTCCTTTGTTAAGGATACAACTT
>VYKR01000211.1_pt1 | contig 11241 bp, 13 predicted proteins | sample 5109561 | NCBI WGS metagenome assembly VYKR01 (sample SAMN12291799, study PRJNA351875) | freshwater metagenome | isolation source: freshwater lake | place: USA: Michigan, Ford Lake | collected 2015-08-15
AGCGGGCTCAGGCGGTGCAGGCGCGGGCGCGGCCGGCTCGGGCGGGGCCCCGTCCTCGGGCGCCCCTTCCTCCGGCGCAATCGACTGCCCCGGCTCGGCGGCGGGTTCGGGCGCGGCCGACTCGAGCGCCACCTCCTCGACCAGGCTTACCTCGAGCGGCGGGTTCTTCAGCTTGTCGGGGTTGGGCGTCGCCAGGAAGCCGACCGACAACAGCCCGAACAGCACCCCATGCCCCAGGACCGCCGTGCCCAGCCCGACCTTCTCCGCCCGGTCCATCAGTCCTGGCCCGGCTCCACCGTCACCAGCGCGACGCGGTTCAGCCCCGCGCGGTTCAGCTCGCCCATGACGCGCATCACCCGCCCGTAATCGAGGCCCCGGTCGGCGCGCAGGAACACCTGCGGCGGCTTGCTCGCATCCCCGGTCGACGCGATCCGCTCCAGCCGCGCGGGCAGGTCGCCCTCGGCCAGCTCGGTGTCGTCGACGAACAGCGTGCCCGCGCGATCGATCGAGATCTGCACCGGCTTCTCCTCCGCCTCCAGCGGCTTGGCGCGACTGTCGGGCAGGTTCACCGGCACGCCCGCGGTCAGGAGCGGCGCGGTCACCATGAAGATGATCAGGAGCACCAGCATCACGTCGACCAGCGGCGTGACGTTGATGTCCGCCATCGGCGCGCGCCGTCCACGCGCAGCCCGCGAGGGCAGGTTCATCGCCACCCTTACCGCGCCCCGTCCAGCTGGCGGCTCAAGGTCGCGTGGAACCCGTCGGCGAAGCGGTGCAGCGCCGCCTCGACCCGGTTCACCCCGTTCGAGAAGCTGTTATACGCGATCAGCGCGGGGATGGCCGCGAACAGCCCGATCGCGGTCGCGAACAACGCTTCGGCGATGCCGGGCGCGACCACCGCCAGCGACGTGTTCTGCGCCGACGCGATCGCGGTAAAGGCGCGCATGATCCCCCACACCGTCCCGAACAGCCCCACGAACGGCGCGGCCGAGCTGACGGTCGCCAGGATATTGAGCCGGTTCGACAGCCGGTCTAGCTCCGCCGCCGACGCCGCGCCCATCGCGGTGGCCAGCCGCTCGCGCGTGCCGCCCTTGTCGATCGGCGAGGTCGCGGTCGACCGGCGCCACTCGTCCACCCCGGCGGCGAACACCTTGGCAGACGGCAGCTCGCTCTTCCCGTGAATCTTGTAAAAGGCGTCGATATCGTCCGCCTCCCAGAAATCGCGCTCGAACTTCGCCATCTCGCGCCTGGTCCGCCGCACCCGCCGGGAAAAGGCGATGATGATCGCCCAAGTCCAAATGCTGGCGGCCAGCAGCCCCAGCATCACCGCCTTCACTACGAAATCGGCCTGGAGGAACAACGCCACGGGCGACAACGTCGCCGCGTCGGTCTCGAAGAACGGATTCAAGCTACGGGCTCCCCTTCAGTCGCATAGGTCCGGTACCGCGCGATCCAGTCCGCCGGCTGCCGCCTCGGCCGCCCGTCCGGCGCGACCAGGGCCGCGACGACCTCGGCTTCGGCCAGGATGGCACTGTCGCGCCTGACCTGCTGATGAATGACGACATGCGCCGCGCGCACCTGCTCCAGCGTCGACGCGACCAGCAGCGCGTCGTCGAGCCGGGCGGGCGCCAGATAGCGGATGTTCAGCCGCGCGACCGCGTAGGCGCCCTCGCCGGCTTCCATCGCCGCGCGTTGGTCGATCCCGGCCACGCGCAGCATGTCCGACCGCGCCCGCTCCATGAAGCGCAGGTAATTGGCGTGGTAGACCACGCCCGACAGGTCGGTGTCCTCGAAATACACGCGGACGGGGAAGCGGTGCTCGCCCCCCTCGAATCGTCCTCCGGCGGGCTGGTCGCGCGGCTCGTTAACCATGGCCGCGCGGTGTACCGGACCCGCGCGCCCGCGCAACCCGCCATTAGCGGGCGAAAGCTCAGGGCAGATCGAACACCGCCGGATCGACTGCGACGCGCGGCGTGGACGCGACCGCGACCGGCACCGGGATCGGCCGGAGCGCGACTGCCTGCGCCATCGTCACCGCCGGCGCGCGCCGCGCGGCCCAGGCGTCATAGGCGCGGTAGAAGTCGGTGAACGGCCGATCGAGCTCGGGCAGCCGGGTAGTCGCGAACGCCGCCAGCCGCTCGGCCGGCACCGCGCCGACCTCCGCCAGCAAGCCATCGGCCGCCGCGCAGAACCCGTTCCGCGCGGGCGCCTGCGACCAGTAATTGTACAGCCGCGTCATCGCGTCGTCATACCGGTCCTGCGAGTCGCCAGGACCTGCGGCCCGGTATTCGGCCTGATGCCGCGCCTGCGCCGCCGCCAGCGTGGGCTTATGCGTCGCCAGCAGCGCGTTGTACCGCGCCACCGCCACCGTTTCGCCCGGACCCCGGCACGCCAGCACCGCCACGTTCAGCCCGCTGCGCAGGTGCCACAACGCCGCGTCACCCGACAGCTGTCGGTTGGGCGTCGCATAGCTCCCGTCGGCGAGCAGCGCCGGGATACGCATCCCCGGCGACGCGCCCGCCGGCATCGGCGCGGCGACGGCGACGGGCGCCGGCGCGGGCTGCGCGACGACGATCCTCAGCGGCTCGGGCCGCGACGCGCAGCCGGCGGCGAGGAACAACGGAATCAGGAACAGGCGCGAACGGAAACTAGGCGACGACATGACGATATTCTCCACGATCCCCCGCGGAGCAGTCATCGGCCAGGAAGGTTAATCCCGCGTTAGCGACCGGCGCCCGTCCGCCGGTCAGGCCGCCCGCCGGTCGAGCGCGTGCGCGGCCTCGTTCATCAGCTCGGCGATGATCGCCGCCGCTGGCTCCTCGCGCGTGACCATGCCGACCGACTGGCCCGCCATCACCGACCCATGCTCGATATCGCCGTCGATCACCGCGCGCCTGAGCGCCCCCGCCCAGTAATGCTCGATCTCCAGCTGCGCTTCCGCCATCGCGACCGCTTCCTCGTCGAGCTTGCCGGCCACCTCGCGCTGCTTGGCGGTGAACAGCTCGGCCCCGGCGTTCTTGAGCGCGCGCACCGGGATGACGGGGAGCCGAGGGTCTAGCTGCACCGACGCCACCGCGTCGCGCGCCGACGCCCGGATGAAGGCCTGCTTGAAGTGTGGATGCGCGATCGACTCGGTCGCGCACACGAATTTGGTGCCCAGCTGGACGCCCGCCGCGCCCATATCCAGATAGCCCGCGATCGCCTCGCCCCGCCCGATCCCGCCCGCGACGAAGACGGGCACCTGCTCCGCGATCACCGGCAGCATCTCCTGCGCCAGCACGGAGGTCGACACCGGCCCGATATGCCCGCCCGCCTCCATCCCCTCGATCACCAGCGCGTCGACGCCCGACCGGATCAGCTTCTTGGCCAGCGACAGGGCGGGCGCGAAGCACACAACCTTGGCGCCCGTCGCCTTGATCGCCTCGAGCGACCCCTTGGGCGGCAACCCGCCCGCCAGCACCACATGCCCCACCCGGTGCCGCCCGCACACCGCGATCAGGTCGAACAGCTGCGGGTGCATGGTGATCAGGTTCACCCCGAACGGCTTGCCCGTCAGCGCCTGCGTCGCCGCGATCTCCCGGTCCAGCAGCTCGGGGCTCATCGCCCCGCAGGCGATCACCCCGAACGCCCCCGCATTGGACAAGGCCGCCACCAGGTTCCGCTCCGACACCCACGACATCGCCCCGCCCATCACGGCATAATCGCACCCAAGAAAAGTCGCGCCGCGCGACATGCGGCGCTGGAGCCGCTCGCGGCCGGTGGCGGTGACGGGAGGATGGGCGAGGGTGTCGGTCATAGGCGGCTGATAACAAGATGCGCGCCGTAGGGGGAGGAGAAACGATCAGCGTAGGAGCAAGGACGCCAGCACCGCCGCCGCCCCGAGCGCGGCCATGCAGCTCCAAAGTGGGATGGCTTTTCCGAACCGGTCGCCGAAGTGATCGCGCTCTGCCCAGAACTCTCGATCACCCAGCAGAGCACGTTGCGTCAACGTGTCGATGTCCTCATCCGGTTCGACGGACTCTCCGCGATCCCTCAGGTAACACGCAAGCAGCGGCTTCAGCTCTTCGGGCTTGTTCGGCCCGTCCACCCGCGTGATGACGACGTTCCGACCGTCGGTGCCGACATGGTATGGCTCACCAGCCTGCCCGTAGGCGGCCGGGTAGGTGCCACTCTCCACGTCGGTCGCTTCGAGATGCAACTCGGCATCCCGGATCGACTGATAGACGAGCAGCGGCTCATCGGCGACGACGAACAGCCCCGTGGTCGATGCTTCGACGTCCGCGCTCACCCAACCTCCGCGTCCAGCCCATAAGCCGTGTGCAGCACACGGACCGCCAGCTCGGTATAGTCCTCCTCGATCAGCACGCTGACCTTGATCTCGCTGGTGGTGATCGCCTGGATGTTGATGCCGCGCTCGCCCAAGGTGCGGAACATGGTCGCCGCCACGCCCGCGTGGCTCCGCATGCCGACGCCCACCACCGATATCTTCGCCACCCGCGTGTCGTGGACCAGCCGTTCATAGCCGATCAGCCCCTGCGCTGCGCCCAACGCCTCGATAGACCGGGGCAGGTCGGCGGCCGGAACCGTGAAGGTCACGTCGGTCGACCCCGCCGAATGCGCGACGTTCTGGACGATCATGTCGACGTTGATACCCCCGTCCGCCAGCGGGCCGAAGATCGCCGCCACCGCGCCCGGCTTGTCGGGCACCGCGATCAGGGTGATCTTGGCCTCGTTCTTGTCGTGCGCGATGCCCGTGATGAGCTGGCGTTCCATGTCCGTCACTTCCTCCTCGCCCACGATCAGCGTGCCGCGGTGGTCGCTATCGTCCCCGTCTTCGAACGACGACAGCACGCGCACGCGCACCCTTTCCTTCATCGCCAGCCCGACCGAGCGCGTCTGGAGCACCTTGGCCCCGACGCTCGCCAGCTCCAGCATCTCCTCGTACGTCACCCGGGTCAGCTTGCGCGCGCGCGGCACGATGCGCGGGTCGGTCGTGTAGACCCCGTCCACGTCCGTATAGATGTCACACCGCTCGGCGCGCATCGCCGCCGCCACTGCGACCGCCGACGTGTCGGAGCCCCCGCGCCCCAAGGTCGTCACCGCCCCGTCCTCGGCCACTCCCTGAAAGCCGGGGATCACCGCCACCTCGCCCGCCGCCAGCGCCCGGTCGAGCGCGGCCATGTCGATCTCGCCGATGCGCGCGGAGGCGTGGCGGCCCGATGTGCGGATCGGCAGCTGCCATCCCAACCAGCTGCGCGCCGGCACCCCCGCCGCCTGGAGCGCGATGGCGAGCAGCCCGCTCGTCACCTGCTCGCCCGACGCGACCACCACGTCATATTCGCGCGGCGAGTAGAGCGGCGACGCCTCGCGGCAGAAGCCGACCAGCCGGTCGGTCTCCCCTGCCATCGCCGACACGACCACCGCGACCTGGTGCCCCCGGTCGCGCTCGCGCTTCACGCGCGCCGCGACCGCGCGAATCCGCTCGATCCCCGCCATCGACGTGCCGCCGAACTTCATCACGATCCGCGCCATCGCCCTGTTCCATGTCCCCCTTGGGTGCGGCAAGCCGCCCTGATAGGGGACGCTTCATGGCGTATGCAAGTGAGCCCCTGGGCGAGCAGGGAACGATCCGGCCGGTGGAGGCGGAGCATTTCGGCCGCCTTGCCGCCGACTGGTGGGACCCGCGCGGGTCGTCGGCGATGCTCCACAAGCTCAACCCGCCCCGGCTGCGCTACGTCCGTGCCCAGGTCGACGCGCATTGGCACGGCGACCCGCGCGGCTTCACCCCGCTCGGCGGCAAGCGCGTCCTCGATGTCGGTTGCGGCGCGGGGCTGCTGGCCGAACCGCTCGCCCGGCTCGGCGGAACCGTCACCGGCATCGACGCCGCGCCGGAGGTGATCGCGGCCGCGCGCGTCCATGCCGAGGCCGCAGGGCTCGCCATCGACTACCGCGCGGGCGGGATCGAGACGCTGGGGGACGAGCGCTTCGACCTCGTCGTCAGCCTGGAGGTGATCGAGCATGTCGGCGACCGGCCCGCCTTCGTGCGCGGGCTGGCGGAGGCGCTGGCGCCGGGCGGGCTGCTCATCCTCTCCACCCCGAACCGCACCCCGCTGTCGCGCCTGGCGATGATCACGGTCGCCGAGGGCACCGGGATCATCCCGCGCGGCACGCATGACTGGCAGCGGTTCCTGACCCCCGACCAGCTCACCGCGCTGTTGCGGGAGGCGGGGCTGGCGGTGCGCGACCTGACCGGCCTCGCCTTTACCCCCGCGCGCGGCTTCGCGCTGTCCGCCTCGACCGAGCTCGACTACTTCCTGACGGCCGTCCGGGCCTAGGCCGGCCCGACTCGCTCGGGCGCGGCGTCCGCGAAAGCGGGCAGCGCGGTCGCCGCCGCGTCCGCCGCGAGCAGCCGGGGAAAGGTGGCGAGATCGACCTCGAACCGCCGTGCGTTATAGAGCTGCGGCACTAGGCAGATGTCGGCGACACCGGGCGCGTCCCCACCCAGGAACGGGCCGTCGCCTGCCATCGCTTCCAGCGCGGTCAGCCCCTCGACGACCCAGTGGCGATACCAGTCCTTTTTCGCCGCCGCGTCCGCGCCGAACTGCGTCTCCAGCCGCTTGAGCACGCGCAGATTGTCGATCGGGTGGATATCGGCGACCACCACCAGCGCCATCGCGGTCGCCCGCGCGCGCCCGATCGGGTCGGCGGGCCATAGGCGCGGCTCGGGATGGGCGTCGTCGAGCCATCCGAGGATCGCCAGGCTCTGCGTCAGCGCGGTCCCGTCCTCCAGCACCAGCGTCGGGACGAAGCCTTGCGCGTTGACCGTCCGGTTCGCCGCGCCGCCCTGTTCGCCGCCGAGCAGGTCGACCGGCACCCGCTCGAATGCGAGCCCCTTCAGGTTCAGCGCGATACGGACGCGGTAGGCGGCCGACGACCGCCAATAATCATGCAATCGGAGCAGCGTCCGCCTCCCCGTCCCGATTCTCGCGCTCGCCTTCGCGTTCGGCGCGCCGCTCCATCGCGACCTTGATCAGCGCCACGAATGAGTCCGCCAGCGCCAGCCCGATCAGCCCCACCAGCGCCGAGGCCAGGATCTGCGCGCCCAGCGTCAGCGCGGGCGGCATGTCCACCGTCTTGCGCGCCACCAGCGGCGCGAAGACATAGCCGTCCAGGCCCTGCACGACGACATAGATCGCGATCGCCCACAGGCCGGTGTCGACGCCCGCGCTGAACCCGACCGCGACCATCAGCACCCCGCTGACGAACGCCCCGATATTGGGGATGAACGCCAGCACGCCGGTGATGATGCCCAGCAGCGCCGCCAACGGCACGCCGGCGATCGCCAGCAGGATCCAGGTCAGCACGCCTTGCGCCACCATCGCGATCAGCTTGCCCGCCAGCAGCCGGCGAAGCGTGAAGCCCATCCGGTCGAGCGTCAGCGAGAATTCGTGCCGCTCGGCGCGCGGCACCATCCACTGCACCCCGCGCTCGTAGACGCGCGGCTCCATCGCGAAGAACAGCCCCAGCACCAGGATGAAGAACAACGTGGTGATCGCCCCCACCGCGCTGCCGACATAGGAGGTAAGCGTGCCGACCGAGCTCATCGCCTGGCGCGCGATGCCGCTGATGTCGGACGCGCCGGGCATCAGCCCCTGCCGCGTCAGATAGCTGGTCAGCCGCACCGACTGCCCCTCCAGCGTGGCGCGGAGCTGGTTCGCCTGCTCGACGATGCCGACCCCGGTCAGGTAGAATGTGCCGACCAGGAACAGCACCACGCCCGTCACCACGATCAGCAGCCGGAGGCCGCGCCCGATCGCCAGCACGCGCCCGAGCAGCCGGACGCCCCCGTCGAGCATCACCCCCAGGATCAGCCCGGCGAAGATCACCATGAGCGGCTGAATGAGGAGCACGACCAGCGCGATCGCGATCGCGAAGCCGAACCACAGTCTGGCCTTCTTGAACTCGCGGCGGATCAGCGGGTCGTGCAGCTCGTTCGGGCTCGGTCCCTGTTCGACCGATCCCGGAGCGCTCGGCAGCCGCGCGTTCGTCACCGTACCGCCTCCTCGGGATGGAGCGAGGCGCCCGCGCGGCCGCCGCGGAACGATTCGGGCCAGGTCAGCGGGTTCAGCGACGCCGTGCCGTCGAGCGAGAAGGTCACGAACTCGGCCCGCCCGCCGACATTCTCATACGGGACGGCTCCGCCCAGCCCCAGTTGCGCCAGGGGAAAGCGGCTGTCCGCCGAGCGGTCGCGATTGTCGCCCATCAGGAACACATGGTCGGCGGGGATGACGATCGGCCCGTAATCGTCGCCGATGCTGTTCGGCTCCAGGTCGACCGTGTCGTACCGGCGCCCGTTGGGCAGCGTCTCCGTCACGATCGGCAGGCGGCAGACCTGCTCGCCCGACGGCAGCCGCTCGCGCGCGCCGGGATATTCGGTGGGCGAGCAGGGCGTGTTCTCGTCGACGGGGATAAGCCGGTCGCGCGGGGCGCTCCGCTTGATCGGCTTGCCGTTCAGGAACACGACGCCGCCGCGCACCTCCAGCCGGTCGCCCGGCAGCCCGATCACCCGCTTGATGTAATCGTTGCGCGTGCCCGGCGGGGTGACGATCACCACGTCGCCGCGCGTCGGCAGCGACCCTAGCAGCCGCCCTTCGGTGAACGGCACGGGCACGCTCCAGCTGTCGACCGGCTGGCGCAGCACCAGCGAGCGGAAGATGGCGGAAGGCGACGGGATGGTCGGCGACACGAACGACCAGCCATAGGCGAACTTGTTCACCACCAGCCGGTCGCCGACCTGAAGGCCCGGCAGCATCGATTCCGATGGGATGTAGAACGGCTTGGCGACGAAGCTGTGGAACCCCAGCACGATCAGGATCAGCCAGAAGATGCCCTTGGCCTCGCCCCACCAATCGGCGCCGCGCCCCTTCTTGCCGGGCTTGACGGGCGGCGTGGCCCCGGCTTCCGGTCGGTCGATCGCCATGTCGTTCATTCGGTCGTTCCAGCGGGCCGGACCGCCTCGATCACCACGAACGCCTGCGCCCAGGGGTGATCGTCGGTCAGCGTCAGATGCACGCGCAGGACGTGGCCGTCGGGGGTCAGGGCGTCAAGCCTCTCGCGCGCGCCGCCCGTCACGTGCAGCGTCGGCGCGCCGCTCGGGCCGTTCACCACCCCGATGTCGCGCATGAACACGCCCCGCCGGAACCCAGTCCCCACCGCCTTGGAGAACGCCTCCTTGGCCGCGAACCGCTTGGCCAGCGTTCCCGCCCTGGTGAACGGCCGGCGCGCGGCGCGCGCGCGCTCGACGTCGGTGAACACCCGCGCCTCGAACCGCTCCCCGAACCGCTCGAGCGACCGCGCGATCCGCTCGATATTGCACAGGTCGGACCCCAAGCCGACGATCAACGCGCCCACCTCAACGAACGGCGTCCATCAGTTCGCGCATCCGCCGCACCGCCTCGCCCAGTCCCACGAACAACGCCTCGCCGACCAGGAAATGCCCGATATTGAGCTCGCGGACCTGCGGGATGGCCGCGATCGGCTGGACATTGTCGAAGGTCAGCCCATGCCCCGCATGAACCTCAATCCCGTTCTTCGCCGCCAGCGCCGCCGCGTCCGCCAACCGCCTGAGTTCCTCGACCTGCGCCTCGCCCTCCAGCTCGGCGTAGCGGCCGGTATGCAGCTCGATCACCGGGGCGCCCAGCCGGAGCGCCGCCTCGATCTGCCGCGCCTCCGGCTCGACAAACAACGATACCCGTACCCGCGCCGCGCCCAGCGCCGTTACCATTGGCGCCAGCACATTGTGCATCCCCGCCGCATCGAGGCCACCCTCCGTGGTCCGCTCCTCACGCTTTTCCGGCACGAACATCGCCGCGTGCGGTCGGTGGCGCATGGCGATCGCGAACATCTCGTCAGTCGCCGCCATCTCAAGATTGAGCGGGATGGTCAGCTCGGCCGACAACCTGGCGATATCGTCGTCGGTGATGTGCCGCCGATCCTCGCGCAGGTGCGCGGTGATCCCGTCCGCCCCCGCTTCCGCCGCCAGCAGCGCCGCGCGCACCGGATCGGGATAGCCCGCTCCCCGCGCGTTCCTGACGGTCGCCACATGGTCGATGTTGACGCCCAACCGCAGCGCGGCTTCGCCTTGGGGCCGTAAGTCTTGGGTCATGCCGGGCACAACGCGGCGGCGAGCAGATCGTGGCTCAATCCCTTGCCCTCCCAGATCTCGCCGAAGTCGAGCCGGTCCTCGCCCCGGTTGGTCAGCATCACCGCCGCCAGCCCCTGGTCGGGCGCGATGAGATTCCGGACCTGGAACCGCCCGATCGCGCCGCGCCGCTCAACGATCCGGACCGGCCCCGCGCACCCGGCGAGCGGCGCGGTGAACGACCATTGGCCGAGCGCCTGGTACCCCAGCTTGGGGTCGCCCCGCCACAACGCCGCGCGCTCGCGGTCGGGCAGCAGCGCCCCCGACAGCAGCGCCGCGTCGAATGCCAGCATGTCCTCCGCCGTTCCCACCAGCGACCCCGCGCTCCCGTAGCGCGTCAGCACCAGCCGCTCGGCCGGCGTGAGCCCGCCCGCCCAATCGCTATCCGGCGTTCCGTCCGGCTCCGCCTGCGCGAAGCGCATCCGGGCGCCCGTCGGGCTCAGCACTCGCGCGCCGAGCAGCTCGCCCAACGGCCGCCGCCGCACCCGCTCCAGGATGCCGCCGAGCAGCAGATAGTCGCAATTATTGTACCGCCACGTGCCCCCCGGTGTCCCGCGCGCGCCCAGGCACCATTCGATCCCGGTCGGCCCGCCGGTGTAGAAGCTCGGCTCCCCGTCCGCGCCCTTGAGCGAGTCGTCTGGGTTGCGCAGCCCCGATCGGTGCTGGAGCAGTTCGCGCATCGTCGGCGACCGCGGCCCGGCGCGAAGCTCCGCCATGTAGCGCGAGGCGGGCGCGTCCAGCGCGATGCGGCCGTCCGCCACCTCGCGCATCACCAGGGTCGCGACCACCTGCTTGGTCACCGACGCCCAGGGGAACACGGCGTCATAGACGAACGGCACGCCCGGCGCCGACTCGCCGATGCTCCCGCCCGCGATCCGGCGCGGGCCGACCGCCACCGCGTAATTGCCCGCGAAGCCGGAGGCGGCGACCACCCGCTCGACCCGCGCCCGCGTCGCCGCGTCCGCCGCGTCGCGCTCCGCCGGTGTCGGCTCCTGCGCGCGCAGCGGCGCCGCCAGCAGCAGGAGCGATGCCACCGCCCG
>VYKR01000212.1_pt1 | contig 11222 bp, 10 predicted proteins | sample 5109561 | NCBI WGS metagenome assembly VYKR01 (sample SAMN12291799, study PRJNA351875) | freshwater metagenome | isolation source: freshwater lake | place: USA: Michigan, Ford Lake | collected 2015-08-15
GTCCAGCCGACCGGCGGCGAGCCCGCCTATGCCGCCGCCGCGCTCGCCGCCACCGACCCGCTGCTCGACGCGCTGGCGTTCAGCCGGGGGCGCTTCGTCGTCGAACAGGCCGGCCGCCCCCCGCTCGTCGTCCCCGCCCGTGCCGAGATCGGCCGCGTGACCGAGGATTGCCGGGGCTGAACGGCCCGTCGCAAATCGACCTTGCCAAGCCCGCGCCGACTACGCACATTGCGGGGGCGGGCGATGTACGCCCGTTTGGCTATCAACAAGCGAAAGGAGGTGATCCGATGTCTCATGGTTCAGCAATGGGGTCGGTTCAGTTCGTTCGGGAGGCTCGCCGCTAAGAGTTCGAACGGCTTTCGCGCGCGGGGCATCCTCCCCGATCCAACGCACGGAGCCTGAATCTCGAAGCGGCGCCATGGTCTCCCGGGCTGGAGCTATCCGGCCGCTGACCATGCAAAGGAGCTTGTCGGGCCGCAGGGATGCGCCCGGCAAGCTCTTTTCATATCCGGAGCACGGCATGAGCAAGCGTTGGTGGGAAGCCGGCTGCGTCTACCAGGTCTATCCGCGCTCCTTCCAGGACACGACCGGCGACGGGGTGGGCGACCTGCGCGGCGTCATCGCCCGGCTCGACCATATCGCCGACCTGGGTGTCGACGCGATCTGGCTGTCGCCGATCTTTCCCTCGCCGATGGTCGATTTCGGCTATGACGTCGCCGATTACCGCGACGTCGACCCGGTATTCGGTTCGATCGCCGATCTCGACGCGCTGATCGCCGCCGCGCACGGACGCGGGCTGAAACTGCTCCTCGACTTCGTTCCCAACCACAGCTCGGACCGGCACCCCTGGTTCGTCGAAAGCCGCTCGTCGCGCGGGAACCCCAGGCGCGACTGGTACCTCTGGCGTGACCCCGCCCAGGGCGGCGGCCCTCCCAACAACTGGACCAGCGACTTCGGCGGTTCGGCCTGGGAGCATGACCCCGCCACCGGCCAATATTACTACCACGCCTTCCTGAAGCAGCAGCCCGACCTGAACTGGCGCAATCCGGAGGTGCGCCGGGCGATGCTGGACGTGATGCGCTTCTGGCTCGACCGGGGCGTCGACGGCTTCCGCATCGACGTGCTGTGGCACATCCTGAAGGCGCCCGACTTTCCCGACAATCCGGTCAATCCCGACTACCGCCCCGACATGGGCGAGAAGTTCGCGGTGCTGCAGACCCGCTCGACCGACCAGCCGGGCATTCACGAGATCGTGGCCGAGATGCGCGCGCTCGCCGACGGCTATGACGGCGGCGACGAGCGCGTGCTGATCGGCGAGGTCTGCCTGCCGCTCCCACGCATGACCGCCTATTACGGTAACCAAGGGGACGGCATCCACCTCCCCTTCAATTTCGAACTGGTCGAATCCGCCTGGGACGCGCGCGCGATCGCCGGCTTCATCGACCGGTACGAGGCCGCGCTGCCGCCCGGCGGCTGGCCGAACTGGGTATTGGGCAGCCACGATGCGCCGCGCGTCGCCGGTAGGCTAGGCGAGGCCCAGGCCCGCGTCGCGGCGATGCTGCTCCTCACGCTTCGCGGCACGCCGACGCTTTACCAGGGCGATGAGATCGGCATCGGCCGCGTCGATATTCCGCCCGGTGCTCTGCGCGACCCGCGTGAATTACGCGAGCCGGGGCTGGGGCTGGGCCGCGACCCCGCGCGCACGCCGATGGCGTGGGACGGATCGGCGAATGGCGGCTTCACCACCGCCGAAGCCTGGCTGCCGCTCCATGCCGACTGGCGGACGCGCAATGTCGCGGCGCAGGCGGGCGACCCGGCGTCGATGCTGTTCCTCCACCGCCGCCTGCTCGCACTCCGCCGCGCGCACCCCGCGCTCGCCACGGGCGAGTACGCGGTGGTCGAAGCGGAGGGCGACCTGCTCGCCTATCGCCGGATCGGCGGGGGCGAGGAATGGCTGGTACTGCTCAATTTCGGGCGCGATCCGCAGCCCGTCCCCGCCATCGCCGCCGGTTTCGCGCCGGTGCTCTCGACACTCCCTAGCGACCCGCCGAGCACACCCGCCCACTTGCGGCCCGACGAGGGGCTTCTACTGGTCCGCCGCTAGGGGGACCAACGATGCGCGTCGCGATGCTGAGCTCGATATCCTGGCGCACGCCGCCGCGCGGCTATGGCCCGTGGGAGCTGGTGACCAGCCTGCTGACCGAGGCGCTGGTCGCGCGCGGGGTCGAGGTGACGTTGTTCGCGACCGCCGATTCGGAGACGGCGGGCACGCTCGCTGCGGTCGCGCCGCGCGGCTATTCGGAGGACGGGACGCTCGACGCCAAGGTGTGGGAGATCCAGCACATCGCGGAGGTGTTCGAGCGGGCTGGCGAGTTCGACATCATCCACAACCAGGCCGATTTCGTCCCCCTCGCCTTTTCGCGCCTGGTGGACACGCCGGTCGTCACCACGATCCACGGCTTCTCGTCCGACCGCATCCTGCCCGTCTATCGCCGCTATGACGACCGGGTGGCCTATGTCTCGATCAGCGACGCCGACCGGCATCCCGATCTCTCCTACGCCGCGACCATCCATCACGGGATCGCGCTGGGCGACTTTCCCTTCGATCCGGTCGGCGGCCCCGACCTGCTCTTCTTCGGGCGCATCCACCCCGACAAGGGCGCGGGCGAGGCGGTGCGCGCGGCCCGCGCGACCGGCCACCGCCTGCGGATCGCCGGGCTGATCCAGGACGGGGGCTATCACGACCGCGAGGTCGCGCCCTTCATCGACGGCGACCTGGTCGACTATCTGGGCGTGGTCGGCGGCCCCGACCGCGCGCGGACGCTCGGGTCGGCGGGGGCGCTCCTCCACCTGATCGGCTTCGACGAGCCGTTCGGCCTGTCGGTGGTCGAGGCGCTCGCCTGCGGCACCCCCGTCATCGCCTACCAGCGCGGCTCGATGGCGGAGCTGATCGAGGACGGCGGGACCGGCTTCCTGGTCCGCGACCTGGACGAGGCGATCGCGGCGATCGGCCGGATCGGCGAGATCGACCGCGCCGCCTGCCGCCGCGCGGCCGAGCGGCGCTTCTCCGTCGACCGGATGGCGGATGAATATCTGTCGCTCTACCGCACGCTCCTGGCCGGCCGGGGCTGACCCGACCGCCACGACGTGTTTCTCCACGTCGAAATATTTTCGTTCCCGGCCCGTTCCCTTGCGGATCGCGGACCCGGCGGAAATGCGTGCGTCGCGCCGGGCGGCCGCGATAGGGCCGGACCTGTCCCGAAATGTTTCACTTGCCTCGGCGCGCGGCTCGGCACAATCTCTGGGGGTCGATAGGAGACCGGGACCCAATCACTGGTAGGAACGTTGATATCAGTGCTGGGTCGAACGGATCGACGGCGGACCATATGTTCATTTTTTGTTCTCACCGTGCAATTTACCGGTGATAGCATGGTCATGCGCCGTCGATTCGGAACGAGTGTGGAACATGGGAGCGTGCAGCGATGGATTTTCGTGATGACCGGGGTGATGGCGCGGTGAGCGCGGACACGATCGATACCCCGGCGGCCAGCGCCCCCAGGCCCGTCGCCGACGCGACGCCCGCGCCCAAGGGCCCCTACCCGCTCGAGGTCGATCATGGCCGCGACGCGCTCCTGACCGATTTCGGCAAGGAGACGCTGAAAGACCGCTACTTGCTTCCCGGCGAGACGATCCAGGACCTGTTCGTCCGCGTCGCCTCCGCCTATGCCGACGACCAGCCGCACGCGCAGCGGCTCTACGACGCGATCAGCCGCCTGTGGTTCATGCCCGCGACCCCCGTGCTGTCGAACGGCGGCACCGGGCGCGGCCTGCCCATCTCCTGCTATCTGAACTCGGTCCCCGACAGCCTGAACGGCATCGTCGACACCTGGAACGAGAATGTCTGGCTCGCCTCGCGCGGCGGCGGGATCGGCACCTATTGGGGCAATGTCCGCGGCATCGGCGAGCCTGTCGGGCTGAACGGCAAGACCTCGGGCATCATCCCCTTCGTGCGGGTGATGGACTCGCTGACGCTCGCGATCAGCCAGGGATCGCTCCGCCGCGGGTCGGCCGCCTGCTATCTCGACATCTCGCACCCCGAGATCGAGGAGTTCCTCGAGATCCGCAAGCCCTCGGGCGACTTCAACCGCAAGGCGCTGAACCTCCATCACGGCGTGCTCCTGACCGACGCCTTCATGGAGGCCGTCCGCGCGGGCGAGGAGTGGCACCTGCGTAGCCCCAAGGACCAGTCGATCCGCCAGACGCTGGACGCGCGCTCGCTGTTCCAGAAGCTGGTCGAGACCCGGCTCCAGACCGGCGAGCCGTACATCGTCTTCGCCGACCATGTGAACCGCAACATGCCCCGCCACCACCGCGAGCTGGGATTGAAGGTCTCCACCTCCAATCTCTGCTCGGAGATCACGCTCCCGACCGGCCGCGATCACCTGGGCAACGATCGCACCGCGGTCTGCTGCCTGTCGTCCTTGAACCTCGAGACCTGGGACGAGTGGAACGGCGAGCCCGGCTTCATCGAGGACGTGATGCGTTTCCTCGACAACGTGCTCCAGGTTTATATCGACCGGCACGAGCCCGGCATGGAGCGCGCGGCGTACAGCGCGGGCCGCGAGCGCTCGGTGGGCCTGGGCGTCATGGGCTACCATTCCTTCCTCCAGGCGCGCGGCCTGCCGTTCGAGGGGGCGATGGCCAAGTCCTGGAACCTGCGCATGTTCCGCCACATCAAGCGCCAGGCGGACGAGGCCTCGATGCAGCTGGCGGTCGAGCGCGGGCCCTGCCCCGACGCCGCCGATGTCGGCGTGATGGAGCGCTTCTCCTGCAAGATGGCGATCGCGCCGACCGCGTCGATCTCGATCATCTGCGGCGGCACCTCGGCCTGCATCGAGCCGATCCCCGCCAACATCTACACCCACAAGACGCTGTCGGGCAGCTTCTCGGTCAAGAACCCGTATCTGGAGAAGCTACTCACCCACAAGTCCAAGAACTCGGACGCGGTGTGGAACTCGATCCTCGAGCAGGGCGGCTCGGTCCAGCATCTCGACTTCCTCTCGGCCGAGGAGAAGGACTGCTACAAGACCAGCTTCGAGATCGACCAGCGCTGGCTGCTCGAGCTCGCGGGCGACCGCACGCCCTATATCGACCAGGCGCAGTCGCTGAACCTGTTCATCCCCGCCGATGTCGAGAAATGGGACCTGCTCATGCTCCACTTCCGCGCCTGGGAACTGGGCATCAAGTCGCTCTATTATCTCCGCTCGAAATCGGTCCAGCGCGCCGGCTTCGCGGGCGGCGTCGAGAACGACAACACGATCGAGAAGCCCCAGTATGAGCTGGAAAGCACGGATTACGATGAGTGCCTGGCGTGTCAGTAGGGTGCGGGCAGCCTTGCTTTGCGCAAGCAAAGCAAGGACTCGCCACGGCGGGCAGCGGTGCCGCACAGCGGCTCCGTCTGACGGCGTGGCGGGGTAAGCGCCGGCCGTGACCTACAACGTCATCATCATGTATCTCGTCGCCGCGGTCCTCACCGCGATCGGCGTGGTCATGCTGCTCCGCCTCCGCTCGGCCACCATCACCGAGCGCAAGACCTACGCCTACCGCATGATCGGCATCATGCTGACCTCGGGCGGCATCGTCCTCGCCATGTCCGCGACCGCCATGTGGCGGTGGAGCGTGGCGCCCTAATCCCCTTCGACCCGGAGTAATCCCATGTCCCTCCTCCACGCCTCCAAGCAGTACAAGCCCTTCGAATACCCCTGGGCGTTCGAGTTCTGGAAGCGCCAGCAGCAGCTCCACTGGCTCCCCGAAGAGGTGCCGCTCGGCGAGGATTGCCGCGACTGGGCGCAGAAGCTGTCCGATCACGAGCGCAACCTGCTCACCCAGATCTTCCGCTTCTTCACTCAGGCGGACGTCGAGGTGCAGGACTGCTATCACGAAAAATACGGCCGCGTGTTCAAGCCGACCGAGATCAAGATGATGCTGACCGCCTTCTCCAACATGGAGACGGTCCACATCGCCGCCTATTCCCACCTGCTCGACACGATCGGCATGCCCGAGAGCGAGTACGGCGCCTTCCTCGAATATGCCGAGATGAAGGACAAGCACGACTATATGGGCAGCTTCGGCGTCGACAATGACGAGGACATCGCCCGCACCCTCGCCATGTTCGGCGGCTTCACGGAAGGGGTGCAGCTCTTCGCCTCGTTCGCGATGCTGATGAACTTCCCGCGCTTCAACAAGATGAAGGGCATGGGCCAGATCGTCACTTGGTCGATCCGCGACGAGAGCCTGCACTGCGAGGGCATCATCAAGATGTTCCACGCCTTTTGCGCCGAGCGCCAGTGCCTGACCAAGGCGGTCAAGGATGACATCGCCGACGTCTGCCAGACGACCATCCGCCTGGAGGACGCCTTCATCGACCTGGCGTTCGAGATGGGCCCGGTCGAAGGGATGAAGCCCAAGGAGATCAAGAAGTACATCCGCTACATCGCCGACTGGCGCATGGGCCAGCTCGGGCTGAAGCCGATCTACATGATCGACGAGCACCCCCTCCCCTGGCTCGCCCCGATGCTCAACGGCGTCGAGCACGCCAACTTCTTCGAACAGCGCGCGACCGAATATTCCAAGGCGGCGACGCGCGGCCAGTGGAACGACGTCTGGAGCAGCTTCGACAAGCGCCAGAACGCCAACAAGGGCCCGGCGGCCAACGAGGATGCGGGAATGGGCGTGCCGGATATGTTCGGGCAGGTTGGGGTGGCAGCGGAGTAAGTTATGATTAGCTTTGCTGAAGCCCTTGACCAGACAGCAGCATGTAGAAGATATCTGCTTCTTGGAAATGGCTTCAGCATATCGCTATTCCCGAAGTGTTTCTCATATGCTTCACTGTTTCAGGAAGCGAAGGACTTAGGGCTTCTGCAAAAGACCCCTGAACTTGAGAAGGCATTCGAACTTCTCGACACGATCGACTTTGAGCATGTCATGGAAAGCCTGAAGGCGGCCAGCACACTCGGACCTCTATACGGTTTCGATGGGCGTAAAATGGCCGAACATGCCGAATTACTTAAACAGGTGCTAGTAGAGGCGATTGCGGGCCGTCATCCATCCAGGCCTAGTGATATAAACGATGATCAGTACCAGAGCTGTCGTGCATTCTTAGCAAATTTTATAGGCAGTGAACGTGAGAGTAGATTTCAGGGCAGAGTCTTTAGTTTAAACTATGACCTCCTACTTTACTGGACGGTTTTACACGATCCTATAAGCTGGGGTGATCCGTTAACGGGCGGTTCCGATCAGGAGCTGAATCACGATGATGGATTTCGCGCTCCAGAAGATGATTATGATGCCGAGTATGTAGCATGGGATCAGTTTGGGGCCTCAAACGAGCAGTCAGTTACGTTCCTTCATGGAGCAATGCATCTGTACGAGCGTGGTCCTGAGTTAGCGAAGCTATGTTGGGAACGATCAGGCAGTAAGCCGCTGATGGACCAAATTAGACAATCGCTTGATCAAAGTAGATATCCGCTTTTTGTGTCTGAAGGCACGACTGCCTTCAAGTTAGGTCGGATTAACAGAAGTGCTTATTTGTCTAAAGCACTGCGTAGCTTTGCGGGATGCTGTGGCACAAAGGGTGCGGCTGTCTTTATAATTGGTCACTCTCTCGCTGCTAACGATGAGCATATCCTGAAAAGGATCCGTGGTGGTAAGGTCGGAAAGTTGTACGTCAGCCTTTTTGGTGATCCTGATAACAATACTAATCGAGCCATCAGAGCGAAAGCTGAGTTACTCGCATCAGGGCGCTCAGATCGTCATCATCTAGAGGTGCATTTCATTGATGCAGCGACGCTACACATCTGGGGTTAATAGCCCCTCTTGACCCGTACTCGATGGTTGCAGATAGATCCCCCTATGTTCTCCGACGATCCGCTCTCCGCCCACATCGACCTCCTCGCCACCGCGCGCGGGCAGCGGTTCGGGACGATCCTCGCCGATCCGCCGTGGCAGTTCCAAAACCGCACGGGCAAGGTCGCGCCCGAGCATAAGCGGCTGAACCGCTATGGCACCATGACGCTCGACGACATTCGCGCGTTGCCGGTGGCCGACGTCGCCGCCGATCCAGCACACCTGTATCTTTGGGTGCCCAACGCGTTGCTGCCCGAGGGGCTGTCCGTGATGGAGGCGTGGGGGTTCCGCTACATCTCCAACATCATATGGCACAAGGTGCGGAAAGACGGCGGATCGGACGGGCGCGGGGTTGGCTTCTACTTCCGCAACGTCACCGAAATCCTGCTCTTCGGCGTGCGCGGCAAGAACGCCCGCACTCTCCCGCCCGGCCGCTCCACGGTCAACATGCTCCAGACCCGCAAGCGCGAACACAGCCGCAAGCCCGACGAGCAATATGACGTGATCGAGTCCTGCTCCTGGGGTCCGCGCTTGGAGCTGTTCAGCCGCGGCGCGCGCCCCGGCTGGACCGTATGGGGCGATCAGGCCGACGATGGCTACAAGCCCGATTGGGCCACCTACGCCCACAACAGCAGCGCCCAAGGCGACCTGCTTCAGGAAGCAGCGGAGTAGTGCTAGACGCGCTGCGCGAAGCAGGCTTCGAGGTGGAGTTCACCTCCCATGCCGAAGCGATCATCCGCCACGACTTTCCCGAACTGATCGAGGAGCTGGAAGGCGCGCTCATCGACATTCGCCTTCCTATGACGGAGATCATTGGCGGTGGCGGAGGCGAGGCCAAGATGACGCAGCGGCTGCGGCGGGGCCTCGCCGCGCTACGCTGGACCAAGCATAATTTCGAGCTGACCAAGAGCATCGACGGCGTTCCGCGCGAGTCGATCAGCCATGAGATCGATCACGTCCGCCGCGCCGCCAATGGCGTGTTCGCGCTGGAGATCGAATGGAACAACAAGGACCCGTTCTTCGACCGCGATCTGGAGAATTTTAAACGTCTCCACGCCGAGGGTGCGATCAGCGTCGGCGGCATCGTCACGCGCGGATCAGAGATGCAGGCCACTATGCGCCAGCGCGTCGAGCAGTTCGCAGCCGATCGTGGCATCCTCGACTTCGATGCTTTGGTTGAGTTCGGGGCCGGTTCGCCGACCGCGCCTCAGCGCGCGCAGATCCAGAAGGATCTCGACCGTCAGGTGCCCTTCGCCCGCGCGTGGTCGCGCAAGTTCACGGCCGACAAGTTCGGCCAGGCGACCACTCATTGGTCGAAGCTTCAGGACCGCATCGCGCGCGGCGTGGGCAATCCCTGTCCTATGGTGCTGATCGGCTTGCCGCCGAGCATCATCGACATGGATGCCTGACAAAAGGCCATTACCGGTGAGGCCTAGTGCCACACCTCGTCGACCTGATTTAGAAGATCGCGAAAACGGCCCGCGAGAAACCGCTGTCCTACACAAACCCGTCTGATTAGCTCCTCCGGCTCCTACGACCAAGGGAGCCGAACCATGAAGCCAGCCCGCCACGCCTCCGGGGAGCGCGCCGCTTCCCCGACCGCCGTGCCCGACGATCCCGCGACCCCGCCGACCGACATCCACTCGGCGCTGTCACCCGAACGGCTCGCCGAGGCCGGGCTGGAGGATTACGCGCCCGTGCTGCTCGCGCCGCGCCGGGACGGCTGGACCGCCGAGCGACAGCGCGTGTTCCTGACCGTGCTGGCCGAGACCGGCTCCGTGTCTGAGGCGTGCGTCCAGGCGGGCGTATCGTCGCGCTCCGCCTATCGCCTGCGCGCCCGGCCCGACGCGCCGCAATTCGCCGCCGGCTGGGATCATGCGCTCAAACTCGCGACCGTCCGGCTCACCGCGCTCGCGTTCGAGCGCGCGACACGCGGCACCGTCCGCGAGATGTGGCGCGACGGCAAGCTCCATTACTCCACGCGCGAGCCGTCCGACCGCCTGCTGACCTTCCTGCTGCAGCACCTGCTGCCCGCCGGCCGGCCGGGCGAGCGCTGGACCGGGTGCGAGGCGATGACGAACGCCGCGCGCGCCAGCTTCCCCGCCGCGCTGGGCGCGCTGGTCGATCACCCGGTCGAGATGGTGCCGATCGCCTATCGCGAATATTACGGCGAGTTGCCGGGCGATCAGGACGAGGACGTATGATCCTCGCGCGGGCGTGGGCGCGCGCATGCGTAGAGGTGCGACTTTCGTGACTTTCGCCGTGCCCGCGCCCGCGAAATACGGCACCACCCCGTCCCGACCGGCGGAAGGACCGACCATGACCCCCGAAGACGTCCATGCCGCCCTCGCCTGCCCGGACGCGGCCCCGCCCGCCGACCTGCCGGCGCCCCAGGCCGACGCGATCGCCACCTCCATCTCCGCCAGCTATTTCCGCCTGCGTCGCGGCATGGCGCTCCTCGCTTTCGCGCTGCCGGTCGTCCTGTGGCTCGGCGGCGGGCCGGGGCGGCTGGAGGGGTCAATCAGCGCCTACTATCACCACGCCGACGGCCGGATGCGCGACGTGCTGGTGGGGGCGCTCTGGGCGCTCGGCACGTTCCTCTATTTCTACAAGGGCTACTCCCGGCGCGAGGACCTGGCGCTCGACGGCGCGGGGCTCGCCGCCGTGCTGGTCGCGGTCGCGCCGACCGACTGGCCCGTGGGCGCGCCGGCCACCCCGACCGGCCGCCTCCACGCCGCCGCCGCGATCGGGTTCTTCCTGCTCGTCGCCTATGTGTGCGTGTTCCGCTCGGGCGACACGCTCCGCCTGCTGCGCGACGAGGGCCGGGCCGCCGCCTTTCGCGCGACCTATCGCCTGTTCGGCGTGCTGATGGTCGCGCTCCCGCTCACCGTCTGGGCCGTCCACGTCGCCGCGCCCGGGCGCGAGGTTTCGCCCGTCCTGTTCCTGGTCGAGGCGGCGGGCGTGTACGTCTTCGCCGCTTTCTGGTGGGTCAAGAGTCGCGAGATCGCCGCGGTCGAGCGGCAGTGACCGGCGCGGCCCCATCCGCCTGCCCGGCCCCCTGCGGCCAGCCGGGCGGCAGCGACCAGCCGCTCCCGTCGGGCAGGTCGACGCGCACGCCCAGCGGAAAGATCACCCCCAGGTCGGCGGGCATCATCGCCGCCCAGTCCCGCGCGCGCAGGCTCGGCCATATCAGCCCGATCGCGATGCCGAGCGCCAGCGCGCGCAGGCGACCGCTCGACCGGCTCCGCCGCCGCCGACTCGGGCGACCGCGCACCGCGAGGCGAGTAGAATCAACGACATAGGACACCCGCTCGCCC
>VYKR01000214.1_pt1 | contig 11151 bp, 10 predicted proteins | sample 5109561 | NCBI WGS metagenome assembly VYKR01 (sample SAMN12291799, study PRJNA351875) | freshwater metagenome | isolation source: freshwater lake | place: USA: Michigan, Ford Lake | collected 2015-08-15
CATTACGGGACAAAGGGTTAACCTCGATTTATGATTTTCCTTGATATATCTGGGTTTCAGCGATTTTGGGCTTCTCGAAGTAAATCCCAAGCGGGGATTGGAGTTGAGGCTTTTATCGATTTGTTTTTTGTCTAAGTCCCATTAGGAGGAATAATTCAGGGAAGTAGGGCGACGGTTGAGTGAGTCGAACCCGTTCCTTTCCGTTTTGTCACCAACGCACCGATCCCCGTAACGAGTAATATCCCAGTAATCCCGCCTGGTTCGGGAACCACCACCACCTGAGTGCCTACGAACGCGCCGAACTGCTGGTGAACTGCGGCGGTGGGGTGAAGTCCATCGTAGAACAAATATTCATCCGGATTCGCGCAAACCGTCGTCAGATCGACACAGGGATCGGTGGTGTTTGTTAAGCTGAAACTACCAGGCGAATTGGTGATCGAGGCAAAATAACTAAAGGTATCGATCTCGATCAGATTGATCGTCGGATCATTGCGAAAAGTTGTCAATGAATTCCGTAAAAGGGCATTAAACTCCACGCTAACCGCCGTGGCCGCTGCGCTCGCCCCCGACACCCCCCGCGTCGCCTCTGGTGACAGCCCTAAATCTGGCAGATTGGGAACCAGGATATGAACAGCCCCTGCACTTTTCAGTCCCCCGATAATCGTAATAAGATCGCCAACTGCCCCCGTCAAGGTTGCGCTCGCCCCAGCACTATCCCCTGCGAGTTTCTGTCCGGCTGCGTCGCGAGCGTTATTACTCCCCCCCCAAACCATGTACAGGGCGCTCGATGGGGCGATTCCCCCCGTACTCGTTTGAAATAGGGCAAATTGGTTTAGTAAGCTGGGAGGAGTCGGCGGGGTGGTTCCCAGAGGCCCAGTTCTTGCGCCCCCGAATGCAAAATTCGTCCCTCCCTCTAGGTACGGAGACGCGCTAACCCCCAGACGGGCTGCCAAGGTTTCCACCCAGGTCGGACCATTGGTCAAGCGACCGCTTTGGTACGCTAGGGAAGGCATCAAAGCACCGAAGGGAACGGGTTGATAGTTCGGGTAGGTGGCGATGGCCACGTTACCGCTATCGGTCAAACTGTCCCCGAAGGCGAAGAGATTACTAAAGGTACTGGCCGAGGCGCTCACCGGAATTGTCGCGAGGGCTAGACCGAGAGAAAGGGCGGGTAGTTTCGAGAGAAGCATGGGGATTTTATCCTGTGGAAAAGCATTTAAAAGATAATTATTCTACGACTTAGACATTGACAGGATCGACTAAATATGGGATATGGGTTTCGGGCATTTTAACGTAATTTTTTGATGATTTTTAAGTGATCGCTATCGATCAGAAGTTAATCGCTAAAAGTCTGAAACGACGGATTTTCGTTCATATACATCATGGTGAAATTGTACAGTGCGTAAGTCCTATATTCTTCAAATTGAATACCGAATTCACAGTTCGATAAACAAGGGATAGTTTCTTGGTTTTGTTGGGTATCGATGAGAGTCAGGCTTTTCACTTTCCCACCCAGGGCGATATCGATACCAGGGACGCGAACAATACTGGCAAGGGTAACATGGATGCGAGATAAGGGATTCGGAGTTTGGTTTATTTTAATAAACGCTCTCGCCTGGCAGGTATTGTTAAGATTGCGCGAAGGGAGCGATAGATCGATTATTGGGTATAGGTAAAGAATCGATTAAATATTGACAACAAGGAAAATAAGTTATAGATAATTTTAGAAGGAGAAACGTCTCCATGACTCAGCAAGTCTGAAATCAGAAAATCTGATATACCATGAGACGATATTTTTTGGAACAGTTCTCTGGTTGATTTTGGGGAAATCACGGGGTCTTTATCTCCGTGAATTAAAAAAATAGGACGATCGATCTGTTGAATAAAATTGATAGGAGAGAGTTGATAGATGAATTTTGCGGATAAGTGTTTTTTGATATCGTCAACAAACTGTTTTCTATAATCACTATTTTTTAAAATGGAATTCAAGATTTTTTGATCTCGATCAGACAATCTTTGATAACCGTGTAAATCCCCAAGTGTATTTTCTACAAGGGCAGGATTGTTTTCTTTGACAATAATTTCTAGAAGAATATTTTTTAGATTTTGAGTGTCCGAAATCACCAAGTTGATAAAGTTATAGAAAAATATCAATAAACCATAGTTGTCTAGATCATAATTTTCTAGACAATATTCTAGTGCTTTACCTAAATCCGAATAACAACCGATTAATAGAATGGAAGAAACGATCGATTGTATCGATTTTGGAGAGATGGCGATTAATCCCTGTCCCCCCGTAAACGATGGGGCAATATAGCCAATTTTTTTTTGATAGAGACAAGAAACGGCTTTTAAACAATCTCTCTGGTGCTTGATTGTTTCTGGAGTAATGAGCAATTGCTTAACTTCTGGGAATTCTGGGACAATCACTCGATAACCAACTGAAGCTAGAATTTTTGCTAATTGTTGAATGCGGGGATCTTCAATTCCCCTTGTATTCATGCCGTGTTGTAGGAATAATACTGGTAGATCTTCACTCTTGAAAGGGCTATAAGTTTTAGTGATAAATTTTTGAAATTCTGTCGCTAGTAAAATATCCTCCTCGTGAATGAATGGAACAGGAAGAAAGCCGATAAATCTCAGGAGAAATATCAAGCCTTTGTACTGATTTGACAAGTGATAAATTTTCATTGATTTTTAAGATTTAGTCATTTATTTTTTCAATATTCAGTAGTTAAAATTATTCGTCTTGATAGTTTAAAAACAGATAAATGGCTAGTCCCGTCAATATGGGAAAAAGTATCCATGTTTCGATGTTAGAAGTATTGAGAAAGAAGGTTCGATTGAGTACATCGGTTAGTCCATAGCCAATCCACAGAGAAACACCAATCGTCACAATTGTTATAATAAGCATCCAATATTTCTGTTTTTGTTGAATCGTTTGATAAAGAGTAGCGAAAAATAAAATGGGAATCACTAAATACAAGAAAGTGTCTAACTGTTGCATCCATTGTAAATTATTGTAGCCAAACAAAATATTTTTGGTTTTTATGATATAATAAAGTCTAAAGGGAGTCCAAAACACAACCATTATTTGAGCAATTACTAAATACTCAAAATATCGAATTTGATTATAAAACTTTCTGTGATCTTGATTCTGTACCCACAGAACGAAAAAGGTTAAAACCGTAAAAGTAATCGCCAAAAAAGTATACCCGTAAAACCAACGACTCCGAGAAACCCAATTTTTTTGTCCTTTCCAAGTCGTCGAATAATCTAAACCGATTTCCATCAGTTTATGGAAACCTTTCGCTTGCTCTTCCGTGATCTGATTATCATTTTTAAGCGCAATATAGTTAGACAAGGATTCTTCAAGGATCGCCTTACTGATCACGAGGTGATCTTTCTGAAAAATCTTTCGCGTATCTAGAATATCTTTCGGTATTGTTTGAATATCGGCGATCGTGTTTTTGTTCAAGGTCGATAGATCGATACGTGCTTGAGCCGTTTTATTAAGCTCTAATAGAAACATATTGGAACCACTCATCTCTATCACAAGAAGTACGACAGAGATAGCTAACATTGCTAATATGCCTAATTGTAAACCTCGGTCTGTTCTGTTGATAATTTGCGTAAAACTTTTATAAATAAGCCATAGAGCCGCCCAAAACATAAAAAGAGGATAGAGGATAATATGAGGATATAGCTTCGCGTAGAATATAGCTTGATCCCAACCAAATTCATAAAGGATGCTGAGAGGTAAACCGAAGACTCCTATTATTCCCCCTATAATTAGGAGAATACGACATTTAGGAGACAATTCAGACTCGGATAAAAACTCTTTCCAGGTGGCTAAGGGAACTGCGGGGTTAGGAACGATAACGGGTAGCCAATGTACTCCAGGAAATTTCTCTGGTTTATCATAGGTTTTTTGCAGATGTTGTCGTGCGTTACCCACCGAGACAAATAAAGATTTGTTTCGGGAGAAGGAATCGAGGAAATATTTCAGGAAATCGATCGCCATCTGATTATCAATTTCCTCTTTCATCACGATACTTTGCGGTAAGCGTAACTCTGCTAATTGAGCGGCAATTCCCAAGCCATCACAAGAGTTAAAAATCGCTAGATACAGTCCGTTTTGTATAGCAACTTCCAACTGTTCTTTTATATCATCAATAGTGATGCTCTCCCGCTCATTGAGATGTAAAACTCCTTTCCCTTCATCGTTAGTTTCACTATGGCCAGAATAGAAAATAATATTCCAGCCTTTAGGTTCAACTAATACATTTTTCAATTCATCTAAGGTTGGCTGTTCTAAAGGTTCTAGTATCGCACCATGTTCTCGGACTCTGTTCAGTAATTTTGAGTCCTCATCGAGGGTAATGTTGTCATCGGAACCTAATATCATCAAGATGCGAACTTGGGGATGTTGTTTAATCTTTCCCCATCCTTTAGGGGGTTCATATTCTGGGGGGCCGATAGCGATTTCCGCTTGAGGGTAGTGTTGAGATAATAAATCCCAAGCTTGCCAAGGAAGTTGTTTTAAGATAGGATCATCGGTTTGAATAGTAACTTGAATTTCGGCTTCTGATTTATCAAGGCCTTGAGTTAGCCAACCCCGAACCTTTGACCAATCTTCCCCCGAGTTAAGCCAGTTGTTCAATTCGGTGGTTAAACTTTGATAGGATTCCCAACAATTATTATAATTCTTGTCATACGAATCATTTATGAAAAAAGCATCATCATCGTCTTCATTCTCAACGATGTTCTGATTATTTTCATCATCCCCTGTTCTTCTAGTATTACGAGAATGATAATTACGATTGACTATATGATTGAAGGCTTGTTGCCATCGCTCAAGAGACTCAATTAGTGTATCTGGATAAAATGGAACAGAAAGTCTTCTACGGATTCTGGACGAGTTAGAATCCTTGCTGATTCTGACCTCGAGCAAAAAAGATTGCGTATCTTGTGTAACTATATTGAATTCAACTTCCTGCGTCATGGAAATTTTTTCCTTTTGTAATCGCTCATCGCCAATTCAAAAAAAAGCTCTAAATCAATTACTGGGAAAGCTTTCCGAATGAGTTTTCCCATTAAAAGTGACTTTGATTTGATAGGGTTTTCCATTTTGTTTGGCAAGTTCTAGTTTTTCCAGATCAAAAATAGGAGTAATTCTTAGGCAGTTATCCCCTTGTTTTGCGGTCGCCGAGGTTAACATTTTGCCAGAGGGAGCTAGTAAGGCGAATTCCAACCCAGAAGGTAAACTTATAATATCTCCGCCAGGAATTAACTTAAAAGACACCTTAACTTTATTTTGTTCATTCTCCTGTTGCCAGATGTCAACCATCAAAGCAAAGTCCCGTCCATCTATGCTAATTAACTTTCCTTTATTTAACAGCATTGCCGAGGAATCAAGAGATGACTGACTGATCCTTCGAGATCTTCCACTTCGTCCACTGGCTGTTAAGACTTTTTCTGATTCTAGCCAATCAGAAGCTAAAAGTTTTTCGATTCGTATAATTTGTTCAATTCGTTGTTGAAGCGAAATAGAATCGAATACATCTATCAAATCTTCCAAGGGTTGTAATTGCTCAAGGGAAACTGGTTCCGCAGCCACTTTTCTGACAAAACCTAATATATTTGCCATTTTCTCTTTTTCGTCGATCTCTACTATGACGTAGGCGATTCTGTCTTCCCAAACCTCCGGGGGAACATAGCAAACCTTTTCCCCGGGCCGGATAGGACGACATTCTAACTTCCCTAACCCCTTGATCTCTAAATCCGCTACATCCATGAGGATTCGAGCGCTACTGTCCCAGCTATCACTATTCTCAAAATCCGTCTCTACACTCAATAAATTATGACAATAAAAACCAACGGCACGGACGGCTAAGGTATTGAGTAAAACCTGACGAGCTTTGGCAGTATTTTTCTGTTGTCCGCTAAACTCTCTAGCACAGTTAAAATCCGACATTCCCAAAGGAACAGGAAAAGTTAATTGTTCGTTTTCGATGCTCATGGTCAGGATATCCTATGCTTCAATTGGTTTTTATTGGTTACATTAAGTGTCAAGATTTTCTCGAAAGATTGGCTTAAATTTTTGAATATTGCGTTGATAAAAAGCCGAGATGACTGGAACGGGTATCTTCCATTCTTCGGATAAATCTTTCCACGATCGCCCATCGAGTCTGCCAAGTATGATCGCCTGAAAATTCGCTTCCTCATGATTTCCAATGTGAGCTTGCCTGAATTTTCCAGTGGGATCTTGCTCAATTAGTTCTCTGAGTTTTTCATATTCTCTATGACGAGGATGAGCAGTTTCGGGTTGCTCTAAGTTGTCGAGGTGAGTCGTACCAGACGGATCATCATTTTCATATACAGGTTGATCAAGAGATTTATCCCAAACCCGTTTCTTTTTGTTGTTTTCTTGAACAAGACGACCCATTACATACTTGTCGCAGAGGTCTAGAAACCGATAGCGGAGTGTTTCCCGAAACCAATGTAAAATATGACCTTGAGCGGGATCGTATTCGTCAATCTTCTTATACAAGCGGATAAAGGTTTCCTGGATAGCTTCGTCCTGTAGCTCCCTATAGATAGAATAGGGTAACTGATAGCGGTTTTGACAACTTGGCTGGGATTGCAGGATCGCGTTCGTTAGCTTGGTTAAGTATTTCAGCCTATCCTTACTGCCTTTAGGATAACTTTTCGCCTTTAGTTCTAATTCATCTACTATCCTCTCTAGATCATCCATTTTTATTATCCAAATTCTTGATCGCTGATGCTCGATGTGTCTCCTCTCTGTTATAGCAAACAGGGAGAGCTCTTTTGGGAACGGCGATCGAGCTATGCGAGTCATGTTTCAACCTCCCCCCACTTCTACCACTTTATTAGAAAACTGTACTTTAGCGATCGCATTGACAGCCTCTGGAGAGGTTGGTAAACTTCTGGAGATTTGTGCGGTGGATTGTCCTCTAATCACGAATTCCTCGAAAATCCCCCGAAACTCCTGAATACACTCCCGATAGAACTTACCTATCTCTGCTTTATCGGTAAGGCCGAAAGATTTGATAATCTCCTCCCAAGATTTATTATCTCGTCGCTGTAAAGCGATCGCCTGAAAATTCGCTTCTGGGGTTTGCCAGAATTTTTCTTTGAATCGTCCTCGGGAATCTTGTTCGATTACCTCCCATAGATGTTCCCAGTTTTCGATCGAGGCTACATCCGACGGAGCGATCGGGGTGTATGGATCGATCGTACTACTATTCTGTTGTACAAATATCCCATTCACCCACTCTAAGAATAAAGATTCTTGCGGATTGTACTCATCAATGTTTAACAAAACCGAAGTTAACGTTTTCTGTAGAGCTTCATTCCATATTTCGTGTGCTAGAGGGGAAGAAGTAAGGGAAACGGAAGGGTATATGATCTTCTGCTTGTATATTCCGACTATTTCCCTCACTATTTTGGTTACGCATCTAATTCTATCTTTGCTATTTTTTGGGTAATTTTGGGCATTTCTAATTAACTCTTGAAGGGTTTGCTCCGATCGGTTCAGCGCAACTTCAATCAGTGCTAGTCTTGCGTCGATTGCCCCTCGTTGCTGAAGGTCGTTCTCTAATTTTTCACTCAGTCCAAGATTATTAATAAATAAAGCGTTCGTTACATTTGCACTGCTTAGATTAGCCCCACTGAGATTAGCCCCACTGAGATTAGCCCCACTGAGATTAGCGTTACTAAGATCGGTTCCGTTCAGGTTCGTGTTACTTAAATCCGCTTCGCTGAAGTTTGCCCCACTCAAATTATCATTACTTAAATCTTCTCCACTTAAATCAACTCCGATAAAGTCTTCCGCGAGGTTCAAACCAGCAATTGTAGCCAATTCGGAAAATTTATCCGTTTCCGTCGTTTCAAATTTTTCGACCACTTCCCGAAGTTGTCGATCCATTTCGTCATCCCATATTTCGGCAACCATTATGTAACTCCTGTTCTTGACTAATTAAAGAGAGACAGTAGACTGGCTAAGATAATCACACTTTTCAAAGATTTTTTCAAAAACTTGTCTAATAACCTTCTGTTGTAACAGAGTCTTTTGTTTATTAACAAAATTTGTAAAATACCAAGGAGATTCACTTATTTTTATATCCTTTAATTCAGGTTTTTGAAATGTGGATACAATTGTACAGGGATTTTTAGTTACATCAATGGTAGCCAAGGTTGTATCTCGAAGTAACCCATCTAACACCTCCTCCGTAATCGCTGTAAAAATCCAACTCGGATCACTTTCTCCCCCTTCCGTTTTCACACCACATTTTTTGTCTTGATATTCTTCTGATCTTTTTCGACCAACTTTTTTCTCTGCCCCTAAGCTACCTCCTATTTTGGGTTTGCCAGACACATTAACTTCACCTTTAACACCGAACTGCATTTCATTCGTGACTTCATCTTTTACCTGAACATCACGTTCTAGCGTCAAATAGTTGACTAAGTGGATATTACCTAAAGGAACTTTTCCGTTTTTTATAACGGTCTGTAGTTTTCCTTTATTTAAGCCAATTGTTATTGGTCCGAAATATGTATTTAGCGTGTGTGTGCCAAAGCGAATATTTGCTACCAGATCAATTTGTTTAGGCTTGAAGGGAGCATTCTGTTTCTGTTTGACTTTCATTTCCATGCGTAGCCAGTCGGGAAATGGATTAGGGTCTGGGGAGAAATTGGTCATCGGGGATACGTCTCGATTGAATGGCAGTGATCGGTAGTATGACTTGATTGTACCGGTTTTTCCCGATCACGCACCCTTTTTTCTCTAAAAACCCTACCCTCCTACCCGGCTGTTCTGGAAGGAACCCGCAAGCGAGAACGGTGCTGGATAATACCATTTTTCTTTAGACCTCCTGCAAAAATCAGAGAAGCTAGGATAAAATATGAAAAAAGTTAAAGGACATGATGAGTTACGATTCAATCAAAAATTTACAACCTACAGATTTCAAACGGTTAACTGGAGTCTATCCCGAGACGGCTCTCTTGGACATTGGGTGCAAAATGTTCACAATGTTACATTCTGGGCGCAAGGCTTGCGCCCCCGGCCGGGTGGGGCGTATGCCCTACGCCCTTTCTTCGAGCAGATTCGCTGATCACAATAACGCCAAGAGAGCCTAAACCTTAACCCTTGTTAGATATTGCTTAATTTCCTCCTCTCAACCACACACCAGCCATCCCCAGGGCAACATAGACGAATCCAGCACCAATCAAAGGAGGGTTCGCATTGAATAGCCCGATGGCAATTAACACAACCCCAAATAAAAATAAAAATGGACCGAAGAGAAACAAGAGGAACCAAGAAAGGAAGAGGCCAGCAATCAGATACACTACCTGTTGCCCAAAATTTTGTTGCCCGTTATTGCTAGGTTGAGTGCTTGTCGATTGGGCGAGGAGAGGACTATTGAGCGAGTCAGGCTTCATACTAGGACTAGAACCTTTTGCGAGGGCGATGTAGGAGTTTGATGAAGAGGGGAAACGAAAATTTGCATCCACTACCGAGGCTTGTACAGATTGATACTCTAGGGAGATTAGCAAGGAAATAACGACCATTAGCCAAAACAATTTTTGGGGCATGGTTTTTCGCTGAACTTTGAATAAGGCTTGAATTTTTTGTGCGTTCATAGAATTCCTCTGTGGGTAAGGACAACGGAATTTTCGATGGATAATTAGGACGAGCATTCACCAATACGAGAAGAGAGATCGAGCTAGATACTGGCTTCGATTAATCTTCTCTGATGTATTAGTAAAATGGTTTATAGTACGGTTCTTTGTGGTACGCTTATAGTCTCGCAAGGGGTTCGGAGTGTTCGGGCGATCAAACCGAATTTTTACCGAATTTCCTACCGCCCTACGGTCCTATCTGACCTGTGACTGGCGACTACGCAAACAAATCTTAAGAAACCATGAAGTCTTCTTCTGTAGGGCGATTTAGAATTGAATCAATCCCTGACGCTCGATAACAACTCCCAAAGAAATAGTCATGGCTTGATATAGATCTCCAAAGTTACCGATCGAATGAGTCGAGGTAGCGTATCGACTAATCGAAGACAGTTGGGAACTAGCCGAACTCCCTACACCGATCACTGACAAACAAAGATTAGAGTTCAGAAAATAACTCAGATCTTGTAACCTAGTATTCGAGTTATTATCACCCCCGTCCGTGATAGCGAGGACAAGTTTTAAATATTGATAGGGAAGATAGTTGTCCATTGTTACCAACTCGGAAGAGGCGATTTTAATCGCATCGTATAGAGCGGTACTACCACCATCATTTCGTAGGTTATTAACCCACTGACATAGGGCGGCTACATGACTTTCGTTGTCCATTTTAACCACATTTAAAGGCTGAGGCGGTCCGAAAATATTTCGACGATCTTTAAAAGCGGTAACGGATACAAAATCGGAAGGTAAACCGGGTAAAGATCGACCTCGTAGATGAGTGGCGACCAGAAATTTGATTAGTTGATCCTTGGCAATCGCAAAATCTCGATTGGAAATGGAGGCCGTACAATCGACGGTAACTCCTAGTAGCCAAGGGACGGGAATTTGGAAAGCTTGTACTTCTCTATGGTATAACTGCATGGGGTAAGCCTCTACTCGTTTTTTCTTTTGCCAATGGACACCTATGGTGGAAGATTTTCAGAAAAAAGGAACTTTGAACTTTGAATCTCCCTTGTTTTTCTATCGTTAGTTTTCATGAGAATTATGCAAAATCAATCATAAAGTTTTGTAAAAAATTGACACGAACCTCTGAGAAACGATAGTTCACGGCCGAATGGGTCTTTCCGCCACGGGGAGTGAGCGGTAAGCATTCAGCCACGAATTCTCTAGGAACAAGGAAAATCTACTTTCCCCCCCCTACTCGTATATCTAAGCGAGTCTGGACAAATACGCAAAAACCAATAGTAAGAAATTCTCAAGTCTTCCGAAAAAAAGCGAGGTCAGGAGACCTGTAAAGCTTGTAATCCTCGACGTGGACTACGGGGTTTACTTCTGAGAGGGGGACAAGCGAGCTAGAAGGTAGATAGGGCAAGCGATATCGCTCTTTGTCCTTTGATGTAATCCTTCAACCGATAGCGGCTAATTTGCATTAGCTCTTCTATATTT
>VYKR01000215.1_pt1 | contig 11132 bp, 12 predicted proteins | sample 5109561 | NCBI WGS metagenome assembly VYKR01 (sample SAMN12291799, study PRJNA351875) | freshwater metagenome | isolation source: freshwater lake | place: USA: Michigan, Ford Lake | collected 2015-08-15
AGTTATAAGGTTGGTCAGGGTTGACCTGTTAGATTCAGTCAGGGGACTGAAGACCTTACTAGGCGGTTATTTCAGGCATTCGGTTCCTTATTTCTTGCCTAAACGTTTCGCACAAATCCGTTAAGTATAGGCTACATATCAGGATAGGCACTCATGCAAGAGGCACTCATGCAAAAGGGGAAATAAATAATTAGTCTTTAATAAGTAGTCGTGCAAAATTAATTTCCTAGTGAAGATAGGCAAGAGGCAAGAGGCAAGAGGCAAGAGCGGGGTTAGATATGTGTAATTAATTTTGCCTAGGTACTTAACCAGAATAAACTAAACTTATACCAATATGGGTGGCGAATTATTTTATCTAGGGTTGGCTGAATAAATCTAAAAACCTTGTTGGGTAAGACTTTTAGACTTTTTGTCAATCAAAAAGTACCATATCTGGGAGTGATCGGGGGGAAAATTCCGGGACTTTTTCCCTGAAAATTAGGTAATTGACCCCCTCAAAATCGGTAAAACCCCACACCCCACACCCTGTCCCCACGAAAAACTTTTTCAGCAGACCCTATCTAAAAACACTGTCAGTAGAAAAGGAGCGAACCGTCAGTTAATTAGACCCACTATTGCAGACATTTTGGCAAATCTTCCTTTTTAGGATGGTTTTCCTGAATTGAGATTCTCCCCCCCTACTAAAGCAAGGGGGAAAAAAAATCAATTGGCACGCTGTTCAACCAACAGTTGGTAAGCATGATTAAAATCAGCCGTTGTAATGCGAATCTCAGCCGGGTCAGTCATTCCCTGATGGCGATAACGACGAATTGCCATCAGTGCCGCTTGGTTACATAATAACGCTAAATCTGCGCCATTCCAGCCTTCGGTTGCCTCGGCCCAATAGCCTAAATCCACATCCTCTAAAGGACGTTCATCATTATGAACCCCGAGAATTGCTAAACGACTAGAGGCATTCGGTAAATCAACTTTTAACTGTAAATCCAAACGTCCCGCTCGCAATAAGGCCGGATCTAACGCATCTGGGCGATTAGTGGCTCCAATCACTAAAATCGTTGCCGCCGTTTGCAACCCATCTAACTCCGTGAGGATTTGTCCCACAACCCGGTCACTCACTCCCGAATCCCCACTATAACGACCTCTTGCCGGTGCTAAAGTATCAATTTCATCAATAAAAACCACACAAGGGGCTGCCTGACGAGCTTTGGCAAACAACTCACGCACCGCTTGTTCGCTCGCCCCTACCCATTTACTCAAAAGCTCAGGTCCATTAATACTGATAAAATTAGCTCGCGCCTGAGATGCAACCGCTTTGGCCAATAAGGTTTTTCCCGTTCCGGGGGGACCCCAAAGTAAAATCCCTTTGGGAGCTTGGGCTTTGGTTTGCGTATATAATTGCGGATGGAGTAATGCCCCTTCCACGGACTCCTGTAGGGTTTGTTTAATCTGTTCAAGTCCGCCAATATTGTCCCAGTCCACATGGGGAGATTCCACTTCCACAGACCGCAATACCGCCGGTTTAACTTCTTTAAGGGCTTGCAAAAAGTCGGCTTGCACCACCGTCATTGTTTCTGGAATTTGCGAGTCAATCGTAGGAACCTGGCGTCGCAAAGCACTATAGGCCGCTTTCTGGCAAACGGCTTTTAAATCTGACCCGACAAATCCCACCGCATTATCGGCAATCAGATCTAAGGAAACTGATTCATCTAGGGGCATGGAACGGGTGAGAATCTGGAGTATCTCTAAACGGCCCTTGCGGTCAGGCACCCGAAAGAGGACTTCTCGGTCAAACCGTCCAGGGCGACGGAGGGCAGGGTCAAGATGGTCGGGACGGTTTGTCGCCGCTAGAACAATCACCCCTTGGCTTTGGGCAAAACCATCCATTAAACCCAGCAATTGGGCTACCAGTCTTTTTTCGACTTCCCCTTCAACTTTACTGCGATCGGGTGCCATGCTATCAATTTCGTCAATAAAAACGATACAAGGCGCATTCTTACCGGCTTTCTCAAAAATTCCCCGCAGTTTTTGCTCGGCTTCCCCATAATATTTGCTGATCACCTCTGGTCCGACTAAGGCAATATAGTTAACACCGAGTTCTTCGGCCAAAGCACGGGCAGTCAGGGTTTTACCAGTTCCGGGCGGTCCGACTAAGAGAACGCCGCGAGTGGGTTCAAGTCCTAACTTGGCCAACAAGTCAGGGCGTTTCAGGGGAATGGCAATTAGTTCCTTGAGTTCTTTAATCACTTCCGTCAAGCCACCAACATCTTTCAGGGAAGACGTGGTCGGTCCTTCGGGCGGTGTCACAGTGTCTTCAACCCCTGAATCAGTGGAGGATGAGCGATGGCGATTGACCTCAAAATCATCCCCGCCAGAATTGCTCGGACGAGAAACTCCCCCTGAACGGGGAATACCGCCAGAACGGGGAATATTACTCAAGGGACGGGAATTAAATTGCATTTCGGTTTTAATTTCCCCTTTTTCCAGTTTCTCTTCCAAGATTTTAGCCAGTTCGACTAATTGCTCGAAGCCTTTGAATAATTCTGCCATAAAATTTCTCCTGAGTCAAGTGAAAGATGGGGACTGCAGCAATTCTCATTTTAAGGTTTCATGACATTAAAACCCTTGCACCTAGAGGGGTTAATAATTCTTAACGAGTCTCTAGATCGCTGAAACAACGCAAAATCGTTTCAAAATGAGAATTGCCGTGGGGACTGGGTGATAGATGGGGTGAAGAAGTCCGACTTGAGCAGACTAATTACCTTTAAAATAACAGATCTGCCGCGCTTTTTACCCGGGCTAGAGGTTCTACTGACCGGGGTAAACTGGGTAAGCGAATCAAAGTTTGATCTGGGAATAAATCCCGATCAATTTCCTCATTAGCGTGATAACGATTCTGCACGACATAACGTTGATAGACTCCCATTTTTTTCAAAGATGCTGTCAATCGCAGTTGTTCGGCAACTATAGCATCTTGGGCTTGCAAAACTCCAATAAATTCTGTATGTTGGGGGTCTTTTAGTTTTTTCTGGGCAGACATCACTTGTTGTCTTAAGGTTCGCAATCGTCCCATTAAATCTACACGCCCTAAGACATTTTGATACTTCATCCAAAGCTTAAAAATCCAACTTAACCAATCTCCTAAAGCCGTTGGCATTTCCAAAAATCGCAGGAGATGACCGGTAGGAGCCGTATCTAAAATAATCAAATCTTGTTGTTTCTGGTCTAATAAATCCATCACTGTTACTAGGGATAACATTTCATCAATTCCTGGCAGAGATTGAGCTACAATTTGTCGCCAAGCTTCCGGAGTATAAGCTAGTTTGATGTTTCCTTCTTCCTTACCTTCACCACTAATCATTTCTGCCAGTTCCCATAAATAATCATCCCGAAATTTTTCTAAAATGATATTAGCATCAACTTCTTGACCACTTAAATTAGCAGTTAATTGTGTGGATTGATGTCCTAACTTTGTCCCAAAGGCATCTCCCAAAGAATGCGCTGGATCAATAGAAATAATTCTAATTTTTTGATCGGGATGACGATTAGCTAACGCCCAACCAATGGCCGCAGCAACGGTTGTTTTTCCCACTCCCCCCTTGCCACCAATGATAATGAGTTGGCGTTTGTCGTCAATAAAATCACTAAAACTCGGCAGAATTTTTTGCGGCCATTGAATAGGAGGCGGGGGAGTAAATTCTACTTTTTCGATGATTTTAATTTGACTCATGATCTGATCTAATGCTTCACCTCCTAGGGGTTCTTTTGCCTGTTGGGGCAGGGTGAAAATTGTCTCTTGACCTGGAATTTTTAGGAATTTATCCAGGAGTTGCTGTTGCTCACTGTAGCGATCTAAATTTTGATTAGGATCCGTTAGAATGCGATTAATAAATAAGCTGCCGCAGGGAATATTTAAGTGATGCAAACTATTGAGTAATCGTTCGGTTTCTAATAAACTCATCGGTTCGGCAATTGCCACAATTAAACAAAGGGTAAAATCCCGATCTTGTAGGATTCGTTTGCCTTCGGTTAATTCTGCTTGTGTTTTGACTAAAAAGTCATCCACATCATCGGCATTGTAGGTTTTTGAAAAAGTTTGCGAAATAACACGATGTTTTTCTTGAAACAACTCTAAAGAATTTAAAATAATCTCTAAAAAGTCTTTAATTCCCAATAAATTCAAGGTATGACCAGAGGGAGCCATATCAACAACAATTCGATCTACAACATTGTCAATAAGTAATCGCTGAATTTCTAATAGACCCATAATTTCATCTAAACCTGGCCAGTCTAAATCCCAAACAGGAGTTAAATCTTCTCCTTCAACAAAACTGCCCCGTTCTACTAAAATTTCTAAAAATTTTCCGTATTTTTCTTTAAATTCTAAGAGCAATTTTTCCGCATCTAATGCCCTAACTTTTAAGTTGGGTAAGTCTTTTACAGGTGATGCTTGATCGCTAACTTCTGTTTGCAATACATCCCCTAAAGAATGAGCAGGATCGGTTGAGATTAACAGGATTTGTTCCTCGGGGAATAATTTAGCCCAACGGCGAGCAAATCCACAGGAAAGGGTAGTTTTTCCCACTCCTCCTTTGCCACTAAACATAACTAAATGTCGAGTGTCATAACGACTTAGAGAGTTATTTACCAAGTTAAAGTTAGTCATAGAGAAATCAAGTTAAGTAAAGTGATAGGGGGGAGAAACTTGTCCTAATTGTAATTCCCAACGGGGGCAGGCTTTCTGCCAATGCAAGACTTGCTCGATTAGTAAAGGTTCTTCTTGAAGATTAACTAAAAGATAAATTCGTGATTCTGTCCCCGGAGCAGTAATAATCCTCGTTGATGGATAGCTTTGGGTGATTAAATTCACGAGATTTTGCCATTCTGAACCTTGCAAAGTATAAAAATCTTGTTGGGCTTCATAAAGCTGTTTTTTGGCTAAAAAATATTGTCTGCCCCTGCTTTCAGAAGAGAGTACAGGCTCCTCTGGCTTACGGGGAATACATTTTAAAAGATATTCTCCTTTTCCCTCAAGTTCTTCAATTTTTTCTTGATATTCTTGGCCATGAGAACAAAGATGAGTCAGTAAATTTTCTGACTCTAAAAAAGATGTGCCAAAACGTAGGGGTAAAATAGTGGTTTGTTGAAATAATTGACAGATGACTCGATCATGACATAAAACGGATTGAATCAAGCGTTCATCATCATTTTGTAAAGTGTCTAAACTAACTTCGGGTTCGACTACGGCCGATAGCTCTCCACCAGTTATCAGTAACAATGGGTTAGCCATTCCAACGGGTAGTGTTAGGCTTTCTATGGGGGTTTTCAAAAAAGCGTAAGTATATAGATTGTACAATTTCATAGGGTTTACCAAAAGAAAATTGACGATTTTTTACAAGTTTTTATATTGGGGCGTTGATATGCTAGAATATTCTAAGTTATTCAGGGATTGTTATGACAACCACTCGTCCACCCAGACCAATTAGATCTAAAATTAGCACCATGCCTCGGAAACAATCTGAAGCAGATCAGCAACTTGAGCTTTATAAGTTAATTACTGAAAAACAACGTATCCAAGAAAAATTAGAAATGATGGAGCGGCAGATTCAGCAGTTAAAAAGTCGTCTCACGTCTGTGACAGAGCAAATTGAGACTACAGAACAAAGTATTCAAAATTTGCGTACAGCCAACCCTCCTAGTGTAGCTAAAAAACCTGATTCCCCAAAAACTGTTGCTCACTCCTCTAATAATTCTAGTAATTTCCAAGCTTTTTACCTAGAATATTAAGGCTTAATCAAGGGCTAGTTCTGACCAAGCTTCAACGAGTTCTTGAGCTTGTCAAAGCCGCCCTTACTAAGTGCCGCTACAATTTGTGATTTTGTCCATGGCCTATAGGGTGGGAAAGATTGCCAGTTTAGAGAGAAGATTCAGATTGGTTTTCTGCCTCTTCTTCTTCTAAGGCTTGAATTTTTAATAAAAGTTCTTCTTCCTGAATTTCAAACTCCTCCTCAGAAATGTTGCCCATATCGTAAGATAGTTGTAAGGATAATAACAATTTGTGCAAATTTTCCGCCTCATCATATTCTATATCTGCACGCTCTTGAATTTTCTCCCCAATCCAGATCAGACCCCCAATAGGACCGGTAACAGGAAGAAATAAAAGATCGAGAAACATAACTAATACTCTCCTTAGACAAGTTGGGCAAAGGTATAGGGTGCGGTTAAATTGTTATAGCGAATTCTTAGGCGATCGCCAAACTGCTGATCGATCGCTTCAACGTTTTGGCTAAATTCCGGCTCTTGCTCCCAGGGAATTAAATAAGCTGCATTGTAAATCATGTCATCCGTCATCGGATCGCTTTCAATCACCTCTTGGGCGCGATGATTTAATTGGTCTCTAAAGACTTGAATAATGTCTTGTTTCCGTTGCAATACAGTGGCTTCAATGAGTTGACCTATATGGATAATTTCTTCCATATTTAAGTTTTTCCCCATCATCGCATCCCGTTCTTGCTTTAACTTCGGATTAGACTCCAAAGCCGCTTGTAATTCCCACTTATTATCCCAAAAAATCTTAATGCTAACCTCTCGTTGTCCTGACAGTTTAGCAAATAATTCTTTCAGTTGGGTTTTATAGGGAGTAATTAGTTGTTCGGTGACAGATTCCCAAGTTTTGATAACTAAGCCAAACCGCAGGGGCAACAACGTTGTAAACCCTGCTTCCATGACAGTTTCTAATACTTTTTCATGGCAAATTAAATAGCGACGGGATGCCAAATACTTCTCTTTATGAGCAGCGGAGTAGAGAAAACTAAAACCATCAATCATCTCACTGTGAACTGGCTCATTATCAATCCCTTGCAAAACGAGTCCGTCAGGAATTGGTTCGGGAAATATTCCATACAAATAAAGACCCACTGTCATCAGTATTCTCCCAAATTAAACCGGCTGAGAAGTTAAAACCAAACGAAGCTTTAGATGAATTAAATCTAGTTGAGCTAAACCCAGATCAACATTTCCTTCCACAACAACTCCTGTATTGAGGAGTCTATCCACTAATTCTAACACAGAGGGCTTAATACCCTCCTTTCCAGGATAATAACTCCCCGCTTCCGGTAAAAGAGTGCCAAACTCTCCTAGGTGGACGTTTAACTCTTCTGGCTCAACCTCAAAAATTTCACACAAATAGAGAATTTGTTCTTGCAATTTTTGGATACTTTCTGCGGCTCTATCTAAATCAGACTCACTGAGAACCCCTTTTTCCATCCGGCGAATGATTTGGGCTTCCAGCAATTGGCGTACCAGTTCCACGACAGTTAACAGTAAAGGGGCTAAACCAGCTTGGCTATTACTTTCTGGACGGGTCAGCAAGGCTTGATTATCAGAATCGTAAGGTGTGCAAGCAAGGGTCATGGTTGGAATTGGTAAATGAGCAGTTTTTGACGGTGAGTCTCTAGTGGGGAGCTTGGCCAAGAAATTTTATCTGAGGGAAGAAATGATGTAATTAAACAACGTCAATTTTCCGCTGCCTTGGCAAGATTCCAGTGACGAATTTCCCCGACAGGAGGAATGTGCTTGCTCCTTTGGACTGGTATCATGGCTCTCCATCGCCCCTAATTGGGGTATTTTAAGGCTTGAAGTTCAGCTTCTAGGGTTTGAAGTCGGCATGAAAGTTCCAGGTTTTCTGCTAATAAAGCTGGGGATTGGCTATAGAGATGGGAGTCGTCTTCCCACCCATTAATTACCATCTCCCTTGCTCTATCAACAGAGGCAATCGTTAACTGGTGTAAACTTCTTTACCGTTTGAGGATTCAATTGAGGAATTTCAATGTATATAAAGAATGTGACTGATCGTTGGGACTGCTATCACGGCTCTCGATTGCACTCAATTTGGCTAAGGATTTTAAGGCTTGAAGTCGCCGTGAAAGTTCCAGGTTTTCTGCGAATAAAGCTTGGCATTGGCTAGGGAGGTAGGGATAACCTGGCAAGCCGTTAATCGCCGTTTCCCTTGCTTTATCAAGGGGGGCAATCGTCTCGTGTAAATTTCCTAACCTTTGAGGATTCAAGTGAGGAATTTCACGCATTCGAGGGATGTGCTTCATTGTTCGGACTGGTATCATGGCTCTCTATTGCAGTCAATTGGGTTAAGGATTTTAAGGTTTCAAGCTCAGTTTCTAGGGTTTGCAGTCGGAGTGAAAGTTCCCGATTTTCTGCTAGTAAAGCTTGGGATTGGCTATGGAGGTAGGGGTCTCCTTCCCACCAGTTGATTCCCATTTCCTTGGCTTTATCAACAGAGGCAATTAACAAACGAATGCGGATATTTATAAGTTCAGTGGAGGCGATCGAAACGGAAATATCGCCGGCAATCACAATTCCTTTATCTAAAACTCGTTCGAGTATATCCGCTAAACTCGAACCTTGAGTTGCTGTTTTTAGGGAGTTGCTTGACTGGTTTTTGAGCGAGCCAGCAAAAGTGGAAGAAGTCACGGTTGGTTTCACTCAATAAGAGTATAAAATTAGTCTTTTCGCTGGGGCAAGTTGCCTCGCAGTAAAGATTGAATGGCTTTTAACGATTGATTTCCCGTCGAAGGTTCAGGAGTTGACGCTTGGGCATCGGAAAGCTCCGTTTCCTCGACAAAGGATAAGGGTTCTAACGGATTGTCCTCGAGGATTTCCCATAAAATCGCTCTTGATTTATCAACAGATAAATTGGTGCGGGACAAAAGAACATCGGCGCAGATATCACGGAAGTCCGAGTCAGAGGAATCGGCCGCAATATCGTGAGAGGCGCAGACTTTAGCAATCATTAAACAAGAGCGCAAACCCGACGTTTTTTCAGTCCCAGTTTTCACCCGGAAGGTTTTGACGAGGTTGACAATAAATAAAGCATCTTCTCGACCAATCCCCGTTTTTTGGGCAAGAATTTCAGTCTGAGTCAGTTGGTCCGGTTCAGGCATATTGATAGTTACCAACCGATCCATTAAAGCATCTTGGGTGGCATGAACCCCACAGTATTCTTCTGGGTTGGAGGTGAAAATTGCCCGAAACTGAGAATTGACTTGTAGGTAATCGGGTTGATGGCTAGTGGGCGGCAGGGTGAGAATTTTTTCTTCCAAGGCAGAGAGTAAAACGTTGTTGACCTCAGGCCGAGAACGATTGAACTCATCATAAACTAGGGTAAACCCCTCTCGACAGGCCATTGTTAACCGAGAATCCACCCAATTGTGTTTTAGCTCGTCTTCAACTTTGAGAACGCTGTGGATATAGTTATCCATCAGTTTCTTGTGGGTATAACCAGACTGGCTACCAATTAAATCGGAACTGGTAAAGTCATCATCGCCAAAGATCAGCATCACAGGTCTGGCTAAACAATTGGCTAGGTGCATTGCCAAGGTGGTTTTTCCCGTTCCTGCTGGACCACATAGATGAACGGAAAAACCAGCGTTTAGATAACGTAAGGCGCGAGTGGCAATTTGATCAACCGAAGGCGTAACAACAAATTGACCAGGGCGAAGGCAGAGGACGGCTCTTCTTGTTTGAGTTTCAGTAAATGTCATAGTTGAAATCTAGTAAATACCATTGTTGACATCCTCACCGCCGTAAACGGACGGTGATTCCTCACCACGCCACCTTTTTAGGATGGTCGCGTCAATGGGGTTGACGCTTCACCAAAAGCGGACGGGTATTCTTGAGCTAACAATTGCCCGTTCAGGTTTCCCTTCATAACCGAGTAGGCAAGGACGCTTGTGTTGCCCGAATTTGACGGCAGGGTTAATCGTCTTTGGCTTTTAAGGCCCACCTCTATAATATCCCAAAAGAGTAGGAACTGTCATCAATTAGCTCTAGAACTTTGATTCTGAAGGTATTTTTAGGATATTCATTAGTCAAGGGGCTAAGGAGCTAAAATTCTTGTCTAGACCACTTTTCCAGACTTGAACAATGACAAGCCCAGATGCAGTCCTTTTCCCTTACCTCCTTTGTCAACAAAAGACTACTAATGACAACATTAACTATAAAGTAAGTGAAGTTTTATAACACTTCTTAATCTACCAGAACCCTAGAGTCGCCCCTACAGGAACTCACCACCCCTACGTTAAGTCTAGAAACCTAGAAAAGCAGGATCAGCATGGTAGGTTTAAAACCAAAGGCTTATTGTTGTACTTTCAGATAGTCCTCTAGTTTAGTCAGGAAAAGGGACTAGAGGGTTTTTACTCTAGCCCTAGGCTTAAGTGGGTTGGAATTAACCTAGAGATTTATTTGCCAAAAACGTAGATAGACAACTCTTGACGAAATTGACGCAAATCGTCTTTTAGCTGTTTCGCTTCCGCTAAACGTCGTTCTTGGAATTGACTTAAATCATCTTTCACCTGTTTGGCTCGCTCTAGATGAAGTTGACGTAATTCGTCCTCTAGCTGCTTCGCTGCCGCTAAACGTTGTTCTTGGAATTGACTTAAATCATCTCTCAGCTGTTTGGCTCGATCTAGACGCTGTTGACGTAAGTCGTTCTCTAGCCGTTTCGCTTCAGCTAAACGTTGTTCTTGAAATTGACGTAGATCCTGTTTTTGCTTTTCCGCCTGAGCTAAACGCTGTTTTTGGGTAGCTGTTAAAAACGCAAGGCTTTCTTGTTGAACTTTTTGGAAAGATTCGCGCAAAGCAGTTGCCTGTTCTTGCGCTTGTTTTTGTCTTTCAGTTTTGACATCCGACAAAAAAGCTTGGACTTCTTGCGAGAGTTTAGCTACTTCTCCAGCAATCGATAAACGCTCCTGGCGGAACTTTTCGATGAGAGCAGGCATGGGGTTGTCCTCAATTACTAAATACTATGGAGTGGATTAGACCCAATCACCCGTTAAAAGAACCTTCACGGGGACTGGGGGGAGAGACAGTAGATTCCGACTTTTCTGATCATCCCAAAGTCGAGATAGCGAACTACCCTATCAATTATAGACTATTGCGCCCCAAGAGAGGGGTAACTAAACTCAATAGGGATTAAAGAAAAGCCGAGAATCTAGAAAACCTGGTAAGGTTTTAACTGAGCAGATGGGAGAATCTGGGAGCAATCCTTAAGCAGGAACCGCCGCAGATTGGGTCAGACCAACTGCTTCAGCATATTTGAGGTAGGTTTCAACCGAAGCGAT
>VYKR01000216.1_pt1 | contig 11106 bp, 9 predicted proteins | sample 5109561 | NCBI WGS metagenome assembly VYKR01 (sample SAMN12291799, study PRJNA351875) | freshwater metagenome | isolation source: freshwater lake | place: USA: Michigan, Ford Lake | collected 2015-08-15
GGTGCTGCGCGCGCTCCTCGCCCGCTCCGGCGAGCCCGGCCCGACGCCGCGCCTGGTGGTGTGGCCGGAAGGAGTGGTGCGCGACTATCTGGAGGACGGCTATCCCGGATACCTCAACTACGATCGCCCCGCGGCGCTGATCCGCCGCCGGATCGCGAGCGTGCTCGGGCCGCGCGACTTGGTGCTGACGGGCGGTACCGCGCTCACCTTCGACCGGAACGACGACATCGCGGCGGCGACCAATTCGGTGTTCGCGGTGGACGCGCGCGGGCGCCTGCGTGGACGGTACGACAAGGCGCATCTCGTGCCCTACGGCGAGTATCTGCCGATGAAGTGGCTGCTCGAGCCGCTCGGGCTCCGGCGGCTGGTGCCGGGCGATTTCGACTTTTCCCCCGGCCAGGGTCCGCGCAACCTCGTCCTGCGCGGCTTCGGCGCGGTCGGCATCCAGCTCTGCTACGAGATCATCTTTTCAGGGCAGGTGGTCGATCCGGCGCATCGCCCCCGCTTCCTGTTCAATCCGTCGAACGACGCCTGGTTCGGACGCTGGGGCCCGCCCCAGCATCTGGCGCAAGCGCGGATGCGCGCGGTGGAGGAAGGATTGCCGATCGTCCGCGCGACGCCGACCGGCATCTCGGCGGTGATCGCTGCCGACGGCCGGCTGCTGGCGACGATCCCGCACGAGACGGCGGGCGCGATCGAGGTGCCGATCCCCCCGCCCTTGCCTCCCACGCTCTTTGCGCGCTGGGGCAACCTGCTCGCGACGATCGTCGCGGCGGCGCTGCTGGCGGGGGCCGTTGCCATCCGCCGCCGTGCTCGCTAACGGCCATATAAAGCTTTCTTTATATGACGGGGTCGAACCTGATGCGCCAGTCCTTCACCTTCACTTCCGAGTCCGTTTCGGAAGGCCATCCCGACAAGGTCGCCGACCAGATCTCGGACGCGGTGGTCGACCTGTTCCTGTCCAAGGACCCCGAGGCGCGCGTCGCGTGCGAGACCTTGTGCACCACCAACATGGTCGTGCTGGCGGGCGAGATCCGCGGGCGCGGCGTGTACGAGCACGATCAGTGGGCGCCGGGCGTCACCGACGAGATCGAGGCGGCGGTGCGCGCCACGGTGAAGCGCATCGGCTATGAGCAGTCAGGCTTCCATTGGGAAAATTTCGACTTCGCGAACAACCTTCACGGTCAGTCCGTCGAGATCGCGATGGGCGTCGACGAGGGCGGCAACAAGGACGAGGGCGCGGGCGACCAGGGCATCATGTTCGGTTACGCCAGCGACGAGACGCCCGGCCTGATGCCCGCGACGCTATATTACAGCCACAAGATCCTGGAGCGCATGGCCGCCGACCGCCATTCGGGCGCGGCGCCGTTCCTGGAGCCCGACGCGAAGAGCCAAGTGTCGCTCCGTTACGAGCACGGCATCCCGGTCGCCGCCACCGCGCTCGTGGTCTCGACCCAGCACAAGGCCGGCTATGCGGAAAAGGGCGCGAGCGCTGACCCCGCGCGCTACGCCGAGCTCCGGACCTATGTCGAGGGCGTGCTCCGCGACGTGCTGCCCGACGGGTTCATCACGCCCGAGACCAAAATGTACATCAACCCGACCGGTGCCTTCGAGATCGGCGGGCCGGACGGCGACGCGGGGCTGACGGGGCGCAAGATCATCGTCGATACCTATGGCGGCGCGGCCCCGCATGGCGGCGGCGCATTTTCCGGCAAGGACCCGACCAAGGTCGACCGGTCGGCCGCCTATATCTCGCGCTACCTCGCCAAGAACGTCGTCGCCGCCGGATTGGCGAAGCGCTGCACGATCCAGCTGTCCTACGCGATCGGGGTGGCCGAGCCGCTATCGGTCCATGTCGACACGCACGGTACCGGCACCGTCGAGGAGGCGGTGCTCGAGCGCGTGCTGCCCGCGCTGGTCCGCCTGACGCCCAAGGGCATTCGCGAGCATCTGGGGCTGAACGCGCCCATTTATCAGCGGACCGCCGCTTATGGTCATTTCGGCCGGGAGCCCGATGGCGGTCACTTCACCTGGGAGCGCACCGACCTGATTGACCGGCTCCTGGCGGCGGTCGCCGGCTAAGGGCTTCGCGTCGGCGGCGTCAGAGGACGTCGCCGACCTTCTGCGCGCCGCGCCAGACCTCGCAGGTGGGGCAATCGGCGTCGGCGTTGGCGGCGCGCATCGCCGCGTCGTCGTCGGCGGCCTCGACGTCCTTGCCCTTCACGATGCGTCCCTTCGCGCCGCGCAGCTTGTACACACGGTAGTGCGTCACGTCCCCTGACCCCCTTGTCCGAGCCCCCGACCCGCACGCATTTGAGCGCGACTAACCCGCTTTAGATTCTGCCGCAACGCGTCGCCAACACGTTTAGCTGAGCAGCGCTGCGGGCCGCCACCCGCTCGCGAACCTTAGATTAGGAGAAGGTGCGATTAACATTCTTAGCAAATGCACTTACAGCTCCCATGTTCTCGTCCACTCGCAAAGGCCGGTTCGCTTCAGCAGCATTCACTGGCCGTAGTAGGTTGTGATGTCGAATCGGTTGTTGAACCAGGATGCATCGTTCACAAAACTAGACTCTTGGACGCTTGGAGCAATACTGTTGCCATGCCATCAAGGGAGAGTGAATTGAAGTTGGCAGGTGAGCGCTCTTCATCGGGCCAGACTACTGACAAACTCCATAATTGGGAATTAATAACGTCATTGCCTCAAGAATTTATTTATCGCTTAAGATCAGATGCAGCGCGATGATTTAAATCCGAGTTGATCGTCCACCCTACGTTGAACACGCGCAGCGTGAGGTGACCACTCGAGTTGTTTCTTTAACACGGCCCGATAACAGCATTCCAAGCCATCGGATACTTCTTCGCTCCTACGGCGTTGCGTTCGAACTTAAGCGTAGCACGCCTAAGTGGCAAAGCCGAGCTGGGGCAACCATTCTCCAGCCAGCCTTAAATAAGCGAGCACAGCCAATATGTGAGCGCGCCCATTAGCCCCGCCGCCGGCAGCGTTACGATCCAGGCCACGACGATGCCGCTCGCCACGTTCCAGCGCACGGCCGACAGCCGTCGGGCGGCGCCGACGCCGACGATCGACCCGGTGATCGTGTGCGTCGACGACACGGGCACGCCGCCATAGGTCGCCATGAACAAGGTGATCGCGCCGCCCGTCTCCGCGCAGAACCCCTGGGGCGGGGTGAGCCGCGTGATCTTCGAGCCCATGGTGTGGACGATCCGCCACCCGCCCGACATCGTGCCGAGCGCGATCGCCGTGTAGCAGGACAGCACCACCCAAAAGGGGACATGGAACTCGCCGCCGAGCAGCCCCTGGCTGTAGAGCAGCACCGTGATGATCCCCATAGTCTTCTGGGCGTCATTGCCGCCGTGACCGAGCGAGTAGAGCGCGGCGGAGACGAGTTGGAGCTTGCGGAACCGCTTATCTACGGCGAGCGGGGTCAGCCGGATGCTCGCCCAGGCGACGACCAGAACCAGCAGCAGCGCGATCAGCATCCCGACCGTCGGCGACAGGAAAATGCCCATCACCGTCTTGAGCACGCCGCTCCAGACGACCGCCGACGGGCCGATCTTGGCCAGCCCCGCGCCCAGCAACCCGCCGATCAGCGCGTGGCTGCTAGAGGAAGGGATGCCCCGAAGCCAAGTGATCACGTTCCACGCGATCGCGCCCGTCAGCGCGGCGAACACGACCAGCGGATCGATGATGTTCGCATCGACGATCCCCTTGCCCACGGTCTGCGCGACATGGACGCCGAAGACGAAGATCGCGGCGAAGTTGAAAAACGCCGCCCACAGCACCGCGAGCGGCGGGCTCAGCACGCGCGTCGCCACCACGGTCGCGATCGAGTTCGCGGCGTCGTGCAGCCCGTTCAGGAAGTCGAACAGCAATGCCACCCCGATGAGCAGCACCAAGGCGGTCATCGAGATTGTCATGCGTGGTCGATCACCAGGCCCTGGATCTCGTTCGCCACATCCTCGAACCGGTCGACGACCTTTTCCAGCCGGCTGTACATCTCGCGACCGATCACGAACGTCATCGGGTCGCCCGACCGGTGGTCGCGGTAGAGCGCCTTCAGGCCGGCGTCGTGGATCTCGTCGGCATGCCCCTCCAGCTCGATCAGGCGCGCGGTCAGCGTGTGGAGCCGCTGGGCGTTGGCGTTGATCGACCGCAGCAGCGGCACGGCCTCGGCGGTGACCCGCGCCGCCTCGACGATGATCCCGCCGATATCGCGCATGCCCGGCTCGAACCGGGTGATCTCGAACAGGTCGATCGCCTTAGCGAAGCCGTTCATCTCGTCGATGGCGTCGTCCATGACGCCGATCAGGTCGGTGATCGCGCTGCGGTCGAAGGGCGTCACGAACACGCGGCGGACATCCTGGAGCACCTCGCAGGTGATCCGGTCGGCCTCGTGCTCCTTGTCGCGGATCGCGCCGACCTGGGCGGCGGCGTCGCCTTCCCCGGCCAGCAGCCGCGCGAGCGCGTCGGCGCCGCCGACCAGCACGGCCGAATGCGCTTCGAACTGCTCGAAGAAGCGGCCCTGCTTGGGCATCAGCGCCTGGAACCACGCCGGCATTACAAATCTCCCCACACCACGCCGCGGCGTTTCCACATTCATGTTACAGTCGAGTGACGCGGGAGTCCCGTCAAAGGACCGCAGCAGCGCCTTGAGCTCGGGTTCATGGACCGCGTCGCTCGCCTCCTCGGGCTCAAACCACCGCGTCTCCCGCTCCGCCATCTCCGGCCATTCGGTCGCCTGGCCCAGCACCTGGAACGGATAGACAGCGACCGTCAGCTCCCGCTCACCCGCCCGTCGCCGCTTTACGTAGCGGAATGCGCCGATCGGGGTGGGACAGGTGACGCCGGTCAGCCCGGCCTCTTCCCATGCCTCCTGCGCGGCCGCCTCGTGCGGCTTAAAGCCGGGATCGACATTGCCCTTGGGCAACACCCAGCGCCGCGTCTCCCGCGAGGTGATCAGCATGACCCGTGCACGACCAGACGGGCCTTTCGAATAGGGCAGCGCGGCAACCTGATGGATGAGCATGGGCGAACATACCGGCGAAACGCCCCGTCGCGCCAGTCAGTCGTCGACCCGGGGACTGGCCTTGCCGCCGACGTTGATCGTCAGTTGCAGGCTGAACGCATGGTCCATCTGCGCCCGCGCTCCGTCACGCGACGGCCGATACTGGTTGAGGTAGCCGAGATCGGCGCCGACGCGGCCGCTCAGCGGCAGCGCGACCCCGACGACGTTGCGCATCCGCTCATAGCCGCGCCGCTGCCCCCAGCGTGTCGTGTTAGGGAGAAAGAAGCTTTCATGGCTGACGAACAGCGCACGCCCCTTGGCGCCCAGCCGGTGATTGTACCGGACGAGCGGGCGGACGCGAAAGCCGATCTCGTCGCCGCCGGGGTGGAACCGCTCGTCGACCCGCAGGCGCGTGACGAACGGGCCGAAGGTCGCGACCACATGCTGGCGCAACCGGTCCTCGTCGGCGGCCATGTTGCCGTTATGGGCGCCGACCTTGCGATAGCCGAAGCCGAGCTCGACCGCGTCGGATATCCGGTAGCCCAGGATGCCGCCGAACTCGGTCTGGAACAGGCCACTGGGCCGATCGCCGAACCGCGCGATCTGTTCCAGCGTCAGGCGCAGCCGCTCGGCGACCGGCACGTTCGTGTTCACTTGCAACCAGAACTGCTCGTCCTCCCGCTGCGCTGCGACCGGAGCGGCGGCGAACAGGAGCGGTGCGACGAGAATGGCCAGGCGCGGGTAACGGCGGTGGATCACCGGGCGGGGCCTCATCGTCTCGTCAGGGCCGTCGGTGGAGCGGGTGAAGGGAATCGAACCCTCGTCGTAAGCTTGGGAAGCTTCTGCTCTACCATTGAGCTACACCCGCATATCGACCGGCTCCGAGCGATGCCGGTTGCCGACGGTTCACGGTTCCTGCGCGATTCCGGCCGCGATTGCAACGGGTCGGATACTCGGTGACGCCCCGGCCTGCATTCGGACGTTCGGCCACCGCGCGGCGATCATTCCCGCCCGGACCGCGCCTGGAACAGGCGCCCGCCCTCGACGACCCAAACAACCGCGAGCGCACCGACGCCCACGCCCAGATAGCCGGTCGCCAGCGGCAGGGTCGTCCCGTCGAACGCCTGGCCAATCGTCGAGCCGACCGCGACGGCGCCGATGCTGGTGACGAAGCCTTGGATCGACGAGGCGGTGCCCGCGACATGCCCCACCGGCTGCATCGCCATGGCCCCGAAGTTCGAGCCGCACAGCCCGACACAGGTCATGCTCAGCGCCTGGAAGAAGAGAAACGTCCAGAGCGTCTCCAGCCCCAGGCGAGCCGTCGCGATATGCGCCAGCGAGAGCGCGATCAGCGCGAACAGCCCGGCCTGGGAGATGACGCGCGTGCCCAGCCGCTCGACCAGCCGGCTGTTGAGGAACGCCGCCACCGCCATCGAAAAGGCGCAGACCGCGAACAACAGCGTGAACCGGTCGCCGGCGTCGAACACGTCGACGAACAGCTGCTGCGCCGACGACACGAAAGCGACGATCGCGCCGAAGGTCAGCGCGCCCGCCAGCGCATAGCCGATCGAGAACCGGTCGGTCAGCGTCAGCCGGTACGCATAGCCGAGCGAGGCGAGGGAGATCGGCACGCGCCGCTCGGGGAGCAGCGTCTCGGGCAGGCGCAAGCTCGTCCAGGCGAGCACGACCGCCGCGAAGATCGCGAGTGCATAAAAGATCATCCGCCACGGCCCGAAGCCGAGCAGGACCTGACCCAGGCTGGGCGCCAGGATCGGCACCAGGAAAAAGATCATCTGCGCCAGCGACAGCGTCCGCGCCATGCGCCGCCCCGAATAGCTGTCGCGCACGATCGCGACCGACAGCACGCGCGTCGACGCGGACATCAGCCCCTGGAGGATGCGCGCGCCGATCAGCGCGGGAAACGTCGCTGCGCTGGCGGCGAAGATGCTCGCAGCCACGAAGCCGGCCAGCGTCGCCAGCAGGATCGGCTTGCGCCCATACCGGTCGGCCAGCGGTCCATAGACGAGCTGGCCTAGGCCGAACCCGAACAGATAGGCGGTGACGATCCACTGGGTGGTATTCGCCCCGACCACGCCCAGCTCGCGCCCGATCGCGGGCAGCGCCGGCAACATCAGGTCGACGCCCAGCGCGTTGACGGCCATGATTGCGGCGACGAACGCCACGAACTCACGGCGATGGACGCCGGGATGGGGAGCGGGGGCTGTGGTCATGGGCGAGCGGGTAGAACGCCGAACGCCCGAACTAGGTCCGACCGGCGGGGCTCCACATTGACGCGCTCCGGATGCGTCCATAGCGTCACGCCCATTCTATCCCGCCGAGGAGCCGTTCGTGAAGAAATCCGTCCGCACGGTGACTGCCGCGCTCGCGCTTTGCCTGTCGACCGCCGCGATCGCGCAGAAGCCCGCGCCGGCGGCGGACACGGCGGCGTTCCGGGAGCTCTACAAGGAACTCGTCGAGACGGACACCTCCGTCGCCACGGGCAGCTGCACGCTCGCCGCCGAGCGGATGGCGGCGCGCCTGCGCAAGGCGGGGTTCCCCGATGCCGGACTCACACTGTTCCGGGACGAGAAGTTCCCGCTCGACGGCGGTCTCGTCGCGGTCCTGCCCGGCCGGGTGCCCGGCGCTAAGCCGATCCTGCTGCTCGGCCATCTCGATGTCGTCAACGCCAGGCGAGAGGACTGGAAGCGCGACCCGTTCCGCTTCGTCGAGGAGGGCGGCTATTTCTATGGCCGTGGCACCTCCGACATGAAGGCGATGGTCGCCGCCTGGGTCGATACGCTCGGCCGCTTCGCGAAGGACGGCTACAAGCCGAGGCGGACCGTGAAGATGGCGCTGACCTGTGGCGAGGAATCGGGCGCGCGGTTCAACGGAGCGCAGTGGCTGGCCGAGAACCGCGCCGAGCTGATCGCGGCGGAGTTCGCGCTCAACGAGGGCGGCGGCGGGCGCACCGACGGGCGCGGCAGGCTCGTGACGCAATCGATGCAGGTCGGCGAGAAGTCGAACCGCAGCTTCGAGCTTCAGGTCACCAATCCGGGCGGGCACAGCTCGATCCCGGTCGACGACAACGCCATCTACGATCTGGCCGACGCGCTCGCCAAGCTGCGCGGGTACAAATTTCCCCTGCGCTTCAACGACACGACGCGCGTCTATTTCGCCAAAGCGGGCGCCGCCCGGCCTGACGATCTCGGCCGCGCGATGGTGGCGCTCGCCCGCAACCCGGCCGACCGGGCGGCGGAGCAGATTGTCTCGCGGGACCGGACCTTCAACTCGATGCTGCGCACCACCTGCGTGGCGACGATGCTGGACGCGGGTCATGCCGTGAACGCGCTGCCGCAGCGCGCCAAGGCCACCGTCAACTGCCGCATCGTCCCCGGCGAGGATGGCGACACGACCAGAGCTGCGCTGATCGGCGCCATCGGCGACCCGAAGGTCGCGGTGACGCTGGTCGGGCGCCTCCGGCCGGTTGCGGTTCCGCCGCCGCTTGATCCCCGGATCATGGCTCCGGCGGAGCGGCTCGTCGCGCGCTACTTTCCCGGCGTTCCGCTGATCCCGACCATGTCGCCGGGCGCGACCGACGCCACCTATCTGGCGCCGATCGGCATCCCGACCTACGGCGTTCCGGGCGGCTGGAGCGACCCGGACGGCAACGGCACCCACGGCCTGGACGAGCGGCGCGAGGTCCGCTCGGTCTATGTCGGCCGCGATTTCCTGTACGACCTGGTCAAGGCCTATGCCGAACTGCCCTGACCTGCGGGCCGCTGCGCCTCACGCCACTGTCAGGCCGACCTCGACATTGCCGCGCGTGGCGTTCGAGTAGGGGCAGACCTCGTGCGCGGCATGGACCAGCCGCTCGGCCTCCGCGCGCTCGACGCCCGGCATCGTGATCGTCAGGTCCGCGGTGATGCCATAGCCGCCCTCGGAACGCGGCCCGAAACCGATCTCGGCCGACACGGTGGCGTCGGCGGGGACGCTGACGCCGACCTTGCCCGACATCGCCTTCATCGCGCCCAGGAAACAGGCCGAATAGCCTGCCGCGAACAGCTTTTCGGGGTTGGCGCCGACGCCGCCCGGACCGCCCATCTCCTTGGGAACGACGAGCTTGACGTCGACCGACCCGTCATCGGAGCGGGCGGCGCCATCACGGCCGCCGGTGGCGGTGGCGCTCGTCTTGTAGATCACGTTCACGGACATTGATGCTGCTCCCTTTAACCTGGTTGTACCCGCCGAACGGACGAAGGTCCCGACCGGTCGCATCGACCCAGTGGAAAAGTCGGCCGATCCGCCCCGCCGTCGCCCGGAAAAAACGGCGCTGGTGGAGCGGTCGGGCCGGCGGCATAGGTCGGGCATGAGCTTCCCGATCGACGCCGTGCGTGCGCGCTTTCCCGCCCTGTCCGTTCCCGACCGGATCTATTTCGACGCACCGGGCGGCACCCAAGTCTGCCGCGACGCGATCCAGCGCATGGTGGCGCATCTGGAGACGGGGACGGCCAATTCGGGCGGGTGCTTCGCGACGTCGCGCGACACCGACGCGCTCAGCGACGCGGCGCATACGGCGATGGCCGACCTGCTCGGCGCGGAGCCGGGCGAGATCGCGTTCGGGGCGAACATGACCACGCTGACGCTGGCGGTGAGCCGAGCGCTGGCGCGCGACTGGTCCGAGGGCGACGAGCTGGTCGTCACCCGGCTCGACCATGACGCGAACGTCGCGCCCTGGCTCGAGGTCGCGGCGGACCGGGGCATGGTGGTGCGCTGGATCGTCTTCGATCCGGCCACGGGGCGGCTCGACCTGGACGCGCTGCCGGCCATGCTCGGCGAGCGGACCCGGCTGGTGGCGGTCGGCGGCGCCAGCAACGCGCTCGGCACGGTCAACGATGTCGCTGAAGTGGCGCGCATGGTTCGAGCACGAACGACGGCCTTGGTCTTCGTCGACGCAGTGCAACTCGCGCCGCATGTCCCGGTCGAAGTACGGGCACTCGGCTGCGACCTCCTCACCTGTTCCCCGTACAAGCTGTTCGGCCCGCATCAGGGCGTGTTGTGGGGCCGCGCCGACCTGATGAGCCGGCTGGAGGCGTACAAGGTGCGCCCGGCCTCGATCGAGCCGCCCGCGCATCGGTTCGAGACGGGGACGCCGTCCTTCGAAGGGGAGGCGGGCGTGCTCGGCACCGTCGAATATCTCGAATGGCTGGGCGAGCAGGTGTCGCCGGGGGCGAACGGCCGGCGGGAGCGGTTGCTGTCGGCGATGCGGGCGATCGCCGCTTATGAGCGCGACCTGAGCGCGCGGATGCTGGCCGGGTTGGCGAGCGTGCCGGGGCTGAGGCTGTGGGGACCGCCGGAGGTGGACGGCCGCGTCCCGACCTTCGCTTTTACTCTGGACGGGCACCGTCCCGAGGCGGTGGCGGCGCACTTGGCGGAGTGGGGCATCTTCGCCTGGTCGGGCCATTTCTACGCGGTGGAGGCGGTCCGGCGACTGGGGCTAGAGGAGGCGGGCGGGCTCGTCCGGGTGGGGCTGTGCCATTACAACGAAGCGGCCGAGGTCGACCGGCTGATCGAGGCGCTCGGCGCGCTTCATTCGCCCGGGCGGTAGCTGCGCTTCACATGCCCACTCAGCTCGTCGGGATGGAAATAGACGGGGCGTAGCCGGCCCGCGGCATAGCGGGTCGCCTGGTCGGTGAAGTGCGGCGACCCGGGATCGCCGCTCTGGCCGCCGGCCGACACCGCGCGAGCGGTGACACGCGGGCCGAACTCCACCGCCGCGACGAAGCTGTTGCCGAGCGTGCCGTAATAGCGCCGGGTGCCGGGCCAGGCCTTCGCGCCGAACGACGCCAGCGATCCCCATTGCGCCGAGGTGAAGGGGACGGGAATGCTCGGCGCGGCGTCGTCGAAGCGCTGGACGCGGTCGCCCGTCAGCCGCTGGAACCGGTTGATCTCGCCCCAGGGCGTGCGCCACTTGCCGAAATCGCGGGTCAGCCGCGCCACCGCCGTTTCCAGCGCGACGAGCTGGACCGACGCGGGCGCGCGCGCCGCCAGTTCGTAGCGGGCGAGCCCGGCGGGCGGC
>VYKR01000217.1_pt1 | contig 11077 bp, 12 predicted proteins | sample 5109561 | NCBI WGS metagenome assembly VYKR01 (sample SAMN12291799, study PRJNA351875) | freshwater metagenome | isolation source: freshwater lake | place: USA: Michigan, Ford Lake | collected 2015-08-15
TAGCCATGTTTTTGCTGATTTTCTGCCCCGAAACAAGCTATAATGGTCTAAAGGTCAAATTTGAAAATTTTTGCCTCAAACCCTATCGGCGTAAGAACTTCAGGATTTTGTGTCAAGTAGTTCATTGGTATTGTATTGCTTGAACTCAGGCTCTGTAAGACTTTTAGCCATAGCTAGTATGTTTATACGGGGGAAGTCCAGGAATAAAGGAGATTTTTCATGAGTCAAGAGTTAACACCTGCTCTAGAGCCAAAGCGTAAAGGCACATTGGGGGAACAAGTTCGTAAAATTGCCGATCAGCTTCAACAAGATACTGAATTGCAGATTAAAGCGACCTCTCGTATACTAGGAGCCGCCGCTCAGATTAGTGAAAATCACGATCAACTTATTCGTGAGGTTGTTGATATGGTTGAGGAAGATCTAGACAACCAAGCTTGCGTTTATCAGACAATCAACTTCACTGTTGATACTCTTAAGCAGCAGTTTAGAACGCTAAATGAAGCTAAGTATTATTTTGGATTAAAAGCTAATAGTTGGGCAGCTCTTGCTAATAAACTCAACAATCTATCTACTCAAGACTCGATGCCTATTGATTATGACAAGAATTCAATATCAAAACGCTTTGATGTGATTGAAGGTGAGATCAGAGCTATGCGTTCCGAAATAAGTCAGATATTGTTTCTGTTAAAGCTACTTATTCCTGATAAGTCCTCTCTTGATCAATAATGTGGTGGGTTACGGCGAATTTTTAATTATTGGTTAACTGCTTAACTTGTTGTCGCCTAACCCACCCTACATTTAAATTTCGGGAGCTTTTAGGGAATAAAGGGAGAAACTAGGGGTTTTTGCCTTTGCCTGTTGCACTAAACTGGGGACGGAATTACGCGCTAGGGCGGTTAATTTATTGGTAGTAGCATCGTAAATTGTCGTGGCTACTTTGGGATAGAGTCCAATACCGATAATTGGCACTAATAGAGAAGCGATGATAAAGACTTCCCGGGGTTCCGCGTCCACTAGGGCATGGTGTTCTTCTAATTCCTTATTTTCCGGCCCGTAGAGAATTTCTCGCAACATGGACAAGAGATAAATCGGGGTGAGAATGACACCGATAGCCGCTAAAAAGACGATAATAACCCGGAAAGTGGGACTATAGGCATCACTGGTGGCAAAACCGATAAATACCATTAATTCCGCCACAAAACCGCTCATCCCAGGCAAAGCGAGGGAAGCGAGGGAACAGGTAGTCCACATGGCAAAAACTTTCTTCATTTTCTTGCCGACACCGCCCATCTCGTCTAACATCAGGGTATGGGTGCGATCGTAGGTACAACCGACCATAAAGAATAAACTCGCCCCAATCAGTCCGTGGGAAATCATCTGTAACATCGCCCCACTTGTACCAATATCGGTAAAGGAAGCCATACCAATCAGGACAAATCCCATGTGAGAGATGGAAGAATAGGCAATTTTGCGCTTAAGATTGCGTTGGGCAAAGGAGGTTAAGGCGGCGTAGATAATATTAACTACCCCTAAAATCACCAAAACGGGGGCGAAAACGGCGTGAGCATCGGGTAACATCCCCATATTCATGCGTAGGAGCGCATAACCACCCATTTTAAGCAAAATTCCCGCTAGTAACATATGGGCGGGGGCAGTGGCTTCGCCGTGGGCATCCGGTAGCCAAGTATGAAGGGGGAAAATCGGCAGTTTTACCCCGTAGGCAATCAGAAAACCAGCGTAGAGGAATAATTGCAGTTTCAGGGGAAAATCCTTGCCGGCAATAGTCACCATGTCAAAGGAGACGGTATCGCCATAAAAAGCCATCGTCAGCGCCGCTACAAGGATGAAGAGAGAGCCTCCGGCGGTGTAAAGGATAAATTTGGTGGCTGCGTAGAGACGACGTTTACCGCCCCAAATAGAGAGGATTAGATAGACGGGGACTAATTCTAATTCCCAGACGAGGAAGAACAGTAACAGATCCTGTACGGCGAACACCGCAATCTGTCCCCCGTACATCAACAGCATCAGGAAGTAGAATAGTTTCGGTTTAAAAGTGACCGGCCAAGCCGCTAAGATAGCTAGAGTGGTAATAAATCCCGTTAAGATAATCAGAGGCATGGAGAGGCCATCGGCTCCTAAAGACCATCTTAGGTCAATTTCTGGCAACCATTGGTAACTTTCCACTAATTGCAGATTGGGATTAGCGAAATCGTAACTGCTATAGAAAGCGTAGATAATTAGGGCAAAGTCGATTAATCCCACCGTCAGAGCAAACCATCTCACGGTTTTACCGTCTTTATCGGGAATTATGGGAACCAATAAAGCGGCGACGATGGGAAAAAGGATGATGGCAGTTAACCAAGGAAAGTTCGTTAGATTCATCGGCTGTTTTAATATTTATTTAATCGTCAGAATCGAGAAATTAAGCTAAGGCCTTTTGACGGTTTTACCTAGCAAAACCGCCTTTTTTTCGCTTGTTCTCGCGGTTACATTTGACTGCACCTAACTCAATCTAGCAATTATTCTCCCGTCCTTGTCTGTTAATATTGTTAAGTTTCAAGAGACTTCCAGCCTAATTAGGGTTTGAGAGTTCAAAAATGGGAAAAATAGCGATGAGGTTGCAGAAAATCTCTAAATGAGAGGTAGGTGTTAAAAATTGTCGGCTCCATTGAAGGTAGGGTTGATTCATGAATCAACCCGACGATGAATCAACCACGATGAATCAACCCGACGATGAATCAACCCGACGATGAATCAACCACGATGAATCAACCCTAGGAGCAAGGGGGAAAGGGATAGTTCAGTTTAATCGGGCATATCAAAGAGAACCCCCGTCATATAAAGCTCTGCCCATTCCCACCCAAAGGCTTTTTCTAGTACACGCCGAGTTTTATCGTTTTTTTGCTGTTGACTACAATAATCCCGTTGTCCCTGTAAATAAATACCCGCTTCTTCCCCAGAAAGAGGCTGACTTTCCCTAGCACATTTGCAGTGAATTGTCAAGAAATCTGTTACTCTTTGTAAAAATTGTCGTTCCTCGGCGGCGGTTTCGGGACGAATAAACAGACAATATTGGGAGAAAATATGACCCCAAGGGGGCAAATCACGAGCCTGGGCGAAATTAGCCGCAGGTAAAGCCGCTAAAGCTTGATTATAGGCACTAGAGAGGGTTTTATCGCCACTGGTGGGAGAAAGATCCACAATAGCGGCACTGATTCCCGCTTTGCCGGAGACTATATCACATCCGAACATCGGCAGCGGATATTCTGGACGGGGGAACATGACACAGTGAAGGATATCCAAACCATTGCCCAGTTTAGCCAGTTCTAGGTGCATTTTGCGGAACTGGGGAGTTTGATAGCAGCGATTCTCGATAATTAATTTTTCCCCTTCTAAACGTCCCTCCACATAGCCTAAACCTTCCGGCAACTCAAAGGGCGACAAATCAAGATAATTTTCCCAGTGGGACAAAATTGCTGTGGCTAATTGTCCAATCAGGGGATGAAGCAACGGTAAAATTTCAGGATTGGTAACGGCTATCATAGGTCAGTTATCAGTTATCAGTTATCAGTTATCAGTTATCAGTTATCAGTTATCAGTTATCAGTTATCAGTTATCAGTTATCAGTTATCAGTTATCGGCTTTTTGCTCCCTATCTCCCTATCTCCCTATCTCCCCATCTCCCCATCTCCCCATCTCCCTATCTCCCCATCTCCCTATCTCCCCATCTCCCTATCTCCCTATCTCCCCATCTCCCTATCTCCTGACATCTAAAATCCACTTTACCCCATGGAGCGATCGAGATTAGAACTGGGAAATATAAAATTAACTTCTTTATCCTTCTCCCAATTTACCCTATGGTTAGCAGCGCTGCTCGTCCAAGACCTTCCTTAAAAACCCTCTGGCAAAAGATAGAATCTTCTCCCTTGCCAGAAACCGAGGAATCGATTATTTTAAGAATTCTGGTGCAAGCTTTAGTAATCGTGGGTATTATCGCCACCGATGTGGCTACCGATAGTTATACCAGTATTTGGGCGGTTCCTCTCAGTATTATCGGCGGAATCTGGAGTTGGCAACGCAGGAAAAAGCGCAATATTGGGGCAAAATTCTGTATAGCGATCGGAATGTTGGTAGTGTTGGCGCTATTCTTGGGTGATATCGTTGCGATGCAGGATAGTCGCATTGCTCTAACACAATTATTAATTCAATTGCAAATTCTCCATAGTTTTGACCTGCCCCGACGCAAAGATTTAGGTTATTCTATGGTAATCGGTTTAATTCTCTTGGGAGTCGCCGGGACAATCTCCCAAACCCTCGCTTTTGCGCCTTGGTTAATCCTCTTTCTGCTTTTATCCCTACCTACCCTAGTTTTAGACTATCGTTCTCGTTTAGGTTTAGATAATCTCAATCAGAGTCTCCCTTTCTTCCCAAGGAAATCCCCGCATCTAGCCACAAAAAAATTAGTTTCTCTGCAAAATTCTCCCCTTTCTCCCAAACGTTTCGGAATTTTCTTTCTGACAATTCTCCTCTTGGGATTGACAATTTTTGCTCTGATGCCGCGTTTTCCGGGTTATCAAATTCAATCTTTTCCCGTCAATAGTCCAGCAGGTATGGAAAATCAGGATTTTGAACAGGGAGACAGACAAATCGTTAACCCCGGCTATGTGCGCGAGGGTGAAACGGGGAATGGTGGCGTAAATGGCGGGAATAGTCCCACTACAGGGTCAGGACAGCTAGATACTACCTTTTATTACGGTTTTAACAGCCAAATGAACCAAAATTTGCGGGGAAGTATGACTCCAGAAATAGTCATGCGGGTACGTTCTCAAGCCCCCGGATTCTGGCGCGCCATGGCCTTTGATCGCTATACTGGTCAAGGGTGGCAAATCTCGCGAGATCAGGAAGTAGAGGATTTAAATCGCAGTAGTTGGTCCTATCGCTTTTTTGTGCCACTACCCGCAACCCAAGCAAAAACCCATCAGGTAGTCCAAACCTACAGCATTGTCTCTAGTTTACCGAATATTATCCCTGCTCTTACTTCGCCCCAGTTTCTCTTTTTTCCCACTCGACAGGTATCTCTGGACCGAGAAAATAGCTTAAGGTCGCCGGGAGGATTAGCAGAAGGGCTAACTTATACTGTAATCTCACAAGTGCCGGAACGCAATCGCAGCCAACTGCGGTCAGCACCAGAAACCTACCCTAAGTCTATTCTCAAGTATTATTTACAAATTCCTGCCGAAATTGCCCCGAAAGTCCGCCGAAAAACCGAGGAATTGCTGGCCAAATCTCCCACACCTTTAACCTCTCCCTACGAGAAGGCCCTATATTTGGCCCAAGCATTAAAGCAAAACTACGAATTAACAGCCGATTTGCCCTTTTTAGCCGAAAATGAGGATTTAGTCTCGGCCTTTTTATTTCGTTTTCAGGGGGGTTACGCCGATCATTTTTCCACCGTGTTAACGATTATGTTACGCTCGATCGGTATTCCTGCCCGATTAGCCACCGGTTTTGCCCCTGGCCAGTTTAATCCTTTCACTGGCTTTTATGTTGTCCAAAATACGGACGCTTACGCCATCACAGAGGTGTTTTTCCCTGGTTACGGTTGGTACACTTTTGATCCTATCCCAGGCCACGAATTAATTCCCCCATCCTTTGAGGAAGCGGAACCTTTTAGCGTCCTCAAGCAATTTTGGCAATGGGTGGCCGGATGGTTGCCCTCTCCAGTAACGGGTTTTCTCGGTCTGATTTGGGAAAATGTTATCGTTACTATCGGTAAGTTATTGGCCTGGTTATGGCGCTTTATTTCCGGCAGTCTTTTCGGGGGAATTCTCGGCGGTTTAGTCGGGGTCGTCTTCGCTTACGCTGGTTGGTTAGGATGGGGACAGTTCCATCGTTGGCGTCGGGGTCGCAAGTTGGCAAAACTACCACCAATCGAGCGTTTATACCAGCAAATGTTAGGAATCTTAACAGAAGCCGGTTATGGCAAACATCCCGCTCAAACCCCTTTAGAATACGCCACCGCCGCCCGCAGCGTCCAACCGCAGCCAGTGGCGAATATTATCGAGGAGATTGCTCGCGCCTACGTTGATTGGCGTTATGGCGGGAAATCGGCTAATATTGAGAGTTTACGCCAACGTTTTCGAGAATTTGTCAAGTTGGTGAAAAAGTGAGCTTGAGCCTATAGTTAGGGTTTGCCGAAAAAGTTTTTCAGCAAATCCTAGATTTAACGATGTCTTAACGCTATTCATAATGTGTCCACATCCGCAGGATTTTAACTATACCCTCAGATTGAATAACTTCGTACACAAGACGATGCTGAATGCTTATTCGCCGAGAGTACGCACCATTCAAATCTCCCACTAACTTTTCGTAAGGCGGGGTATTTTGGAATGGATTCACCTGAAGAATGTCAAGCAACATCTGTGCTTTATTTTTTAAATGACTAGAATTAAGCTTCTTAGCGTCTTTCTGCGCCTGTTTGGTGTAAACCAATTTCCACCTTACCATTCTAGCTCCTCAGCACATTCTTCAACCGGCGTTGCCAGTCCCTCCCGAATGGATTCTCGCATCCCCGGAATTGAGAGGAGATATAACGTTTCTTGTACCGATTTCCAATCCCCTTCAGATAGCAAAACTGCATTACCATCGCATCCCTCAATAATAATGGGTTCGTGGGAAACAGTCACTGAATCAATCAAATCCTGCAACTTTTGTTGAGCCTCATTAACTGGGATCATAAATCCTCCTAATTGTTTTCTACCAGTGCCGAAAGAAAATCTTCTGATAATCCTAGCGCCAATTACCCAAACCTGACTCAAGCTATAACCAATCTTTACAAAAAAATCTTTTCCCGTCGCTTATACTGTCGGTGCTGGTTTTTCGCAACCAAAGTAAATTACCTATCTTAAATTGAGAGTAACTAAACTTGACAATCAGTTTAACAATGCGCTAGAGTAACTGAAACTTCTAAACTGTAACGCTGGCTAAAGGGAGGCTATTAATTTCGACTGAATTTCTTCGCTACTAACTAAACTAAGAAAATATAATTATGACAAACTATCAAACAGAAATCCAAATCAAAGTCCCTTTAGATGTTGCTGAAACTTATTGGAATGCAACGGAAGAAGAGCGTCAAAAAATAGAGAAAAAAATCGCTTTTTATGTTCAATCTTCAAATTTATCTAGAAAAGAATCTCTGGACAAATTATATAAAACGATGGATACTATTGGAGAAAAAGCACAAGAGAGAGGATTAACCCCTGAAATTTTAGAATCTCTCTTAAATGAAGATAACTAGACGCTTTGTTCTCGATACCAATATTATTATCAGTTAATATCGAGAGTTTACGCCAACGTTTTCGAGAATTTGTCAAGCTAGTGAAAAAGTGAGCTTGAGAGCAGTTATCTTAATGGTGAGGTAGGAAGTTTTCGTTTTGGGGGGTCGATCGCCGGTCATCCATAGCAAATTAGGTTACACTTCATCTTGATGAGAAAAGCTATAAACAAGACTATGTTAAGAAATGTAACGAAGTACAAAACCCTTACTGTTGCCTGTTCCCTGTTCCCTTGTCTAAACAGTTAACTTTATTTTTGTCCGACTACCGATAATTCTCAGCCAGCAATTTAAGTAGGGAGGCACAATTATTTGTAGGATGGGTTAGCGGTAGCGTAACCCATGCAGGCGTTGGGTTTCATGCTTCAACCCAACCTACGTTCATCTTATGTTTAATTCCAGCCAGCAATTTATAAGCAGATCAATGTCATCTTGTCAAGTATTTGAACAATCAATTCAGATTAAAGCTAGTGCCACGACGGTGGAGCGTTGTATCACGGATTTAGAGTTAATGCGTCGTTGGTTAAATCCGGTGTTAGTTTGTGAACCTATCGGCGATTGGAAGACCGATATCGGTGGGAGAAGTCGTTTTTTGATTCAAATTCCCCTAATTCAGCCGACGCTAAAAAGTACGGTGATTGAGAGGGAACCGGGGTTAATTGTCTGGCAATTTGAAGGCTTTTTTCGCGGATGCGATCGCTGGGAATGTCAACCCAATGATGGCGGCACTTGTCTAATCAATCGTTTTGAGTTTGCGATTCCTAATCCGGTTGTGGGGTGGGGATTCCAGCAATTCGCCGCCAAATGGACTAAAAAGGATATGGAAGCGCAATTAAGACGATTAAAACGAGTAGCCGAGGAAATTTATCTACTTTCAGCAACAAGTTAAGCTGATGGGGTGGTAAGCGGGGGTGTTGGGTATGGGAGAATACCCTCACCCCCAACAGCTAACCCCTGATCCCTAATCGATCGAGATCGACTGGGGACCGTTGCCGTTATCCTGATTATTGTCGTTAAAACTGACTAATCCCTGCTGTTCTAACCATTTTTTGAGGGGATCGTCCGAAAGTTTCAAGCGCAGTAATCCAGAGGCAAAACCACCGAAAAAAGCGATCGGTTGTTGAATCAGTTCTTTAACAACGGGTTGTAATTCATCGAGAAACATCTTATTCTATCTCCTGATATTGTCACACCTATCAATGTTAAGTTAATTGAAGTGATTCTGTAAGACTAGCATGACTGAAACTTCCGACACGGTGAAAAAATCCTTCCGGCTAACCCCGTTTATTTTCCTGGGAATACTGCTCATCTGGCTAGGAATTAGGTTAATTGCTCCCGATAGCGTCAGTTTATTCGCTGGTACTCGTCCCGATTATTTGGGAGTCAGGGAAGGTAAACTAGCCCCTTGTCCAGTCACTCCTAATTGTGTTAGTAGTCAGAGTCAGGATCCGGCTCATTCGATCGAACCCCTTAGTTATCAGGGTAGCGGGGAAAAAGCGATCGAGCAATTAGCTAAAATTATCGCTTCCCAACCGAGAACTAAAATTATTAACCAAGATAGTAACTATCTCTACGCCGAATTTAGCAGTCAATGGATGGGATTTGTCGATGATCTGGAATTTTCTCTTAATCCTAGCAAAAATGCGATCGATGTTCGCTCCGCCTCCCGGTTAGGAGAATCGGATTTAAATGTCAATCGAGAACGAGTGGAAACCCTGAGAAAACTCTTTTCAGTGATCAGTAAACAGTAATCAGTGATCAGTAAACTGAATACTGTTTACTGTTTACTGACTCGGAGAATAATATAAGAAAAATTATGTTTCGTCCCCAACCGATACCAGCAAAAGCAGGACAGGAATCCGTCTGGGATTATCCTCGTCCCCCGCGCCTAGAATTATCGCCTAAACACCTAAAAATTATCTTTAATGGTGTGATAATTGCCGATACTAAAAGCAGTTATCGAGTTCTAGAAACCAGTCATCCTCCAGTTTATTATCTACCGCCCCAAGATATTAAAATGGAATACCTGCAAGCCACAGCAGAAAAGTCTTTTTGTGAGTGGAAAGGTCTAGCGGGATATTACAATATCACCGTTGGGGATCAACGGGGAATTAACGCCGCTTGGTATTATCCGGACCCAACACCAGAGTTTCAGGCAATTAAGAATTATCTGGCTTTTTATCCTGCCAAAATGAGTGCTTGTTATGCCGACGGGGAATTAGTACAACCGCAACCGGGCAACTTTTACGGGGGATGGATAACCTCCGATGTAGTTGGTCCGTTTAAAGGCGTTCCCAATAGTTGGGGCTGGTAATCACGTTAAGTAAGTAGGGTTTGCTGAAAAAGTTTATTGGTGGGGTTAGGAGTCGGTCGTCAGTAGCCGGTCGTCGGTCGTCAGGAGATTATTTTTATTTATTCTTCCCACACCCCACACCCCACACCCCACACCCCACCCTGTCCCCCCGATGTCGGGGGGGTTGGGGGGGTCACACCCCACACCCCGTTAACTCCTAGTTTCTACTTTTTACGAGAAATTATGACTATATCCCAACCCGATCTAGAACCCACTTGGAGGACGATTATTCGCCTCTTGCGCTGGGATAAACCCGCCGGTAGGTTAATTTTGATGGTTCCCGCTTTATGGGCGGTATTTTTGGCGGCAGACGGGGTGCCACCGCTACCCTTGATCGGGGTGATCATTTTGGGAACTTTGGCCACTAGCGCCGCCGGCTGTGTGGTTAACGATCTTTGGGATCGGGATATCGATCCACAAGTCGATCGCACTCGTAACCGTCCTTTAGCGGCCAGAGCTTTATCGATCAAGGTTGGTTTGATTATCGCTCTGATTGCTTTCTTTTGCGCCGCGATTTTAGCTTTATATCTGAATTTCCTGAGTTTTTGCCTATGTGTGGCCGCCGTTCCCCTGATTATCTGCTATCCTCTCGCCAAGCGTTTTTTTCCTGTACCCCAATTGGTTCTTTCTCTCGCTTGGGGTTTTGCGGTTTTAATCTGTTGGAGTGCCGTCACTGGGTCGTTAAATAGTAATACATTTATATTATGGGGAGCGGTGATTTTTTGGACATTGGCATTTGATACAATTTATGCTCTGTCCGATCGAGAGGATGATCTCAAGGTTGGTATTAACTCTAGTGCCATATTTTTCGGCAAATACGCTCCGGAAGCCGTGGGGGTCTTTTTTGCCCTGACAGTGGGTTTATTGGCGTGGGAGGGGCAAAAAATGCAGTTATCAGCCTCTTTTTGGCTAGGGTTGGTTCTAGCGGCGATCGCTTGGTTGCGTCAATACCGGCTGTTACGTCAATCGGATTTACCTAAACCAGTTTATGGTCAAATGTTCGCTCAAAATGTTTGGGTCGGTTTTATTTTATTAGCGGCTATGATTGGGGGAACTTTGTATTAAAACTCCCCCGAAAATATCCCTAGAGTCAGTAACTAAGATCTTCCTAATTTAAATTGCTTGTTGAGACGAGGCAAGGGGCAAGAGGCAAAAGGCAACCCCCCCAACCCTAGTAGGGTTGATTCATGAATCAACCCTACCTTGAATCAACCCTACTAGCAGGGGGGGGCGAGGGAGATTCGGCTAATCTAAGAATAAGCGGTTTAAATACGTCTGGCTCTTCGTTACTCTTTATGCTAAATCAACAGACAAGATGCCAAGACAACATACTTCTAACCCAAAAATTCCGAAAGTTTCTCAAGCCATAGCCTCTCCGTTTTATTAGTTTA
>VYKR01000220.1_pt1 | contig 11047 bp, 13 predicted proteins | sample 5109561 | NCBI WGS metagenome assembly VYKR01 (sample SAMN12291799, study PRJNA351875) | freshwater metagenome | isolation source: freshwater lake | place: USA: Michigan, Ford Lake | collected 2015-08-15
AAAAGCGTTAGATTTATTGGGAGTTTCTCTGATTTGTACCCAGTAACGGGGTGCTGGAAATTCTTTTAATCCCTTCTACAGCACAGGTTATGGCTTTTTGTCAACGGGGAAGTCCAGTTATAACACCAACAAAAAAGTAATTAATACTCAAATACTAAGATTGGTTTAATAATCTTAATAGTTATAACGTACATAATTTAAAAATGTTATAAAAAATTTCAGTAAAAATACAATAAGGCGTTGTGGAATATTTGTATTAGTTTTGAAGTTGTATATGATTAAAGCTTTGTCCACATTTTTGTTGGTTGCCATGCAGTAAGCAGTAATAGCTAGTCCAGTTAATACTCTCACTGTATCTATGACAATATTTAAACAAGTAATGCCAATTAATAATCAATGGCAAGTCGGTAGTCCGTGTATAGCAACTGGCGGATTTACGGATATATACAAAAATGGGATAATTGTTTTAAGAAATGATGATAGAGAATAGATATTTCCGAAAATTAAATATGCGTAATCTGAAACCGTTGGTAGGGACAATTCATGAATTGTCCCTACATTTTTGGAGTAAAATTCATGAATTGTCCCTGCGTTTTCGGAGATGTCTAATGATGACACAGCTAGTCTCTCTGCTATAGCACAAAAGTCGTTTAGCATGATACGCTATCTAACCTTAGTGCGATCGCTTTGAACTTTTCCTATTCCCCTTGAGTTGCTTGTCTAACCTGTTCGATCTCTAATTCTAAAGCTTGTGCTATCTGTTCAAAGTTTAATCCTAATGCCAATAAACGAGGAATAGATGCTAATTTTGCCGCTAATTCGCCTTCTTGTCGGCCTTCCTCTCTACCTTCCTCTCTACCTTCCTCTCTACCTTCCTCTAAAGCTTCCTGATACACTTTAGTTTGTTTTAAATCACTTAAACTAAACATCGCCTCTATCTCCTTTCTACTGACTTGGGGTAACTTATAAACCAAAATTGTCTCTATCAATTCTAAAAGTTCTTGCTGTTGTTTGACCTTAGGTAATTCTTCTCTAATCCGTGGAATTAATTGTTTTCCCTGCTCGATCGCTCTTGCGGTGGGTGCCATAATTAATTGTAACATCGATATTCCCAGGGATTCCCCTTCCCTTAATTCCTCGAGATAAAAACGTAAAATCCTGCCTGAGTTGATTAACTCCCCATAACGAGCCGTCTCTACGCTTTCCACTGAACGCCGAGGATAAATAACTACTCCCTGCCAATTGTTGCTTAAGTCCGTTTGGTGGAGATAGAGGAAGATTTCACTGAAGAAACGGGAATAAAACCTCAATTGTACTTCTAGGAAATTGTCTTCTTTGGCAATTTTTAAAACCTAGAACTAGGCTAACTTGTGGATAGGTGCATTCATTAGTATTCATATCTTGATTCAGCAACGCCATTTTTGATTACCACCGCTGACCATGGCCGTTAGCTGTCTTACTTGGGTTCAGTTTTAACTGTATAATGTATAAATCATTGTCTAAAGCTAGTGGAACTCATGCCTCTCTATACTTTCAAAGATAAACAAATTACTGAAGTCCAGAACACACAGTTTGGCATAGAGAAAATTCAAGAGCGTTCTGACCTCCAAGCTGCTCTAAGAGATAAAATCACAGTCATCTCTCCAGATACGTTGGTCATTTCTGAAGAGTTTTCAGAATGGACTGAAGGAGCTAGAAGAATTGATCTGCTCGGCATTGATAAACAAGCGAACTTAGTAGTCATTGAACTTAAAAGAGATGACACTGGTGCCCACATGGAACTTCAAGCACTTCGCTATGCCGCGATGGTTTCTACATTGACCTTCAAAAGAGCTGTTGAAATTTACCAGCAATATCTTGAAAAACGTTGTATTGGTAAAAATGCTGAGGAAGAAATCCTCAACTTTTTGGGCTGGAGTAATGCCCTAGAAGAGCAATTTCCAAAGGATGTCAGAATTGTTTTGGCATCGGCTAACTTTTCTAGAGAGCTAACCACAACGGTAATGTGGCTAAACGATCGAGATTTGGATATCCGTTGTGTTCGGCTACAACCCTATAAGCTTGGGGAAGAGCTTCTGCTTGACATTGAACAAATTATCCCATTGCCAGAAGCAGAAGAGTACCAAGTGAAGGTGAGAGAGCAAGCATCGGCTCAGAGAACGGCTGCCAGTTTTAGTAAAGATAAGACGCAATATCAGTTCCTTGGAAATATTTACAATAAGCGCCAGCTCGTACTAGCTATCGTTACTCATCACCTCCAAACAAATCCGGACACAACTTTCGACCAATTACGCCAGATATTCCCTGATGAAATTCATCGTAGCTTTGGTGTTGTTGCCCTACTAGAAAAAGCGACGGAAAAGGGAGGGGCTAAACGCTACTTCTTAAACGAGGAGCAGTTACTCCAAACCGGAGATGGTCAGACAATTGCCGTTTGTAATCAGTGGGGGATTGATAACATCAACCCAATCCTTGAAATTGCCAAGAGACAGGGATATCAAGTAGAAGAACTCTAAAAAATGGGTCACATCTACCAGCAGATAATCCGGTCAAGTTGGCAGTTGCGTTATTGCCAGACAGCTAACACTGCGTTGGTGCGGACGGAACAGAGGTTATTGACGAGAGTTCAAGCTTGTCTGCCGCCGCACAACTTCACCCTTAGAGTGAGATGACAAAGTGAAAGCTTTTTTGGCAAATTGTCCCCAATTAAAATATAGCGTTTCCTAAGCTAGTGAGGTACACCTATTTTTCTTCCCTTTTGCCTCTTGCCTTTTGCCTAAAACCCATAACTTTTGTACCTCAGCAGACTGAAAAACGCTATATCAACTTTAGAGCATTGCTGGGCCACAGAGAAGACTTGAGGGGTGCGTTAATTAACTGTAACAGGTTCCATATTTAGGTTTACGGAGGTTATAATGTTAAATATTTAGACTATTGAGAGGTTTTTGATGGCTTCCATTACTGTTAATATCTCAGATGAGCAGTTTCGACGATTACAACAGTTAGCTCAGAACAGCCAAGTTTCCCCTGAAGACTTACTCAGTGCCAGCATAGAAGATTGGTTGGTTGGTCCTAAAAACGAATTTACTCAAGCATCAAGCTATGTACTCAAGAAAAACGCTGAACTTTATCGTCGTTTAGCATGATACGCTATCTAACATTAGTGGAAGTCCTCGATTTACATCATCAAATTATTCAACAGTCCCAAGGAGCTATGGGTATTCGTGACCTAGGTTCTTTAGAGTCTGCTATTGCTCAACCACGCATGACATTTGGCGGGCAGGATCTTTATCCGACAATTGTTGATAAAGCTTCAGCTTTGGGATTTTCAATTGTGATGAATCACCCATTTCTTGATGGCAACAAGCGCACTGGTCATGGGGCAATGGAAACATTTCTGGTGTTGAATGGACTGGAGATTAATGCTTTTGTAGATGAGCAAGAACGAGTCATTTTAGCTTTAGCCTCTGGTGAATTAGAACGTGTTGCCTTTACCAATTGGTTACGGCAAAACGTTGGAGCAAGCTAACACCGTGTTGGATTCGACCTTACCAAAGTGATTTATAAAAGCCAAAGTTTGGCGGCTGCCGCTCAACTTAGAATGGGATGATGAGGTAAACGCTTTTTTGGCAAATTGTCCCCAATTAAGAGAAGGCTTGAGGGATTTTCGGTGTTGCTGATTTTTACTTGATGGCTACCGGCAAAAGATAGCCATCGGCAATTGTATCAATTTGTAAAAGATGGTTGACGTTTGTGCCAATCGGTGGCCTGTTCGTAGGCGTGGGCGACATGAAATAATTGATCTTCGCGCAACACATTACCCACTAATTGTAAACCGATCGGCAAACCTTGCCCATCAAAACCGCAGGGAAGACTTAACCCGGGTAAACCGGCTAAATTGACGGGAATAGTCATTAAATCCGATAAATACATACTCAGAGGATCCGCCGTTTTTTCCCCGGCTTTAAAAGCTGTGGTGGGTGAAGTGGGAGAAACTAACACATCTACCGATTGAAAAGCTCGATCGAAATCCTCTTTGATCAAAGTCCTCACCTTTTGTGCTTTCAGGTAATAAGCATCATAATAACCCGCCGAGAGGGTATAGGTTCCCAACATAATCCGGCGCTTAACTTCTGCACCAAAACCCTGAGCGCGAGTCTTGGTGTACATATCAATTAAACTATCGGCATCTTCCCGAATACCGTATTTAACCCCATCGTAACGGGCTAAATTCGCCGATGCCTCCGAGGGAGCGATAATGTAGTAGGTGGGCAATCCGTAACGGAAACGGGGACAGGAAATCTCTTTAATCGTAGCACCGAGGGCCTTTAACTGCTCTAAAGCTTGATTAACTGCCTCGGCAACCACCTGATCCAAACCTTCCCCGAAAGTTTCCTTAATTACGCCAATTTTTAGCCCTTTTAAACTGGTTTTCAGGAATTGGCTATAGTCGGGAATCGGCAGATTGAGACTGGTAGAATCTTGGGGATCGTAACCTGCGATCGCTTGTAATAAAATCGCCGCATCTTCCACGGTACGACCAAAGGGACCGATCTGATCAAGAGAAGAAGCGTAAGCCACCAAACCAAAGCGAGAAACCAAGCCATAGGTCGGTTTTAGCCCAACAACGCCACAAAACGAAGCCGGTTGACGAATTGAGCCACCGGTATCCGATCCTAGGGCCACCACGCATTCTTGAGCGGCCACAGCCGCAGCCGAACCCCCGGAAGAGCCTCCCGGCACCCGGGATAAGTCCCAAGGGTTAGCGGTAACGTGATAACCAGAGTTTTCCGTGGAACTACCCATGGCAAACTCGTCTAAATTGGTTTTACCGACGATAACTGCCCCTAAATCCCGTAATTTTTGGGTAACGGTGGACTCGTAAGGAGGGACAAAATTCTCTAAAATCCGAGAAGCGCAGGTGGTGGGGATACCCTTGGTGCAGAGATTATCTTTTAATGCGATGGGAATGCCTGCCAAGGGATGCAGAGATTCACCTCTAGCTATTTTCTCGTCCACTTTTTGGGCTTGTGCGAGGGCTAAATCCGGGGTTAAATGGAGAAAGCTTTTTACTTGTGGTTCGATCGCTTCAATACGAGCAAGAAATTCTGTGGCGATTTCGACGGCTGTTTTTTCTTTATTAACGAGTTGTTGATGCAGTTGACGAATCGAAGTCATGTTCAGTTACCGGTTACAATCACCGTCAGGAGCAAGCAACAACCCCGGACAGCAAAGACTATTTTAGCGTTAGTTTGGCTGTCGGTCAGCTAATCCCCTAAAATTAAAGGAAAGCCTCGAAGGAAAACCTACAGTTATGACTTTTAATATCCGACAATTAGATAATTTAGACTACGATGAAGCCGAACCCTTACTAGAAGATTATATTAATGGAGCGATCGAAGAATATATCAATTCGCCCGAGGGAGATGCCTATTATCAAGAAAAACAAGAAGGTTGTGGTTGGATTGCTACCTTTGTCGAGTTGGCCTATCTCTATAAAGGTTATACCCTTGCTACCATGACTAAGGCAGATGTGCAGATCTTAATGGAGAAGATCTTACCACGCAAAATTACTATCCTCGATCCGACGGAAACCGAAGATGCTATCCCTGAATTAATTAGTTTTTGGCAATTTTTGGGACGAGAATATAAATTAACTCAGGCTAAGGCTATTATTAAATATTTAGAGCAATTAGGCGATCGCTTTAGTCAACTGATGAACGATCCCAACAGTGGCGGTTTTATGAAAAATCTCTTGTTACAAGCGCATCAGCAGGGTTTTGATATCACCAGTCAGGAGGGTTTAACAGCTTTTCAAGAAAAATATAATGCTGAACAACAGGCCAAACAGCAAGCGGCAGCAAAATCGAAAAAAACGCCCCCAGCTGTTCCTAAATCGGAAAATGTTCCCAAGGCAATGCAGGCCAAATATCAAGAAATTACCGCTATTACCGATAAATTTGCCGCTAAATATCTTAATGAAGAATACGCCCAACTTATTCGCCAATTAACCGCAACTTTAGCTCGTAAGCGTCCCTCTCCCCTAGAAAAAGGTAAAGCCAATTCCTGGGCTGCCGGCATTACTCACGCCCTAGGAATGGTCAATTTTCTCTTCGATCCTAGTCAAAATCCCCACATTTCGGCCACAGAACTTTATCAAGCTTTTGGGGTTGCCCAAAGTACAGGACAAGCTAAATCAAAACAAGTGAGAGATTTACTGAAGATGTCCTATCTTGACTCAGAATGGGCTTTACCAAGCAATTTAGAGAACCATCCTAGCACTACAGTCCGGCAGTTAATCAGTACCATGCTCGGTGATAATTAGGGTTTGCGATAAAAAGTCTGTTGGTGGAGTTAGGCGGCACTCTTGCAGCAGTAGATTCCTGAATAACCCAATCTCGATCGCTCGTGCCGACTAGACTCTAGTTACCTCTCCAGTTAAACTATAGTAGTCAATAGTTATAAAGTTTTAAACGATCACCTATTGTCAGCCTTTTTAACTGGTCACTTTATTACCCACCCATGTTAGACAGTTTCTCCCCCCAAACCTCTAGCGTCGTCCTCGCTTCCGTGGCGGACTATTTCAAAGTCCTGTCGGAAGTCAGTCGCCTACAGATTCTCAGTTGCTTGCAATTAGGCGCGATGAATGGTAAAGAAATCGCTGAAGCTACCGGACTAGGCCAGGCCAATCTCTCCAAACACCTGAAAGCTTTAACCCAAGCGGGAATTATCTCGCGACAACCCCAAGGGGTCAGCGTTTACTATCAAATTACCGACCCCGTCATCTATGATCTCTGTCAGGTGGTTTGCGATCGCATTAGTCAGCAAATGCGTCAACGGGCCCGAGAATTCGAGAGTCTGCCAGCTTTCCATCTCCCTAAATAAAAATCACCAAACCCTTGACATTTTGCCTCAATTATGATAAGGAAAAATTTCCATGCTCCTAGAAGAACTTTGTCAACGCTATCGGGAGGGAGAAAGAGATTTTCGGGGGATTAATTTGCGGGAAGGCGACTTAACGAATATTATCCTCCCGGGAGTCGATTTTTGCCGTGCTGATCTGCGACAGGCCCGGTTAGGAAAAATACGCCTCGCGCGATCGCTGCTGAGGGAAGCGGATTTAAGTGAGGCGATTCTTTGGGGAGCAGATTTAAGTCAAGTGGACTTTTATCGAGCCTGTTTACGCGATGCGGACTTAAGCGGAGCTAATCTGATCAAAGCCAATTTAGAAGCCGCTTATTTAACCAAAGCCGTCTTAAACGGTGTTAATCTCAACAGTGCTAATCTCCAGCAGGCCGTATTAATCGATACGGATTTTCGCTCCACTTCCGACCAACGCACCGACTTAGGCAAAACTAACTTTTGCGGAGCCGATCTCAACTATGCTAATCTGAGCGGTTCCCTGTTATATCGAGCTAATTTGGCTAATTGCCAACTTTGCCGGGTTAATTTTCGTGCTAGTCCCGAAAGAGACGGATTTATCACCGATCTCACCGGGGCCAGTTTCCGGGGTGCGGATCTCAGTTATGCTGATTTGCGCGGGGCAATTTTAGAAGATGTGGACTTAACTGGTGCTGATTTAACCGGGACTTTGTTTTAATCTGGGAAGCTTTTTCAGTAAACAGTAAAAAGTAAACAGTAAACAGTGAAAAGACAGCAGTGTTAATGTCATTTCGTACTCCTCACTTAATACCACTCACTTAAAACTCAAATCTGATAACAAAGGCCGAATCTCAGACCTAATTGGTTAAGCTAAAAGCTTTGATGTGCTTAGTTTCTAACCTTCTTTTTAGGTAGGAGAATTGTCAGATTCTGTCTTTTGCCTCTTGCCTCTTGCCTCTTGCTTTCAGAAGCTGATAACTGCTCACTGATAACTGATAACTGCTCACTGATAACTGATAACTGCTCACTGATAACTGATAATTGAAAGTCGATTTATTTAAAACCGACGGATGCTTGCCAAACAAAGGCCAGCAAGAGGAAAAATAGGGGAATCAGGGGCAAGACATCGACTAAGGGGTCGAAAATTTGGTATGCTTCTGGCAATTTGGCGAACAAAAGTGCAGTTTCCATCTCTCTATCTACCTTGACAAGAAAATTTTCAAACGTTTCCTGAAATTTTATCACGTTGGGGTAACATCTACGGCATCCTCAAGCCAAGGGGCAAAATCTTGGGCAAAAGTCCCCCCTAGGATAGATTGACGAATTTCACGGGTAAATCTGATTAATTCGGCGATATTGTGCAGAGATAAGAGAATATAACCCAACATCTCCCCCGATTTAATTAAATGATTTAGATAGGCACGGCTAAACTGTTGACAGGTGTAACAGGGACAAGTCTCGTCTAAAGGGGCGAAATCCTCCTTAAAACGGGCATTTTTTAGGTTCCAACGCTCTCCCCGCACCAAAGCTGTGCCATGGCGACCAAAACGGGTGGGAATGACGCAATCGAACAGATCTATGCCACTAGCGATCGCCTTGGCCATTTCTCGATAGGTTCCCACTCCCATCAAGTAACGGGGTTTATTTTCGGGGAGTAAAGGGGCAGTTATCTGGACAATGCGATGAATTAGGCTCGTTTCTTCCCCCACACTCACGCCCCCGATAGCATAACCGGGTAAATCGAGTTTTACTAAAGATTGCGCCGCCGCTGCCCGTAAATCCTCATAAATTCCCCCTTGTACTATGGCGAATAAAGCCTGTTCTTGAGGTCGTTGATGGGCCGTCAGACAGCGCTCTAACCAGCGATAGGTGCGTTCTATGGATGCTTTCATGGTCTCATGACTGACTCCCGTGGGGGGACATTCATCGAAGGCCATAATCACATCAGCACCGAGGGCATTTTGAATCTGAATCGATTTTTCCGGCGTGATTTCGATTATTCTACCGTCCCGGGGCGATCGAAAGGTGACTCCCGACTCTTTAATTTGCCGGAGTTGACTAAGGCTAAATACCTGAAATCCACCCGAATCTGTTAATATTGGCTGGTTCCACGCCATAAACTCGTGTAAACCTCCCGCTTTCTCGATGATACTTTCTCCAGGCTGCAGATGCAGGTGATAGGTATTAGCGAGAATCATTTGCGCTCCCGTGCTGGCGATTTGAGCGGGGGTCAAACCTTTCACCGTGGCCAAAGTTCCCACGGGCATAAAACGGGGTGTTTCTACCGGTCCGTGGGGAGTATGCCAAACCCCAACCCGCGCACCAGTTTGGGGACACTGGGCGATTAATTCAAAGGAAAATCCCACTGTTTCAGTTATCAGTTATCAGTTATCAGTTATCAGTTATCAGTTATCAGTTATCAGTTATCAGTTATCAGTTATCAGTTATCAGCTTCTGAAGGCAAGAGGTAAAAGACAGAATCTGGCAATTCTCCTACCTAAAAAGAAGGTTAGAAACTAAGCACATCAAAGCTTTTAGCTTAACCAATTAGGTTTTAGATTCGGCCCTTGTTATTAGTAACCAGTATTTCTGCTCACTGCCTAAAAAGGGCAATCGTTGTCGTCTTCGTCTTCAAACTGCACATCCCACTTAGCAGAAAGTACCTGAGTAACCATGGCTTCGAGGGTATCAGCATTGAGACGGGCTTTCATATCGGGGTCTTGCAGTGGATTACTCAGGGGAATCAGCCGTAATTGCCGATTGTCTTGGATCAGATCAAAATAGGTTTCACCGTCAGGAGAGCGGGTTAGACGCAGATAATCGAAGCTATAGGTATTCAGATAAAGACTGTAGTTAGCAACTAGGGTGCTTTGCTGATAATCGGCGAAAACTTCCACTATCCATCCCTCCCCTTCACTCTGAATCACCCCTTCGAGACTATGGATGTAGCGAACTCGTCCGATATCATCGAGGAGACGACGCATATCTTCTTTAGCGATGACCACGCCAGAATCAATAATACAGGGGGCGGGCAGGGGCTGTGAGGGCGGATGATAGTTCATAGGGATTGCCAGTAAAAAAATTTCCGTTAATAACCCACCGGGTGTTTCTACCGATTCCTGTTGCAATTTTTTTCGGGTTACGTCTCGATCTTAACCCAATCCGCTAGAACTTTTCACTGTTACTTAAGATTAATAGCGATGATCGATGATTAATTTCTGCTTACTAAATATTTACAAAAATTTGGGTAGACAGGGCCTACCCGATCATGATTATTACTGGGGAGGGTTGGAAGCAGAAGGACTGCGATCGATCACTTGATCGATTAAACCATAGTCTAGAGCCTCTTCGGCGGACATAAAGAAATCCCTTTCCGTATCCTCGGCGATGAGGTCGAGAGGTTTACCGGTATGACTAGCTAGGTGTTGATTGAGTAATTGTTTGAGATAGAGAATTTCTTTGGCCTGAATTTCGATATCGGTGGCCTGACCTTGGGCGCCGCCGAGGGGTTGGTGAATCATGATCCGCGAGTTGGGTAGGCTCATTCTTTTGCCCGGTTTGCCGGCACTGAGGAGAAAAGCCCCCATACTGGCGGCTAAACCAATACAAATGGTGCTGACATCGGGACGGATTTGATTCATGGTGTCAAAAATCCCTAATCCGGCCGAAACGGAACCCCCAGGGGAGTTGATATACAAGTAAATATCTTTTTCGGGGTCTTCTGCTTCTAGAAAGAGTAATTGGGCGACGATTAGGTTAGCCAGGTCGCTGGTTACTTCTTGTCCCAAAAAGACGATTCTTTCCCGGAGTAGTCGGGAGTAGATATCGAAGGCGCGTTCGCCCCGGCCTGTGGTTTCAATAACGGTAGGAATCATTGCGCTTTCTTGTCTTGCTGCTGCGGTTGGTTTTTTGATTTTGACATACTCCCACCGTCAAGCTACGCTGTGACGGGGGATTCTTGACCTATCACTATCGGAAATTCCTTGTTCAACGAGACAGCTTAGATTCTCAATGTCTCCACTGAAAATCTTTCTTGCCGGACTCTCCCAAGGCGTTTGGGTCGGTTTCTGTTTGCCCAACAGTACCGTTGAGATGATTTCCCAAATATTTCAACCCTTTTTTAAGAATATTTATTGCTGCATTATGATCCCTATCTAAGACTGTT
>VYKR01000504.1_pt1 | contig 11034 bp, 9 predicted proteins | sample 5109561 | NCBI WGS metagenome assembly VYKR01 (sample SAMN12291799, study PRJNA351875) | freshwater metagenome | isolation source: freshwater lake | place: USA: Michigan, Ford Lake | collected 2015-08-15
GAGAACTTCGACAATAATTAAAGGATTGATCACGTTAGATTGACTATTCCCTTGATAGAGAGGTTGACCTTTAATCACCATCACATCGGGATAGGTGTAAATACTATAATCTGACAGCCATAAACGCACCGTTTCCATATAGGTATAATAATCTTGATTATTGATATTTAAGGGAAAATTACGGCAAAAATTTAGACAAATCTGATTGTGATTAGTGGTGGCTCCTACCATTGGAATAATTTCTCCTTGACGATATTCATGTTTATCCTCGGACGTTTCCTCTAGGGCGAGATATTCTTCGGGAGTATAATATTTAGTTTCGGTAGCGCTTAACATTTTTGACTCTCCTTCCTATTCTATTTTCTAGGATACAGCATTTCCCTAAAAAGAGATAAAGTTATCCTTAATCTCTGGCAAAAAATGCGGAGAAATCCATAATTAAAAATCTAACTATCAAAATTGCTCACTTCAAGAGTTAAGATAAACTAGATAAATAGTTTTATGTTTAGTTTCTCCTATGTTTAACTGGTTCCGTCGTCAGAAAGTCCAACCCGAACAAGAACAAACACCCCCCGCACCCGTAGAGGAAACCCCCAGCGAGACAACCAGTCAGGAAGAGTATTTAGATTGGGCCAAAAAAGCCTTTAAAAATATTCAAGAGAAAAAAGCCACGGCCGAGGCCGTCGTGAGCGAAACCCCTGAAACATCTATTGCTGAAACGGAACCTCCGCAAGAGGAAGAACCAGTTAAAGAAGAAGAAACCGAGGATAATACCCCCGCATGGCTGAAAAAATCCGATCGCCTCGAAATTCTCAAAGAAACCGCCATCGAAACCCCCACAGAACCGGATGAAGATTTTATCTGGTCGGCCAAAGTTTTAGCCAATCAGGGACGACAAGCAGAGGACGTTTCGGAAGAAGAAATCACCTGGTTAAAAAAATTGCGTCAGGGTTTAGGCAAAACGCGCCGCAGCTTGGTCAATCAGCTTAAGGCCGTGGTCGGTCAGGGTCCCCTCAATCAAGATGCGGTGGAGGAAATCGAAGCTTTATTGCTTCAGGCCGATGTGGGGGTAGATGCCACCGATTATATTATCACTACCCTCCAAAATAAGCTAAAACAGGAAGCTCTGCCCCCCGAAAAAGCGATCGAATATCTCAAAGAAATTATCCGCGAGATTTTAGATGCACCTTTAGCCAATTATAGCAACCCCGGTTTTGAGCCAGAAAAAGGCAAATTAAATATCTGGATGCTCACAGGAGTTAACGGAGTCGGTAAAACAACGACTATCGGCAAATTAGCCCATTTATCTAAACAATCTGGCTATAGCTGTATAATTGCCGCTGCCGACACCTTTCGCGCTGCTGCCGTGGAACAGGTGAAAGTTTGGGGAGAGCGATCGCAAGTCGAAGTCATTGCCAACCCGGGCAAAAATACCGACCCGGCCGCCGTGGTGTACGATGGCATCGAAGCCGCTAAATCCAGGGAGATAGAATTACTCTTAGTGGATACGGCGGGAAGATTGCAGAATAAAAAGAACTTAATGGCAGAATTAAGCAAAATTCGCCGCATTATCGACAAAAAAGCCGAGAGTGCCGTGGTGGAATCCCTTCTAGTTCTCGATGCCACTTTAGGACAAAACGGCCTGCGACAAGCAGAAGTTTTCTCGGAAGCTGCCCAATTAAGCGGCGTGATCCTGACTAAAATCGATGGTACAGCTAAAGGGGGTGTTGCCCTTGCCGTAGCGCGTCAGCTTAACCTACCGATTCGCTTTGTGGGTGCTGGGGAAGGAATCGAGGATCTGCGGCCCTTTTCCAGTTACGAATTCGTGGAAGCTTTACTGAGTGGCGATTGATCTCACCCTAGCTATCTTTCATAATCTTTTCATGGTTGCTTCATATTTGTCTCATTTTTAGCTATGCTAGAACTGGAGACTCAGGGTAACAACTATGCAAAGAACAATTACAGTTAGTCATCTGGGAGTATATTATCGCGGCGTGGAGGCTCTACGGGATATCACCCTGAAAATTCATCCGGGACGATTAACCGGTATTATCGGTCCCAACGGTGCGGGCAAAAGTACCCTGATCAAAGCCATGCTAGGATTAATTCCCGTACAACAGGGAAGCGTTAACTATCAAGGGCAATCTCTACAGCAACAACTGGATAAAGTCGCTTATGTTCCCCAAAGAACTCAAATCGACTGGACTTATCCCGTCAGCGCTTGGGATGTGGTAATGATGGGGAGAGTCAGAAAAACGGGTTGGTTTCGTCCTTTTTCCCATATTAGTCGTCAACAGGCTTTAAATGCTCTAGAACGGGTGGAAATGGCTGATTTACGCCATCGTCCCCTCAGTCAGTTGTCGGGAGGACAACAGCAAAGAGTCTTTTTAGCCAGATCTTTGGCCCAAGAAGCGGAGATTTTCTGTTTTGATGAACCTTTCGTTGGGGTAGATCAAAAAACCGAGGGGATCCTTTTTAATATCTTTGGTGAGTTAGCCCAAGAAAATAAAATTGTCATGGTGGTTAACCATGATTTAGGCGAATCTATCACCCATTTTGCTGATTTAATCCTCTTAAATAAAGAATTGATCCTCGCCGCTCAACGATCTAAGGTCTTAACCGATTTTAATCTCCGGCGCGCCTATGGGGGTAAAGTCTCCTTCTACGATGCCATGACACCACCAGATCATCCCCGATCGAGTCTCGATTATCTCGATCGCCTGTCGAAAAACAATGGGATAAACTAGAAGTGAAGATATTTTGGCTGACTGCCGATAGGGACACCGATGAAAACTATTTCCCCGCAAGAAGTAACAGGAACGATCGAACTGGCTCCTAACTATCGAATTCCCCTGTTTTTGGTAATTTTATCGCTGCCATTGCTCTTTTTACAGGTCTGGCTCGGCATAATTTTCTCCCTGTTAGGCCTATTCTTGATGTTCCAGACTACCCGCATTCGTCTCCAGTTTACCCCCACCTCCTTAGATGTCTATCTATCTGGGCAACAAATTCGCTCCTTTCCCTACCAAGAATGGCAAAATTGGCGTATTTTCTGGAATAAAGTCCCGATCCTATTTTATTTCAAAGAAATTAACAGCATTCATTTTTTGCCCATTATCTTTGACAGCGCAACCCTGAGACTGTGCCTGGAAAAATACTATCCTTTAGCAGCATCGCAAGCGATCGACTCAGAAGCGAACTAACATTGAGTTAAAATGAAATCTAGCTAATAGCGTCTTAAGTGGGTAGGTGTTAAAAATTGTCAGATCCCCCCGCCTATCGGCACCCCCCTTATTAAGGGGGGCAGGGGGGATCAAAGACAAAATCTATCTTCCATTAATTAGAACCACTTACTTAATTACCTGCCTTGGCCCTCTGTTCGCTCTGCATTTCTAAAGCCGATGACTTCAGAAGATTTTAATGTTTTACCCCTTGACAAAATGACAGACTTACCCAATGAATCTGTCGAAGAATTTAGTTTTGACGATCTCTGGAACGATCGCCAGGTAGAGAATCCCCTGCCATCGGCAATCGCCCCCGAAGGCGAATTAGTTCCCACAGCGCAAGCGCAACCCCTACGAGCAGAAATCGAGGCTCTAGAACGGCAAAAACAGAGCCTAGAGGCAGAAATCTCGGCATTAAAAGCGGAAAAAGAACGCTTGATCGCCGAGGAATTGGGGGATATCAAAGCTCAAATCGAAAGAATGCTCAAGGAAGGGGTAAAAGACCTAGAACAACGCAAACAGGCTTTAGAAGTGGCGATCGAACAGTTAGAACGCCGTCGTGAGCGGATTCGGCAGGAAATGCGGAGTAATTTCGCCGGAGTCTCCCAGGAGTTGGCCGTGCGGGTTCAGGGATTTAAAGACTATCTGGTGGGCAGTTTACAGGATTTGGCCGCGGCTGCCGAACAGTTGGAATTACCCCGTTTTGAAACCCCCGAAAAATCCCCCCGCTCCGTGGAACCTCCCCTGCGGACCGAACGGGAGGAAAACCCGCGCCCATCCCGTGGCAGTCAAGGCCGGGATGATCGCGAAGAAAGTCCCCGTCCCTCCCGTACCAGTAACCAGGGCCGGGATAATTGGCAAGAACCCCGTCGCTCTAACCGTTCGGGTTATGAATCGGAACCGGTGGGGCAATCCACCCCTAGACAGGGCTTTTCTGAGCAAAATCAGCGCATCCAAACTCTTTTAGACCGTTATCGCAGTCGTCCTGACTATTACGGTCCGCCTTGGCAATTACGGCGCACTTTTGAACCAATTCACGCCGAACGGGTGCAACAGTGGTTCTTTAAACAGGGGGGCCGGGGTACTGTTCGCGGTATGGGCAGCCGTCTCCAGAATATTCTGGTCGCTTCGGCAATTATCTCGATTATGGCGGAATTACAGGCCGATCGCTTCCGTTCTCTCGTTCTGGCTAATAGTCCCGAACGTTTAGGCGAATGGCGGCGCGGTCTCCAAGATTGTCTCGGCATTTCCCGCGCCGATTTTGGACCAGACCGCGGCATCGTTCTCTTTGAGTCTCCCGAAGCTTTAATTCAAAAAGCGGAACGTTTAATTGAGGATAAATATTCACCGCTCATTATCATCGATGATACCGAAGAACGGCTCAATTTCGCTCTTTTACAATTCCCCTACTGGTTAGCTTTTGCCCCTGAACCCCAACAAAGTTCTAGTTATTGGTATTAACTAATTAGGGTTTGCTGAATAAATGTGAAATGTAGGCAAAGTAAGGGTTTTGGGGCTTTTCTTCCGAAACAGGTGCAAGATTTTGAGAGAATCGTCGTTCAAAACCTTGCGTCTTCATATGCTTCGCCCGTACTTTTTGCCGCAGACCCTAATTAGGGTTTGCGGCAAAAAGTTTTTCCTGGCGGCAGGGTGTAGGGTTTTACCAATTTTGAGGGGGTCAATTACCTAATTTTCAGGGAAAAAGTCCCGGAATTTTCCCGCCGATCACTGCAAGGGTCGGCACTTTTTGAGGTAAAAAAAATCTAAAAACCTTATCCAACAAGGTTTTTAGATTTATTCGGCATACCCTAACTAAACATCGATTGTAGTCTCCAAAAAGGATAGATACACCTAGGTTAATTCCTAGAGAAGTAATTTCGGTGCTGTCAACCAGAATAACTGACACTTACCTAGGGGATTTTCTTGATTGGGAACCTCTAGACCAATTATTCCCGCTTTTTTGACCGATAATTTTCCTTGAAACTTGCCCCAAACTAGCATTTCCGTCCAATAGCCTAAATCCGGTTCGTGGCCTACCAGTGCGATCGCATTTTCCTCTCGCTGATAGTCGGACTTTTGCCACCACTGTACCCAATCTTGAATATTGCCATTGGGTGATAGGGGATTAAATTGCTCAATTTCACGGCTTAAACCCGCTTTTTGCAAAATTTCGGCGGTTTGCACGGCACGCACCAAAGGAGAGGTCAAAATTAGGTCAAATTTCACCCCCAACTGTCCTAATCTTTGGGCAACTTTAGCAGTTTTGGCCTTACCTTCCTCGGTTAAAGGACGTTCCCTATCGTTGAGATAATCCCCCGATTGTCCTGCTAATCCATGACGCACAAAATAAAGTTTCATATCAGTGTTGGGTCGGTCTTGGCGATGATAATAGATAGCTGAGGTCTGATAGCTAGGTGCGAATTACCTTTTCATCGGGGTTAACTAGATGGGAAAGTTTCTGTTTAATTTGGGTGTCATACAGTTCCCACTTAAGTTTTGCGTATTCGGCATTATTATTAAAACCACCGAGGAAACCGATAGGAATTTCAAAACCTCCGGCCATGTAACGACCACCACCAAAAAAGCGACCTTGGTTATCCTGTCCGAAAGCTTCCTTGAGAAATTCATCGGGATCTAGGGTAATTTTACTGGTACGCATAGAACCAATGACTAACTCGATATCCTCATCTTCATCGTGAACGATACCATAAACTAAAGCCGTGTGAACATTTTCCTCTGTCACCAAAAAATCGGCAGCTTGGGGAATCGCATCTCGGTCATCATAACGCAAATAACCGACCCCGGCGATCGAATAATTATTTTTAATAATACGGTTTTTTAAGGCCCGTTCGATCACATCCATCACCCGTCGGGATCTGGCCGATTGCAGGACAGCGTTTAATAATTGGGCATCGTAGAAACGACTGAGATAACCAGCAGCAATAAATTCACATTCTTGCGCTTGCATTAAATTATTTGTATCCGATCGCAATCCGTGCATCAAAGCTGTGGCACACTTAACATGGACGGTATCGCTAGTATTAAAATTTATTAACCCTTTTTGGATATATTGGGTTAACATCGCCGCTGTTGCCCGGATTTGGGGGCGAATATCGACAAATTCTGCGTCTAGATCTCCTTGGCGAGTATGATGATCAATCACGGCAATAATGGGAATTTTTGCCTGTTTAACCAGAGTGGTTAACTGACTATTGGTTCCCTGACCATCGACAAAAACACAACCGTGATAAACCGAAAGATCTCTATCCTTGAGGGTATGGACTCCCCAACGTTTAGCCGGTAAACCTGTTAGTTTTACCAAGGCGACATTTTCCTGATGGGAGAGAGTCCCCGCATAGACTATATCGCAGTGAATATCGTACTGTTCGGCGATAATTTGATAGGCCCAGGCACTAGAAAGAGCATCCGGATCTGGGAAATCCTGCATCACCACAATTTGATTTTCGCCACGGTGATTTTCCAAAGTACGTCGCAGGCGATCGAGCAGGGAAATAAGTAGGGTATCATTACTAACCGTGACTGGAGGAAGGGGACATACTGCCGGCGCTTCCCCTACCACTACATCGGTTTCGAGGGACTTGGCAGGAACTAGACTCAGTAATTCAGCCATCATTTTTAGAAAAGTTCGCTTAAAGGTAGATTCAGTCAGGATTTTTTGAGCTAATTAATTCTAGACGATATTCTCGCTCGATCGGTTCATCTCAAATATTAAGCTTTTCCAGCCCCTAGCTCCCCACTGTCGGGCCATAACTCTAGTCTATCAAAAGACCTCTCCTGTTTGTTCTGGGAGAGCGGTTAGGGGTGAGGGCAATTAACCATCGCTGCCATTACTTGAGAAGATAAGTAAGGAGGCACAATTATTTGTAGGATGGGTTAGCGGTAGCGTAAACTATGCGGGCGTTGGGTTTCATGCTTCAACCCAACCTACGTTCATCTTATATTTAATTCCACCCACCCACTTCCTAATTCTTGAGTGAAATTTCATGGCCCAACTGGACAACATCGAAGCGATCGAAAAAAAGCTCTGGAAAGCGGCCGATACTCTGCGAGCCAATTCTAACTATGCCAGTAACGAGTATTTTCTGCCCGTTATGGGCTTGATTTTCCTCCGTCATGCCTACAGTCGTTTTCTCAAGGTTAAAAGGGAGGTAGAGGCGGATTTACCGAAGCGACAGGGTAAAACACGCTCCTTAACCAAAGAAGATTTCTTGTGCAAAGGAGCGATCTATCTCCAAGAAAAAGCTCAGTTCGATTTTCTGGTGGCGCTCCCCGATAGCGTCAATCGATCGACTTCCTTGATGGAAGCAATGCTATCGATCGAGGGGGATTATCCACCTTTAGGGGGTATTTTACCGAAAACGGAGTACCAAGAGCTAGATAACGTGGTATTAGGGAATTTACTACGGATTTTAAACCCGGAAGAGTTAAAAAAAGCCGATGGGGATATTTTCGGGCGAATTTATGAATATTTCCTAACACAATTCGCTAATCTCAAAGCTCACGATAACGGAGAGTTTTTTACTCCCGTTTCTTTAGTATCTTTGATCGCCAATGTTTTAGAACCCGATCACGGATTGGTTTTCGATCCTGCCTGTGGTTCGGGGGGAATGTTTGTCCAGAGCGCACATTTCGTTGAGAGACAGCGCATCAACCCCCAGATGTTAACGTTTAAAGGGTTAGAGAAGAATCCGACCACGATTCGTTTAGCCAAGATGAATCTCGCAGTTCACGGTTTAGAAGGGGATATCCAAAAAGCGATCACCTACTACGAGGATCCGCTGGCATTAGCTGGGAAAGTGGATTATGTAATGGCCAATCCTCCCTTTAACGTGGACGAGGTGGACAGTAAGGTAGATGGTGATGAGCGCTTACCCTTCGGATTGCCAGGAGTCAATAAAAATAACAAAGTTTCCAACGGTAACTATCTATGGATCAGTTACTTCTACAGCTATCTCAATGATCGAGGAAAAGCCGGTTTTGTTATGTCTTCCCAAGCTTCCAGCGCCGGGAGAGACGAAGGCAAGGTAAGACAGAAGTTAATCGAGACGGGAACGGTGGACATAATGATCGCCATCCGCTCTAACTTTTTTTATACCCGCTCCGTACCCTGCGAGTTGTGGTTTCTCAATCGAGGAAAACCCGCCGAGCTTCAAGATAAGATATTAATGATCGATGCCCGCAATATTTACCGGAAAGTAAACCGGACGATCAACGATTTTAGCCCAGAGCAGTTACAGAATATTCTCTCGATTGTCTGGCTCTATCGGAGCGAATCCAAGCGTTTTATCGATTTGGTTGTCGGTTATTGCCAGAGTATCGATCGAGAGTATCAGGGATCGATCGCTCTTTTACAAAACTATCGCGAGCATCTGGACAGGTTAACGGAGGCACTAGAGAAATTTTATAATCTCATCGATGAAAAAGACGGGACATGGTTAGAACTCCGAACAGCATCTGAGCTTTTTAAGGATGACATGGATAAATACGCCAGTTTCCCTGCGATTTCCTATAATGCTGATGATTTAGAGACTTTACACGAGGCTGTCCGTGTTTATCACGAATACAGCGAATTTAGTCGGGATCTGGGCAAACAGGCGGATCTGGTGAATAAATTATTAGGTCGAGCGATCGAGCGTGCCGAGAAGGATCTGGGAGCAAGAGATAGTAAACTGTGGTGGAATTCCCGCGAACTCAACACCTTACGCAAAGAAGCCGATACAAGCCGTCAGAATGCGATCGAACAGCTTAAATCGCTTCGTGGTTTCTACCGTCACGCTCACTGGCTATTAGAAAGGTTCCCCGATGCCAAGCTGCGGGATGTGGAAGGGTTGGTTAAAGTGGTCGATCGCGAGGAGTTACAGGCGAACGATTGGAGTTTAACCCCCGGACGCTATGTCGGCGTTTCCCCAGAGGAGGAAGATGAGGGTTTCGATTTCGAGGAAACGTTACGCGAAATTCATCTGGAGTTAAATGATCTCAACTTCGAGGCGATTCGTTTAGCTGATGAAATTGCGAAGAATTTTGAAGGGTTAGGAATTTAAAAAAGAACTTGGGTATATTTCCTTAAAGGAGACCGATGGAGATAGCGATCGTGTCTAAATTAAAATACGGTGTTTATTTTCTACCCTACAATCCCGATTTAGTCCCTAGAGCCAAGGAAATGCGAAAAAATCCCACACCGACAGAAAAAAAGTTATGGGCTTTTCTCCGGCAATTTCCCTTAAAAATGTGGCGACAGCGACCGATCGATCATTTTATCGTTGATTTCTATTGTCCGAAGTTGAAATTAGTGATCGAGGTGGATGGGGAGGTTCATCTTACTCCGGAGGCAATGGCTTATGATGCTAGAAGAACGAAGGTTTTGGAGGGATACGGATTAACGGTGATCCGTTTCACCAATGATGAGGTTAAATACGATTTCGAGGCGGTTTGTGAGAAAATATCGGGGTTTATTTCTTCGCTTCCTGTCTGTACGGAGGTTGATGATCCTCCTTAGTCCTCCTTGAAAAGGTTATCCCCCCTAGCCCCCCTTTTCAAGGGGGGAACCGGAACCGGAAGGGGAACCGGAGCGCGGTAGGGGTGCTGGTGCTGAGACGGGCGCTACGGCTGCGTAAGTCCCCCTTGAAAAGGGGGATTTAGGGGGATAAAAAGTCCTGCTTCCCACCAGTGATTCCCAAATTTGGTAAGTTAGAAAAGGTTACATCTGCGGGCGATTCGTTTAGCTGATGGAATTGCGAAGAATTTTTAAGGGTTGGGGATTTAAACTTGTATCGATGGCGAGGTTTTAAATTATGAGATTTCCGTATTTACGCCTAGCGGATTTATGTTCGATGACCACTGGAAAACTTGATTCAAATGCGGCAATACAATATGGAGAGTATCCATTTTTTACTTGTGCTAGAGAAACCTATAAAATCAATAATTACGCATTTGACACCGAGGCCGTTTTATTAGGTGGTAATAATGCTAATGGTATTTTTCCTTTAAAATATTACTATGGGAAGTTTAACGCTTATCAAAGAACTTATATTATTGAATCTATCGATCAAAACATTTTACTAACAAGATATTTATTCTATGCGTTAAAGCCAGCTTTATCACATTTTCAAAATGCTTCTATTGGAGCAACAACACAGTATTTAACAAAAAGTATATTAGATAACTTTAAAATTAAAGTTCCCGATCTCAATAGCCAAAAAGCAATAGTAAATATCCTCTCCAAATATGATGATTTAATCGAAAATAATCGCCGCCGCATCGAGTTATTAGAACGTTCAGCCCGTTTACTTTACAAGGAATGGTTCGTCCGTTTACGCTTCCCCGGACACGAACACACCCCGATTATCGATGGTATTCCTGAAGGGTGGGAGAAAAGGCCGCTCTCTCAAATCTGTTATGATGTGCGTGATTCGATTAAACCTCAAGATTTATCGCCTGATATGGCTTATATAGGCTTAGAACATATGCCCCGACGCTCGATCGCTTTAAGTGAATGGGGAAATGCGGAAGACTTACAAAGTAATAAATTTAAGTTTAAAAAAGATGACATTATTTTTGGAAAAATAAGACCTTACTTCCATAAAGTTGGCGTTGCTTGTATAGATGGAGTCACATCTTCAGATGCGATTGTTATTCGTTCTTATAATCCTCAAATGTATTACTATTGTCTGATGCTCGGGGAGCATCTCACCTTTGCAATAAGTAGAAATGCTTAATGAGATCAATAAAAAAGTTAAAAAAGGCAACCATTTAGATAAGCACAGCGATGACGAAGGACTTGCGGTACATT
>VYKR01000221.1_pt1 | contig 11023 bp, 13 predicted proteins | sample 5109561 | NCBI WGS metagenome assembly VYKR01 (sample SAMN12291799, study PRJNA351875) | freshwater metagenome | isolation source: freshwater lake | place: USA: Michigan, Ford Lake | collected 2015-08-15
GCCGTTGCCGGCGTCCCAGCCGACGCGGAGCGCGGGCGCGCCGGCGGCGGCGGCGAGGAGGCGGTGGAGGTAGGCTTCGGTGATGTCGCCTGCTCGGTCGTCGTTCAGCCCTACCCGGCGGAGGCCGGGACTCGGCCGTTGTGCCGTCGGCGTATCCCTCGGCTCATGCTCGAACTTCATAGCGGCTGGGCCCCGGCCTTCGCCGGGGAGGCGCTCGTCGTTAGAAAGGCGCTCTTGTTCGACCGGGGCGGGAGCGAATGAAGGACCCAGAACCAGATCACGCAACGCCTCCCCGTAGACTGGGTCGGTCCCGAGCAGGATCTTCAACCCGTTCTCGTCCGGCGGATTGTGCGAGCCGGTGACCATGACGCCGCCGTCCGTCCCGAGCGCGTGGACGGCGTAATAGAGCTGGCCGGTTGGACCGAGGCCGGTGCGGACCGCCTCGACGCCGCCGGCACCAAGCCCGTCGAACAGGGCGGCTTCCAGCATCGGCGAGGACAGGCGACCATCATAACCGACCGCTACGACGCGCCCGCCCCGGTCGCGCACGGCGGCGGCGACGCGCAGGCCGAGGGCATGAGCGTCGGCCTCGGTCAGGTCGGTGCCAACGCGGCCGCGCAGGTCGTAACTTCGCACCAGCCGCGAATTGACCGCGGCCGGTGCGTTCGTTTCGGCAGTCAAGGCCTACGGCGTCAGTAGCCGCGCTTGTTGAAGCGGCGCTGGTCGAGCGCCTTCTTGCCCATATACGCCGCTCCGAGCGCCAGGCCGAGCGGGCCCATGCGGCGCATGCCACCCGCGAGCAGTGCGCCGGTGATGGCGCCCTTGACGCCGCCCGAGCCGTCGCGCCGGTCGATGCGGCTACCGATCACCGCGCCCAGGATACGTCCGATCATCTGTGTTGCTCCTTGTTCGGGGAGTGAGACGCGCGGGGATAGGCGCGGGTTCCGCAACGGGGAGGCGGCACGGGGCAGCGCAGCGGCAAAGCCGCGTCGTCGGTCGCGAGCGGGCTCGCGCCGGCCGGGCTTGGGCGTCTCGCTTCGAGCTTCGTTCGGCGCGTGCGCCCTGGCGCGCTACCGTCCCAGCATATCCTCCGGCCGCACCACACGATCGAAAGTGTCGGAGTCCACCAGCCCCAGCTCCAGCCCCGCCTCCTTCAGCGTCTGGCCCTTCTCGTGCGCGTGCTTGGCGATCTTCGCGGCCGCGTCGTAGCCGATCTCGGGCGCGAGCGCGGTGACGAGCATGAGCGAGCGGTCGAGCAGCAGCTTGATGTTGTCGCGCCGCGCGGTGGCGCCCTCAACGGTGCGCTCGGCGAAGCTCGTCATGCCGACGCTGAGCAGGTCGATCGAGCGGAGCACGTTCGCGCCGATAAGCGGCTTGAACACGTTCAGCTCCATATGGCCCTGAAGCCCGCCGATCGTGACGGCGACGTTGTTGCCCATCACCTGGGCGGCGACCATGGTCAGCATCTCGTTCTGGGTCGGGTTGACCTTGCCGGGCATGATCGAGCTGCCGGGCTCGTTGGCGGGAAGCTCGAGCTCGCCCAACCCTGAGCGCGGGCCGGAGGCGAGCAGGCGCAGGTCGTTGGCGATCTTGGTCAGCGCGACCGCGAGGACGTTGAGCGTCCCGTGCAGGTCGACCAGCCCGTCATTGGAGGCCAGCGCCTCGAACTTGTTCGGCGCGCTCACGAAGGGCAGCCCGGTCAGGTCGGCGATCTGGGCGGCGACCGCCTCGGCGAAGCCGGGGGCGGCGTTGAGGCCGGTGCCGACGGCGGTGCCACCCTGCGCCAGCGGCATGATGTTGTAGCGCGTGGTGTTCTCGATCCGCTCGCGCGCGTTCTTCAGCTGTTGGGCATAGCCGGAGAATTCCTGGCCGAGCGTCAGCGGAGTCGCGTCCTGGAGGTGGGTGCGGCCGATCTTGACGATGTCGTCCCACTCGCACGCCTTGGCGTCGAGCGCGGCGTGGAGCCGGTCGAGCGCGGGGAGCAGCTTGTCACGGACCGCGATCGCGGCGGCGACGTGGAGCGCGGTCGGGAAGCTGTCGTTCGAGGACTGGCCGCGATTGACGTCGTCGTTCGGGTGGATCGGCGACTTGCCGCCGCGCGTGCCCGCCACCTGCTCGTTGGCGCGGCCGGCGATCACTTCGTTCGCGTTCATGTTCGACTGGGTGCCGGAGCCGGTCTGCCAGATGACGAGCGGGAACTGGTCGTCGAGCTCGCCGCGTGCCACTTGCGCCGCGGCGGCCTCGATCGCGTCGGCCTTGGCCGCGTCTAGGCCGTGGGCGCGGTTCACGCGGGCGCAGGCCTGCTTCACCACCGCCAGCGCGTGGACGATGCCGATCGGCATGCGTTCGGCCGAACCGAAGGGGAAGTTCTCGATCGAGCGCTGCGTCTGCGCGCCCCAATAGGCGGCGGCGGGGACGGCGATGGCGCCGATCGAGTCGGTTTCGGTGCGGGTGTCGGTCATGCGCGCGCTCTAAACGCGAGCGGTCGCTCGATCCAGAGCGCTATTTTTTACGCTTGAAGTCGACCGAGACGACATTGCTGCCATCCTCGGCCGGAACCACCGTCGGGCCGTCATTCTCCGCCGCGTCGTGTTCGGTCGGGCCGTCGTTCGGGCCCTCCTGCGCCTGGAAGCGGAGCTCGAAGGCGACGGCGGGGTCGTGAAAGCCGGTGATCGCCGAATAGGGGATTACGAGCTTCGACGGCACCTGGTTGAAGGACAGCCCGACCGAGAATTTCGTCTCGTCGACATGGAGGTCCCAGAAGCGGTTCTGGAGCACGATCGTCATCTCGTCGGGGAAGCGTTCGAGAAGGCGCTTGGGGATGTCGACGCCCGGCGCGTGCGTCTTGAAGGTGATGTAGAAATGATGCTCGCCCGGGAGCGCCGAGCCGCCCTCGACGACCGTGGTCAGCACGCGGCCGACGACCGCGCGAAGGGCCTCCTGGACGATCTCGTCGTAGGGGATCAGGCTGTCTGGAAGGCCGTCGCTCATGGTTGCCGGGACTAGGCGCTTTTCGGGACGGGTCAAGATTGCATGGTGCCCGCGCGCCGCTTATCGGCGTGGCCATGCGCCAGGCCACCATCACCCGCGACACCGCCGAGACCCGGATCACGGCCACCGTCGACCTCGACGGGACGGGCCGGTACCGGGTGAGCACGGGCATCGGCTTTCTCGACCATATGGTGGAGCAGCTGTCGCGCCATTCGCTGATCGATATCAACCTGTCCGTCGAGGGCGACCTGCATATCGACGGGCATCACACGACCGAGGACTCGGCGCTGGCGCTGGGCCAGGCGGTGGCACAGGCGCTGGGGGACAAGCGCGGGGTCAGGCGCTACGGCGACGCGCTGAGCCCGATGGACGAGTGCCTGACGCGCGTCGCGCTCGACCTGTCGGGGCGGCCTTGGCTGGTGTGGCGCTGCCCGTTCACGCAGACGCAGCTGGGGTCTTGGGACACCGAGCTGATCGAGCATTGGTTCCACTCCTTCGCGCAGACGGCGGGGATGACGCTCCATGTCGAGCTGCTGCATGGGCAGAACAACCACCACATCGTCGAGAGCGCGTTCAAGGGCTTGGCGCGGGCCTTGCGCACCGCGGTGGAGATTGATCCGCGTAAAGGCGATGCGGTGCCGTCGACCAAGGGGGTGCTGTGACCCTCGCTCGCGCTCTCCCCTCCCTGGAAAGGGAGGGGTTGGGGGTGGGTGGACATCCGGGCCTTTCGACGGTCGGGCCGCGCACCACCCTCGACAACGGCCTGTGCCGTCCACCCACCCCCTGCCCCCTCCCTTTCCAGGGAGGGGAGAAATGCTGGCGCTGATCGATATCGGGTCGGGCAACCTCCATTCGGTCGAGAACGCGCTCAGGGCAGCGGGGGCGGCGGAGGTGGTGGTGACCGCCGATCCGGACGCCGTGCGCGGGGCGGAGCGGATCGTCCTGCCGGGCGTGGGGGCCTTCGGGGCATGCGCGGCGGCGCTGCGCGCGGCGGACGGGCTGGTCGAGGCGCTCGAGGAAGCGGTGCTGCGCGACGGCACGCCTTTCTTGGGCGTATGCGTCGGCATGCAGCTGATGGCCGATGCGGGCGAGGAGCATGGGACCCATGCGGGGCTGGGCTGGCTGCCGGGCCGCGTCACGCGGCTGGAGCCGGGCGAGGCTGGAACGAAGGTGCCGCATATGGGGTGGAACGACGTGACGCCGCTGGGCGAGCATCCGCTGCTGGCGCGGGGCGAAGCGTATTTCCTCCACAGCTATGCCTATCACGGCGCGGGGCTGCTCGCGGTGACGGAGCATGGCGGGCCGGTGACGGCGGCGATCGGGCGCGACAACTTGATCGGCGTCCAGTTCCATCCGGAGAAGAGCCAGCGTTACGGGCTGGCGCTGCTTGGGCGTTTTCTGGAGTGGCGGCCATGAGCCTTATCGTCTTTCCCGCGATCGACCTGCACGCGGGTCAGGTGGTCCGCCTAGCCGAGGGCGATATGGCGCGCGCGACCGTGTACGGCGATAATCCGGCGGCCCAGGCGCTGCTGTTCGCGGAGGCCGGAGCGGAGCATCTGCACGTCGTAGACCTGGACGGCGCGTTTGCGGGGACGTCGGTCAACGGCGAGGCGGTGGCGGCGATCGTGTCGGCCTTTCCGGGGCACGTCCAGCTGGGCGGCGGCATCCGCGACCGGGCGGGGGTGGAGCGCTGGTTCGACCTGGGCGTGGCGCGGGTGGTGATCGGCACGGCGGCGCTGGAGGACCCCGAGTTCGTCCGCGCGGCGGCGCGCGATTTTCCCGGCGGGATCGTGGTCGCGGTCGATGCCAAGGACGGCATGGTCGCGACGCGCGGCTGGGCGTCGGTGTCGAATGTCGGCGTGGTCGAGCTGGCGCGCCGGTTCGAGGATGCGGGCGTCGCGGCGCTGCTGTTCACCGATGTGGGGCGCGACGGGTTGCTGAAGGGCGCGAACATCGACGCGACCGTCGACTTGGCGCGGCAGGTGACCATCCCGGTGATCGCGAGCGGCGGGGTCAAGGGGCTAGCCGACATCCGCGTGCTGGCGCTGCATGCGACCGACGGGATCGAGGGCGTGATCACCGGCCGCGCGCTGTATGACGGGCGGCTCGACCTGGGCGCGGCGCTGGCCGTGGCAGCGGCATGAGGGTGCGGGCGTCCTTCCTTTCTTCGCTGCGAAAAAGAGCTGTTCTGGGCGCGGCGCCCTCCCCTGCCCCTGTCCCCGGCCCTCTCCCTGACGGGGAGAGGGAGATGACGTCGTGACGGTCCGCGCGCGTGTGATCCCATGCCTGGACGTGGCGGACGGGCGGGTGGTCAAGGGCGTCAACTTCGTCGAGATGCGCGACGCGGGCGATCCCGTCGAGCAGGCGCGCGCCTATGACGCGGCGGGGGCGGACGAGCTGTGCTTTCTCGACATATCGGCCAGCCATGAAGGGCGCGGGACGCTGCTCGACATCGTCCGGCGGACGGCGTCGGTGTGCTTCATGCCGCTGACGGTGGGCGGCGGGGTCAGGACGGCGGACGACGCGCGCGCGCTGCTGCTGGCGGGGGCGGACAAGGTGGCGGTCAACTCGGCGGCGGTGGCGCGGCCGGAGGTGGTGGCCGAGATCGCCGAGCGGTTCGGGAGTCAGTGCTGCGTAGCCTCGGTCGACGCGCGCCAGGCCGCGCCCGGCCGGTGGGAGGTGTTCACGCATGGCGGGCGGCGGGCGACGGGGATCGACGCGGTGGCGCACGCCGTACGGCTGGCGGAACTGGGCGCGGGCGAGATCCTCCTGACCTCGATGGACCGGGACGGGACCCGGGACGGCTACGACCTGTCGCTCACCCGCGCGGTGGCGGACAGGGTCGATGTGCCCGTGGTGGCGAGCGGCGGGGTCGGTTCGCTCGGCCACCTAGTCGCCGGAGTGACGGAGGGTGGCGCGTCGGCGGTGCTGGCGGCGTCCATCTTTCATTTCGGCGAGGCGACGATCGCCGACGCCCACCGCGCATTGGCCGCGGCGGGCGTACCGGTGCGCGGCCGGTGATCGGCGCGCTGCTCCTGACGGTGACACCCGCCGCTGGCCGCACCGCGCCGCAAGCGTCGGACGTGGCGCTGTTCGTCGTGGCGGCGGTGGCGCTGTGGTTCGTGCGCCGGCAGCTGCGCGACCGGTTCCGGCGAAGGAACCGCGACCGATGAACGACCCGCTCGACCGGCTGGAGGCCGCGATCCGCGCGCGCCGGGGCGCCGACCCCGCATCGTCCTACACCGCGAGCCTGCTTGCGCGCGGCCGCCCCCGGATCGCGCAGAAGCTGGGCGAGGAAGCGGTGGAGTGCGTCATCGCGGCGATGGGCCCCGACCCCGCCGCGATCGTGCCGGAGGCGGCGGATTTGCTCTACCACCTCCTCGTCCTCCTAGCCGACGCCGACCTGTCGCTGGCGGACGTGCGCGCCGAACTGGCGCGGCGCGAGGGGGTGTCGGGGCTGGAGGAGAAAGCGGGGCGGACCTAGAGCAGTAATCCGTCGAGATTGTGCGGGGTGAGTTGCTCGATCCGAACATTGTTCAACCTGACGAACTCGGTCCAGCCATGGAGGTCGCCGCCCGCGTCCTGATCGCCGTCGACGACCATGTCGGCGCCGTCCTGACGCAGGCGGATATACCCGGCCGACACCAAGTCCTCCTTTGCGACCCCGCGCGGATAGTCGGCGTCGAAGACATAGTGGGGCGACAGCTGGTCGCCGCTATTGCCGGTGCGGAAGTCGGTGACCTCGACGTGGCCGAGCATGAATTCCAGCCGGTCGGGCGCGCCACCCAGCGTCACCACATGCTCGCCGCGGATGATCCGGATATGGTCGAGGCCCGAGCCCGCGTCGATGCTGCCGGTCGCCGTCTGGGTGAAGATGCGGTCGTTGCCCGAGCCGGCGCTGATCGTTGCGTGGCCCGCCCCTTCGACCCGGATGTCGTCCGCGCCGGAGCCGCCGTCGACCGTGGCGCCCTGCGTCTGGCCCGAAATCTCGAGCCGATCGTTGCCCGACCCGCCATAGACCGTCGCATAGTCGGTCAGGAGGCGGAGCAGGTCGTCGCCCGGACCGAGATCGACAAAGGCCGATCCGCCCGGTTGCTCGACAAAGGCGTTGTCGTTTCCCGTTTCGCCGAACAGGAAGACGTCGTCTTCGGTGCCAGTCACATACAAATAGTCGTTGCCGAAGCCGCCATAGAGCTCGCCGCGGGCCTCGCGCCAGCGGATCGCGTCGTCGCCCGGCCCGCCATAAGCCACGCCCACGACATTCTCCGCGTCGATGAGGTCGTTGCCGTTTCCCCCGAGCAGGGTCGCGCTGCGGTAGACGGCCTGTCGGTCGCCGTCCGGGACGCGGTATTCGACCGACAACAGGTCGCCGCCGCCGCGGCCGTCGAGCTCGATGCGGCGTTCCTCCGCGCCGTAGGGGATGGGAACATACAGATAGTCGTGCCGTGCGGTGCCAGTCGTCATGACGCGGTTCCTCCTGATCGCGAGGCCGATGCCGCGGACGACACCGGCCCGCCATGTCATTTGACGACGGCGCGTTGATCGGAACAGCATTTGGCGAAGTCGGACCCGCTCGGATAAGGCCGCTGAGCCATTCCGGGAGTTCCGCGCCATGCCGATCGACGCCACCCTGCCCTATGACCCTGCCAACATCTTCGCGCGCATCCTGCGAGGGGAAATCCCATCCAAGCGCGTTCATGAAGACGAGTGGGCGGTGGCGTTTCACGATATCGCGCCGGCCGCGCCGGTGCATGTGCTGGTAATCCCGCGCGGGGCCTATGTGTCTTGGGACGATTTCAGCGCGCGGGCGTCCGAGGCGGAGATTGCGGGGTTCGTGCGGGCGGTGGGCACCGTCGCGCGGACGCTGGGGCTGGTGGCGCCGGGGTACCGCCTGCTCGCCAACACGGGGCCGCATGGGGGGCAGGAGGTGCCGCATCTGCACGTCCACCTGTTCGGCGGGACACCGCTCGGACCGATGCTGGCGCGATAATTCGTTGCGCGGGCCGCGTTTGCGGCTAGGTTCCCAGGTCGTAACAAGCCCGCATCGAAGAACGGGCGCATTATCAGGGACAGGCGTACAGATGGCTACACGACCCAATCAGGGCATATTCGAGCGGATGCTGCTCCGGAAATCGATCGCGCAGGTCCAGCGCGAGACGGAGACCAGCGAGCTGAAGCGAACGCTGGGCAAGTGGAACCTCCTGCTGCTGGGCGTCGGCTGCATCATCGGGGCGGGCATCTTCGTGCGGACGGGCAGCGCGGCCGCGCTCCATGCCGGGCCGGCGGTGCTCCTGTCGTTCGTCGTGGCGGGCATCGTCTGCGCGTTCGCCGGGCTCTGCTATGCCGAGCTGTCCTCGACGCTGCCCGTGTCGGGGTCGGCCTATACGTACGGCTACACGACGCTGGGCGAGTTCGTCGCCTGGATCATGGGGGCGCTGCTGCTGCTGGAATACGGCTTGGCGGCGTCGGTGGTCGCGGTCGGCTGGGGCGGGTACGTGGTCAGCCTGCTCGCCGATTTCGGCTTGCAAATTCCGCCGCAATTTACCGGTCCCGCCGGCTACACGCTGATGAAGGACGGCGCGCCCGTGCTGGTCGACGGCCAGACGGTGACGACGCTGTTCAACCTTCCCGCCTTCCTGATCTGCCTCGCGCTCGCCGCCTTACTGGTGGTGGGCGTGTCGGAATCGGCCAAGGTCAACAACGTCATTGTCGCGATCAAGGTAAGCGTGCTGGTCGCGTTCATCGTGGTGGGTGGCCTCATCGTCCTCGCCAATCTGCCCGAGCTGACCGCGCGCAACTGGACGCCGTTCATCCCGGAGAACCAGGGCGAGGGCAAGTTCGGGGTCGACGGCATCATGCGCGCCGCCTCCATCGTGTTCTTCGCCTATATCGGGTTCGAGGCGGTCTCGACCGCGGGTCAGGAAGCGCGCGATCCCAAGCGCGACATGCCGTTCGGGATCATCGGGTCGCTGGTCGTGTGCACCGTGATTTACATGCTGGTCGCCGCGATCATGACGCTCCTGGTGCCGTTCGGCCAGCTGAACGTCCCCGATCCGGTCGCGGTGGTGGTCGACAATTTCGGCCCGACCTGGAGCTGGCTGGCCAAGATCATCAAGATCGGCGCGATCATCGGCCTGACCTCGGTGGTGCTGGTGCTGATGTATGCGCAGACGCGCATCTTCTACACCATGGCGCGCGACGGGCTGCTGCCCAAGGTGTTCGCCCGCGTCCATCCGAAGTTCCAGACGCCTGCCGTCAACACGGTGCTGGTCGGGATCATCACCGCGGTCGCGGCGGGGTTCTTCGACATCAACGTGCTGGGCGACATGACGTCGGTCGGCACGCTGGCGGCGTTCGCGATCGTGTGCTTGTCGGTGATCTACCTGCGCCGCACCGCGCCCGAGCTGCCGCGCGGCTTCTCCGTGCCGCTTTACCCGATCGTGCCGGTGCTGGGCATCCTGTCCTGCGTGTACCTGATCACGACGGTGCCGTGGAACGTGCTGGTGTTCTTCCTGTGGTACATGGCGGGCGGCGTGGTGCTGTATTTCGCCTACGGCATCCGCAACTCGAACCTGCAAAAGGGCGCGTGGCAAGACGACCGTCCCGACATGGGCGAGTTCCCGGCGCCGGTGGGCAAGCAGCCCTGAGCGGGATGGAAGACCTGGAATGAAAGAAGGGCCGGAGCAGCGATGCTCCGGCCCTTTCTTCGTGTGGATCATGCTGGACTTGTTCGGGCATCCATCGCTGGTCCTACCCAGCCCTGTCCGACCCCGCACACCGATGGACCCCGGAACGAGTCCGGGGTGGAGAAGATGGCGGGCGCGCGCGGGTTTGGCGTCAGCCGAGCTTTTCCGCCGCCAGCGCGCGGAGGTCGACCTCCGGCCGCGCGCCGTAATGGCCGATGACCTCGGCGGCGCAGAGCGCGCCGAGGCGGAGCGAGGACCGGAGGTCGCGGCCGCTCGCCTGGCCGTGGAGGAAGCCCGCCGCGAACAGGTCGCCGGCACCCGTGGTGTCGACAACACGCGCGACCGGCTCCGCGCCGACCTCGACGCGGGTGCCGTCCTGGACCGCCAGTGCGCCATGCTCGCCACGGGTGACGACCAAGGTGGGGACCTGGGCGGACAGGCTCGCGACCGCTCCCTCGAAATCGTCGGTCCGCGCGAGCGCGGTCAGCTCGTTCTCGTTGGCGAACAGGATGTCGACTTGACTCTCCGCGATCAGCGCGCGGAAATCGTCACCGTGGCGCGAGATGCAGAACACGTCCGACAGCGTAAAGGCGACGCGGCGGCCGGCCGCCCGCGCTACGTCGATCGCGGCGCGCATCGCGGCGCGAGGCTCGGCCGGGTCCCAGAGATAACCCTCGAGATACAGGATCGCGCTGTCAGCGATGACCTGGCGGTCGAGCGCGGTCTCGGGGAGGAACTGGCCCGCGCCGAGAAAGGTGTTCATGGTCCGCTGGCCGTCCGGCGTGACGAAGATCAGGCAGCGGCCGGTGGTCGGCTCGCCGGCGCGGACCGCCGTGTCGAAGCGGACGCCCGCCGCGCGGATGTCGTGCGCAAACACCTCGCCCAGTTGGTCGTCGGCGACCTGACCGATGAACCCGGTGCGCCCGCCAAGCGCGGCGATGCCCGCCACCGTGTTAGCGGCCGAGCCGCCCGACGCCTCGCGACCCGGGCCCATCTTGGCGTAAAGCGCGTCGGCCTCGGCGGGGGAGAACATCAGCTGCATCGAACCCTTGGTCATGCCCTCCGTGGCGATGAACGCGTCGTCCGCGGGGCTGAGGACGTCGACGATGGCGTTGCCGATCGCGACCACGTCGAGGGTGGGCTGGGTCAAGGGGAGCTCCGGAGGCTGGGAAAGCGCGCGGGCTAGCCGGGCGACCGGATGGGCGCAACCGGCGTTGACGTGGGACAAGCGGCGGCGGCATGCGGCGGGGCATGAAACGCCCGGTCCTGCTCGCCCCGTTGTCCGCTCTCGGCATCCTTTCCGCCTGCGCCGCGCCGGTCGCGCGCCCGGCGCCGGGCGCGGTCGC
>VYKR01000223.1_pt1 | contig 10922 bp, 5 predicted proteins | sample 5109561 | NCBI WGS metagenome assembly VYKR01 (sample SAMN12291799, study PRJNA351875) | freshwater metagenome | isolation source: freshwater lake | place: USA: Michigan, Ford Lake | collected 2015-08-15
TCACCGCGCGGTCGACCGCCGCCAGCGCCTCAGCGAGTGCGTCGTGGTCGGCCGCGACCCGCTCGAGCACGCGCGCCGCCTGGCGCAGGCAGGCGAGGCCGCCTGCCGACCCTTCCAGGCATTCCTCGACGGTGGCCAGCTCGGCCGCGATCTTCTCCGCGCGCTGCATGCCGCGGCGCTTGTCGGCCAGGGCCTCCTCCTCGCCCGGCTCGGGATCCAGCTTGGCCAGTTCGGCGACCGCATGCTCCAGCCACTCGCGGTCGCGCGCGGCCGTGTCGATCTCCGCGCGCGCCGCCGCGAGCGCCGCCTCGCCGGCGCGGACCTGTTCCCAGGCGCGGGCTGTCTCCGCCGCCTCGATGCGCCCGAACAGGTCGAGCAGCGCCCGGTGCCCGCGCGGGTTGAGCAGCCCGCGATCGTCATGCTGCCCATGTATCTCGACCAGGAGCGGCGCCAGCTCGCGCAGCAGCCCGGCGGAGGCGGGCTGGTTGTTGACGAAGCCGCGGCTACCGCCATCGGCCTTGACCACGCGGCGGATCAGCAGCGGCTCGCCCGGCTCGACCTCCACGCCGTTCTCGTCGAGCATCGCGGCGAGGGCGGGAACAGGCGGATCGAAGGTCGCGGTCACCACCGCCTGCGCCGCGCCGTGCCGCACCAGCCCGCTATCGCCGCGCGCACCGAGCGCCAGCCCCAGCGCGTCGAGCAGGATCGACTTGCCCGCGCCCGTCTCGCCCGTCAGCACGTCGAGCCCATCGCCGAACTCGAGGTCCAGCGCCTCGATCAGCACCACGTCGCGAATGGAGATCCCGGTCAGCATCCAGGCTCACTTAGACGATCGGGCGGGCGAAGTGATCCCCGAATGTTCCACTAACGCCCGCCGCGCCGATCAGCCGCCCGGCGTGGCCGTCCCCGGCGTCGTGCCGGACGCGCCGCCCGGACCGACGGTCGAGGGCGTGGTGGTCGCGTCGGCCGGGGACCCGCTGGTCGTCGATCCGCTGGCCTCGCCGGTCGGCGCGCTGTTCCCTTGCGTCCCGGCCGCGCCCGGCGCGATGATTTGGGTGCCCGGCGCGATCGGGGCGATCGGCTGGACCGGATTGTCGCCCACCAGCTTGTAGGCGCGCTCGTACCAATCGGTCCCCGGATAGTTGCGGCCCAGCACCGCCGCCGACTTCTGCGCCTCCTCGCGCACGCCGAGCGCCAGATACGCCTCGGTCAGCCGCATCAGCGCCTCGGGCGTGTGGGTCGTCTGCTGATAGTCGTCGATCACCTTGCGGAAGCGCAGCGTCGAGGCGAGCCACTGACGGCGCGTCTGGTAGAAGCGCCCGACCTCCATCTCCTTGCCCGCCAGATGGTCGTTGACCAGATCGACCTTGAGCCGTGCATCCGCCGCGTAGCGCGTGTTCGGATAACGCCGGGACAGCTCGCCCAACGCGTCGAGCGCCTGGCGCGTGATCTTCTGGTCGCGGGTCACGTCGCTGATCTGCTCGTAATAACAGAGCGCGATCAGGTAATAGGCATAGGGCGCGTCGCGGTTGCCGGGATGGACCGACAGGAAGCGCTGCGCCGACTGGATCGCCTCGGTATAGTCCTTGTTGAGATAATAGGAGAACGCGCTCATCAACTGCGCGCGCCTGGCCCAGACCGAATAAGGGTGCTGGCGCTCGACCTCGTCGAACAGGACGGCCGCCACCTTGTACTGACGCTGGTCGAGCCGCTGGCGCGCGGTCGAGTAGAGCGTGCCGACATCGCGCGCGATATAGGGGACATCGGCCCCGGTCGCGCGATTGCGGGCGCAGCCGGCGACGGGCAGCGCGACCGCGGCGAGCAGGGCGAGGGCGACGGGTTTGGGCAGGGTGTTACGCATACTCCCGTGTCTTTAGCCGATGGCGCCCACCCGTTCTAGCCCCGCGCGACCGGGCGATGTAGAGCCGGGACCGCTCAGCCGAGGAACCCGCTTATGCCCGCCGTCAAGCTCCAGACCCACCGCGTCGACAAGCCCTGGGGCCGCCACACGCTGTTTCCCGGCTTTCCCGACCCGGCGCCCGGTGCCGAGCCGGTGGGCGAGGTGTGGTTCCAGCAGCCCGGCGACACGACCCCCGACCTGCTGGTCAAATACCTGTTCACGGGCGAGAAGCTGTCGGTGCAGGTCCACCCGGACGACGACCAGGCCCATGCCCGCGGGCTGCCGCGCGGCAAGGACGAATGCTGGACGGTGCTGACCGCCGAGCCGGGCGCGGTGATCGCGCTGGGTACCAAGGCCGAGGTCGGCGAGGACGAACTGCGCCAGGCGGCGCGCGACGGGTCGATCGAGGCGCTGCTCCACTGGCAGCCGGTAAAGGCGGGCGACTTCTATTACTGCGCGTCCGGCACGATCCACGCGATCGGCGGCGGGCTGACCGTGATCGAGATCCAGCAGAACTCGGAGACCACCTACCGCCTCTACGATTACGGCAGCGACCGCGAGCTGCACCTGGAGGACGGCGTGGCGGTGGCCAGGCGCGAGCCGTACCGCCCGATCGCCGCCCCGCCGGCGGCGGAGGAGGGCCGGACCGTCCTGGTCGAGGGGCCGAAGTTCGTCCTCGAACGCTGGTCGGCGGGCCGCGCGGTGGCGCTGCCCGAGGGCACGACCGGCTGGCTGGTCCCGGTCAAGGGTACGGGCGAGGTCGCGGGCGTCGCGTTCCACGAGGGCGAGTGCGTGACGGTGACCGGATCGGAACAGATAACCGCCGGGGAGGGCGTGGACCTGCTATTCGCTTATCCAGGAACGAAGCGGGTCTGAGCGCCCGGATCGGAAAAACACAAAGTACAGTCTCAAAACACTCGCCGACCGCCGTCGCTGTCCTGTCGGGGCAGGCGCGACCGGGGCGCGTGCCGGGCGTTCTGGACGGATGGCAAAGAGCGCGGGACGCGGCTGTCCCAGGATCACGAGGACCCTGGCGTCGGACGGGGGGCGTGTAGGACAGCGATTTCGGACGTGGTCCAGAGTCGGGCGCGGAACCGTACTTGGTGGGCAGCGATGCCGAGGCCGACACAAACCGAACATGACGCGAGTGGAGAGAACTACACCGAGCTGTTGATAAACTCGCGCTCGCTGCGGGCATGCGGCTGTGACCGCCTGCTGCTGGATAGAGCGAATTGGCAATCAGGATAGGTCGCTCGTAAGCGCAATTACGCGCCGGCGTTCGAGGCATGACGTTCCACCTGGTCCGGTTGTCCGTCGAGGTGCGCGCTGTCCGTCTTCTCGCTGCCAATCACCCCGCTGCCGGGTCACGCCACAGTACCGGGCGTAGCGCTGAGCCGGTTGGCCGCGACATCCGGCTTGTCCGTAAGCTGTCGGTATCGGAAGTAGCAAAGCGGCCGCTCACGGCGGCGGCGACCGGAAGAGCGGTCGCCGCGTCAAACTCAAATCAGCGGCTCGTCGTAGCTGACCCAGTAGCTGCCGGTCGCCGCGCCGGACGACCCGTAGGCGGCCAAGTAGAAACGGCCGCCGTCAAAAGTCGTGAAGTCGATGAACGCCTCCTCACCGACCGCGCCCGTGTCGCTCGCCAACAGCCTGCCCCTATCGTCATAAAGCTCCAGCGTGCCGCCAATCGTGTCGCTGCCGAAGCGCAGTTCGGCAGTTTCGCCCGAGCCGACGCTGAACTGGAACCAGTCCCGATCGCCAACGGACCCAATCACGTCCGCAACCTCACGCCCCGTCGCGGACAGACTGTGGCCAGCTTGCTCGCGGCCGAACAGCGCATCGCCCTCAGGAAAATCGTTGATGCCCGTCGTGATCCAGTGCTCCAACGCTTCGGTGACGCTTTGCCCGGCGACGTCTCTATTAGCGAGTAGGTATGCGACCGCGTCGAAGCCGCTCGTGGCGCGGCCCTCCTCGGCGCCGAACTGGAGATAATGGCGCGTAGACGCCGCTGCGTCGGTCCCGAAAGCGCGGGCCAGATCGACGTGAGTCGCAGTGTACCGGAGCGCATCGAAGGTGACGGTGCGCCGCTCGTCATAGCCATCGACGACATAATGGCGCGTGGCCGCAGCGGAATCTTCGCCAAAAGCCAGCGCCAAGTCCCTGTAGCTTGCGGCGTAGCGGGCGGCATCGAACGAGGTGGTCGCCAGCCCCTGGTTATAGCCGATCGTAAGATAGTCGATCGTCGTCGCCCGCGTATCGAGGGAGACGTTGCGGACCCGCTCGAGGTTCATGTTGGACGCGGCATAGAGCGTCGCGTCGAAGGTCGCCGAACGTCCCTCGGCATAGCCGTTGGTGACGTAATGCGCGGTGGACGCGGCGACGTCAGCGCCGAAGGCTGCCGTCAGATCGATATAGCTCGCCGCGTAGCGCAGCGCATCGAAGGTCGCTGTGCGGTTCTCGGCAGCGCCGAAACGGGTATAGTGGCTGGCCGCGGCCTCGTAATCGAGGCCATAGGCGCCGATAAGGTCGGCATAGGATGCGGTGTAGCGCGCAGCGTCGAAACTGACCGTCCGGTTCTCGGCCGCGCCGAAGCGAATATAATGCTGGGACGCCGCAGTCTCGTTTGCCCCGAAAGCGGCACGCAGGTCACTGTAAGAGGCGATGTAACTCAGCGGCTTGAACGTGTTGGCGCTGCGGCCTTCGCCGAACCCTGCCTCGACGAAGTGCCGCGTGCCTGCAGCAGCATCGGTCCCGAATGCCTGGATCAAATCGCGATGGCTGGCGATGTAGCGTAGCCCGTCGAACGTCCTGGCCGTAGCGAGCGCGTCGCCCCAGCTCGCCGCGCCGTCAGCAAAGCGGACCTGTTCGATGTTGCTGACGCGGTGCGCGCCTTCCTCGCCGATCAGGTAGACGGCGTCGGCAGTCTCCAGCTTGGAGTAGGTGGCGCGCCCCCCTCGCAGAAAGAGCAGATCGGTGCCCACGCCGCCATCGACGACGTTGTTGCCGCCGCCCGGTACGATCACATCATCGCCCGCGTTGCCGTTCAGCCGATTGCTGCCCGCATCGCCGAAGATGGTGTTGTCGCCTTCGTTACCCGTGCCGTTCAGGTTTCCCGTGAAGGAGCCTGTCAGGTACAGTGTTTCCACGTTACTCGGCAGCGTCAGACTTACCGACGTGTAGATCGTGTCGTTGCTGTCTCCTGACAGTTCGCTGACGACGTCATTCCTGGTGTCGACCAGGTATGTGTCGTCACCCGCGCCACCCTCCATGCGGTCGTTGCCGACCCCGCCGTCAAGACGGTCGTTGCCCTCTCCGCCGACCAGCGTGTCATTGCCGACGCCGCCGATCAGCCTGTCGTCACCGCCGCCGCCGGCAAGGCGATTATTGAACTGATTGCCGTTCAGCGTATTCGCAAAGCGATTGCCGGTCAGGTTGAGCGCTGTGGAGTTGTTGATCAGGCTCAGCGTTTCCACGCCTACAGTGTCGGCGAGCGTGTAATCGAGCGATACAAACAATCGGTCGCGCATACCGCCGCTAGCCTCGACGGCCTCGATCACGGTATCGCCGGACTCGTCGACAATGTATGAGTCGTCGCCAGCGCCACCGGTCATCTGGTCCGCGCCCGTACCGCCGTCCAGGTCGTCGTTGCCAAACCCACCTTCCAGCATGTCGGCGCCGATGTTACCGCGCAACGCATCGTCGCCGCTGCCGCCGAGCAACGTATCATCGCCCTCGCCACCAAACAGGCTGTCGTTGCCCGACCCACCATCAAGCGAGTTGGCGACGTCATTGCCGGTGATGCGGTTGGCAAGAAAGTTGCCGGTGCCGTTCACCACCCCGGCCGCCAGCACGAGATTATCCACCCCGGCCCGCAAAGCGTACCCATTGATGAAGCTGATGACGGTGTCGGTGCCACCGCCGGTCCGCTCAACCACCGTGTCTCGGCTGTCGACCACAAGATATGTATCGTTCCCGTCGCCGCCCTCGAGGATGTCGATGCCGGGTCCGCCGTCCAGCGTGTCCGAGCCGGATCCGCCGACCAGCCGGTCGTCGCCTTCCCCTCCCTGAAGATTGTCCATGCCGGCGGCACCGTAAAGCACGTCATTGCCGGCACCGCCCTGCAGCGTGTCGTCGCCATCACCGGCGATCAGGACGTTACCGCCGGGCGTGCCGTCGAAATTGCCGTCGATCGGATCGAAAATCCCGGAGACGAAACCGAGATTATACTCGGACAGTTCCGCCGCTCGCACGCCCAGCAAAGTGGCCACGACCATACCGTCGATCCGGATGATGGCGTCCGCGTCCTTCTGAACCACCGAAAAGGAGGCTGCGCCGGAATACTCGCCCAGGTCGATACGGTCCCCAGCCTCGCCCCACTGGAAATCGGTAATCGTCACCGCGCCCGCGCCGCGCCGTAGCGTGAGCTTATCGAACCCAGCGCCCAACGACACCGTCGTGCTGCCCTCGCCGGCCCCGCTCAGCCTCACGCGGTCGTTGCCGTCGCCCGCGTCGATCGTACCAACCCCGACCGCGCTCACATCGATCAAATCGTCGTCGTTGCCGCCGCTCACCAGAAATCGGATGTCGTGCCGGCCGCTCGACGGCGCGGAAAGTGGGTTGATACGAATCGTGTCCCTGCCCGAACCACCGGTAAGCGTGAGGCTGGCGGTCAGCGCCGGCGAGCCGGCCGAGGCGGGCGGCGCGGTGATGGTCAGGAAATCGTCACCGTCGTCGCCGTTCAGCGACGCGCCATCGCGGAAATCGTCGGTGAGCCTGTCGTTTCCCGTGCCGCCATCGAGTTCGTCGCGTCCCGCGCCGCCGGTGATCACGTCGTTCCCGCCCAACCCTTTGATGACGTCGGCTTCATCCGTGCCCACGAGCGTATCCGCTCTAGCAGTTCCCGTGATTTCCATAATAGCGTCCCTGTCCTGCTTCGCCGAAGCTCTAGTCGGCGGCCTCGTCGCTGAAAAGATTGCATAATCGGTAGCGATGTGCCGATTAAACGCAACCCGGACGGCGTAGCCGTGGATTACCGCATCCTCAAATTGAGATCGGCGGCGTTTACCTCCGGAATTGCGCCGCGTCGGCCTTGCACGCCGTCTTCGATGCCAGCGCGCGGCTGAGGAACGGGTTGCGCACATCGCCGCTTCTCCCCGCAATCACGGGGGCGCCATGGTACACCCTGCCGGTCGCCGCGCGTCCGTCCAGATCACACTCCGCACGAACCGGGTCGCTTGAGCAGAGCTAGCATCTGTCCAGCGCCCGGTCGGCGCTCACGCGCCGTCGGAGCAAGGTCGCGGGGGTCGCGTTTCACGAGGGTGAGTGCGTGACGGTGACCGGGTCGGAGCGGGTGACGGCCGGGGCAGGCGCGGACCTGCTATTCGCTTATCCAGGGACGAAGCGGGTCTAAGCGGCCGGGTTGAAAGTACACTAAGTACAGCCTGAAAACACTCGCCGACCGCGACCGCTGTCCTTTCGGGGCAGGCGCGACCGGGGCGGGTGCCCGTGGTCTGAACGGATATCAAAGAGCGCGGGACGCGGCTGTCCCAGGGTCGCGGCAATCCTGGCGTTGGACGGGGCGTGTAGGACAGCGATTTCGAGGGTGTCTATGGTCAGCGCGGAACCGTGCTTAATGGTCAGCAATGCCCAGTCCGCTTTGGCCCGTTGCCGACACGCACGCCCATTTCGCTCCACCCGAACGGTTTGACACTGACGGCGGGCGAGCCTCCGAGGCTCGCCCGCCGCAACCTCATCCCGGCGAAGCTGCCGATCCAGCCAGCAACCCCCCGTCGATGTTCAGCTCGGTTCCGGTTACGTAGGTGGCTTCGTCCGATGCGAGCATCACCGTCATTGCCGCGACCTCGCTGGGCATCCCGAACCGCTTCAACGGCGTGTCGGCGACCAGCGCTGCCATGCGCTGGTCCCGGTCGGGTCCGGTCCCCAGCATCGGTTCCCAGATAGGCGTCAGGATCGCGGCCGGGTGAATCGAGTTGCACCGGATACGCCAGCCCTGCTGCGTGCAATAGAGCGCGACCGACTTGGTGTGGTTGCGGATCGCCGCCTTGGACGAAGCGTAGGCGGCCGCGGCAGGAATGCCGACCAGGCCCGACCGGGAGGAGATATTGATGATCGACCCGGCGCCCAGCGCTTTCATGACGCGGATCGCATAGCGGCAACCCAGGAACGTGCCGTCCAGGTTGACCCGGTGGACGGCCCGCCAAGCCTCTAGCGTGGCGTGTTCGGGGTCGTGTGCCACCGGGCCCTCCTCGAACCCGGTGACGCCCGCGTTGTTCACCATCACGTCCGCGACCCGCACGACCGTCGCCAGCCTTTCCCAATCGCGCTCACTGCTCACGTCCAGCGGCTCGAAGCGGCAACCAAGCTCGGTGGCCGCTACTCGTCCGCTCGCTTCATCCTTGTCGGTGAGGATCACCGTCGCGCCTTCCCGGTGGAAAGCCTCCGCGATGGCGCGGCCGATCCCACGCGCCGCGCCGGTGACGACGCACGTCTTTCCCATCAATCTAGACATGATTATCCCTAGGACTCGTGTTCCAGGAGCGCGGGGTCAGCCGCTGCTGCATTGCTGTTCCGCCTTAACGGTGACGCTGGACCACTAATCGCTTCCTCGGGATGGGCACTCTCATAAACCGCCCCGCTCAAAACGCGCAAGGAGGAGGGCACCACCAAATGGTCGTGACACCGTGCGAATGTCCGTTTTCGACCTATTGCGGACATTCACAGATCGTGCGTAACCACTATTTGGTAAGCACTCAAATGGAGCGGTTATGAAACCGAAAGTGGGAATCGGGATCACTACGTACGCGCCGATATTCGATCCCGCTTTCGGCGAGCTAGTTTTTGATGCTTATGCTGCGGCTTCGAGCAGGCTTTCACCTTACCAAATTGCAGTTTGGTCGCTCAAGTACCCTATCAGCTCCGCAACGGAGTTCGCCGCGCACTGGGCCACATCGGGATCTTTCGAACGTCTAACCCGAAGGGGCGGAGACGTGCTAGAGCGCGGCTTTTTTAATGTGGGAGCTGAGTGGCGAACAAAGGGTCCGCTCTCGGGAGGCGGACGCGTGTATTTCGCTTCAAATAAGGACCCGCGCGGCTCCCATGAACTTGTCCTTGAGCACAACTTCTCCGCAGGCGTCGACTGGGTGACGCTGTTCCGCTCCCTCGTGACCGGTTTCGCACCCTCTCACGCCATGCTTCATGTTTTCACCGATCGCGAGCGGAATAGAGAACACGGAGACGGGTCCTACGTTTTCGACCGTCCTATGACAGGAGAAGGCCTATTTACGTCGTCGCTCTTGCCCTCAGGAGTTCGGCGACGACCTGACAGTTTCCGTGTCGAAGAGCGTCGTCGCTACTGCTCTCTTCCGGAACTGGCTTGGGCTAACGTCTTCGGTAAGGAATTTGCTGGTCAATATGATGCCGAAAAATTACATACTGAAGCTGCACGTTTTGATCCGACGAGCGATGCAGCATACTTACAAGTCACCGATCGACTAGAAGATGTCGTGCGGGATCCCGAACTGTTTGAGCAGGCGCGTGCGCGGCTAAAAGCGTCATTTACTAATCAAATGTTTTTCAATCCTTAAGTACGCCTCGGCTTCTGCAAACAATCTAGCCTGGGTGTCTTGAGCGTTCTTGTATCGCGACGTAAGTAGTGGAATTAATGGGGGTAGGATAACGAACTTTAATCGAAGTTTCGGACTGGTTGACTCTTGATCGGGCGAGCGAACCACGGCTAACCATCTCTTAAGGCGCCGGAACTGCACGGCATAATGTCCGCTTTCCACCTAAAGCGGACGTTATGGGCCCAACCACCGGACCCGCGGCAATTCGTTAACATGCCGATGCACCGCGACGCGCGCCTGCGTTCGTGCTGACCCATGATCGGTCGCCAAGATCGGTGAACGACTTCGCCCGCGTGATCCGCGGGCGCGTGCCGCGTCAGTCCGCCTTAACCCCGGCCGGGTAAGCAGCCTCCATGCTCCGTGTCCTCACCCTCTCATCACTGTTCCCCGATGCGACGCGGCCCAATTTCGGGGTGTTCGTCGAGCGGCAGACGCTCGGGCTGGCGGGGTTGCCGGATACGGAGGTGACGGCGGTCGCGCCGCTGGGGTTGCCGCCGGGGCCGATCGCGCGGGTTCGGCACCGGGGGCTCGTCGACCTGCCGGCGCGGGAGGAGTGGCGCGGGCTCGGCGTGCATCGGCCGCGCTTTCTGGCAATGCCGTTCACCGGGGGGCGGTTCCATGCGCGCGCCTTGGCGCGGGCGGTGCTGCCGGTGCTGGACGGGCTGCGGTTCGACGTGATCGACGCGTCCTTCTTCTTTCCCGACGGGGTGGCGGCGGTGGCGCTGGGGCGGCGCTACGGCGTGCCGGTGTCGATCAAGGCGCGCGGGGCGGACATCCACCATTGGGGGCGGAGCTGGGCGACCGCCGCCCAGGTGCTCGCGGCCGGGCGCGCGGCGGACGGGCTGCTCGCGGTATCGGCGGCGATGAAGGACGACATGACCCTGCTCGGGATGCCGGGCGAGCGGATCAGGGTGCACCATACGGGGGTCGACCAGGAGCGCTTCGCGCCCGCCGACCGCGCCGAGACGAAGCGGGCGCTGGGGGTAGGCGGCCCGCTGGTCGTGGCGACCGGCGCGCTGATCGCGCGCAAGGGGCATGACGTGGTGATCGCGGCGGTGGCGCGACTGCCGGGCGTGTCGCTGCTGATCGCGGGGGAAGGGGCGGAGCGCGCGCGGCTCGAGGCCCTGATCCGCCGGCTGGGCGTCGGGGACCGGGTACGCCTGCTGGGATCGGTGCCGCATGGCGAACTGCCGCACCTGCTCGCCGCCGCCGACGTCATGGCGCTCGCCTCCGCGTCGGAGGGGCTCGCCAATGCCTGGGTCGAGGCGCTGGCGACCGGGGTGCCGATCGTCGTGACGGAGGCGGGTGGCGCGCGCGAGGTGGTCACCGCGCCCGAGGCGGGGCGCATCGCCGCGCGCGATCCGGCCGCGTTCGCGGGG
>VYKR01000375.1_pt1 | contig 10884 bp, 10 predicted proteins | sample 5109561 | NCBI WGS metagenome assembly VYKR01 (sample SAMN12291799, study PRJNA351875) | freshwater metagenome | isolation source: freshwater lake | place: USA: Michigan, Ford Lake | collected 2015-08-15
GACTGACAGGCATTTTGGATTTTTCTATGCTCACTAACCACAGACTCCCTTTTCGACACGAAATTAGATTACTATTTTATCGCCTTTTTTCTGGCAAAGTCAACACCCTAGGCTGTAGGTGCGCGGGTAATTCCCCCCTTAGAAAATGCGGGAATAGTCAGCGAACGGAACTTTGCGATGCCCACTTCTCTTGCTGGCATCACGTCAATGGTTCAAGAACTGCTACTACACATCGAAATGTGGCAATCTCAAATGCAAATAGATAAAATTGCCTTGTTTTACCATAAGCCTCGCTCCAATATATCCTATCAACCTCATGCCTTACAATTATTACCTGTGGATAAAAAATGGCTACAAGACTTACAGCAAAAAAGGTGGGTAGGAGCCACTTTGCCTACTTTTACTATGGATTGGAGTCAGTTGTTTTCTGCCTTGATCGAGCAATATTTGTTTATTTGTCTGTATCGTGCTTTGGCTGAATCTTTGGCTAGTGAAAATGCGAGCCGACTGGCATCGATGCAAGCATCCGAGAAAAATATAGAAGAGCAATTAGCACAACTTCACGCTCAATTCCAACAGGAACGGCAAACTGCTATCACCGAAGAAATGCTGGAAATCGTCTCTGGTTTTGAGGCACTAATTAGAGTTTGCTGAAAAAGTTTTTCCTGGGGGCCGGGTGTGGGGTTTTACCGATTTTCAGGGGGTCAATTACCTAATTTTCAGGGAAAAAGTCCCTGAATTTTCCCCTCGCTCCCTCCAATGGCTGGCACTTTGTGATTTCAAAAAAGCCTAAAGATATTATCCAACAGACCTCGACCTAATATTATCTCAAGACCAAAAGTCTTTCTAGTTAAGAACTATACCCGAATAAAAATTATTTGAATTGCCTCATATTTTTTCAGTGAAATTGAATTAGCAACGATAGATATACATTTCAGTTACCGAACTATTTAAGTAGTACATAAGCTAAAAGCAAGCTGTGACTGGGTTATAATTTTTGGAGATGTCTAACAAGGTTTTTAAGTAGGGAGGCACAATTATTTGTAGGATGGGTTAGCGGTAGCGTAACATGAGCGGGCGTTGGGTTTCATGCTTCAACCCAACCTACGTTCATCTTATATTTAATTCCACCCCTTTTGTGGCAAAATTTTGTTTATGTTGGCTGAGTTGGGGGGAATATATCCTCTATCTGGTTTTAATCCGAACTGAGGTTAACCACAGCTAATTCTAATGTTTGCTCTTCCTTTTCTAGCTCCTTTTTGCTAAAACTTAACACCTCATCCAGACAATCAATTACCACCGTATCCCCTTCCATAAAAGCTTGTTCGAGAATTTTTGTGGCTAAAGGATTCTCTAACTCCCGTTGGATAGCACGTTTTAAAGGTCGCGCACCGTAGGTGGGATCGTAACCAACAGTAACGATATGATTTTCTGCTGCCGTAGTTAATTCTAGATTGATTTTTTGTTCTCCTAATAATCTTTCCAGACGCTGTAATTGCAGACGAACAATGTAACGCAATTCTTCTTTTTTCAGGGTATGGAAAATAATTAAATCGTCGATACGATTCAAAAATTCGGGACGAAAATGACTCCGCAAAGCTGTTAAAACCCGTTTCCGCATCTCCTCATAATCGGCATCTTCGGAAACATTTAAAATATGGTCACTGCCAATATTACTGGTCATGACGATAATCGTATTCCGAAAATCCACCACTCGTCCCTGAGAGTCGGTAATGCGCCCATCGTCAAGCACTTGTAATAAAATGTTAAAAACATCCCGATGGGCCTTCTCCACTTCATCCAATAAAACCACAGAATAGGGACGACGACGCACCGCTTCCGATAGTTGTCCCCCTTCCTCGTAACCCACATAACCCGGAGGCGCGCCGATTAACCGCGAAACCGCGTGTTTTTCCATGTATTCCGACATATCGATGCGAACCATGGCTTCCTCGGAGTCGAACAGTAACCCCGCCAAGGCCCGCGCTAACTCGGTTTTACCCACTCCTGTGGGTCCCATAAATAGGAATGAACCAATCGGACGCGAGGGATCTTTCATTCCTGCACGTGCGCGTCGAATCGCCGCCGCTACTGCCGTGACCGCTTCATTTTGTCCGACCACTTTTTTCTGTAAATGAGACTCTAATTCTAATAATTTTTGTCGTTCCGATTCCATTAAACGATTGACGGGAATTCCTGTCCACCGGGCAACTATTTCGGCAATATCGGCATCAGTTACCTGTTGTCTTAACAGGGTCGAACCTGCCGCTTGAATCGTTTCTAGTTCTTTTTCTTTTACTTCTAATTCCCCCTGTAAAATTTCTAGTTTGCCATACTTTAATTGCGCCGCTTTATTGAGATCATAAGCTCGTTCCGCCTGTTCCACCTGTAGGCGCAATTGTTCCTCTTCCTCTCGCAATAATTTAATTTCCTCGGCGATATGTTTTTCCGTTTGCCATTGGTCAGCAAGAGGCTTTTGTTTACTTTCTAATTCCTCAATTTCTTCGATAATTCTTTCTAAACGCTCTTGAAAAGCTCGATCTTTTTTCTCCTCTTTTTCTAAGGAGAATTTTTCCATCCGTAACTGCATTAAGCGACGATCGATCATTTCCAAATCGGCGGGTTTAGTGGTACTTTCTACCTCTAATTTTGCCGCCGCTTCATCAACTAAATCGATCGCTTTATCGGGTAAAAAACGATCACTAATATAACGATGGGATAGGGTAGCTGCTGCCACTAGAGCCGAATCGGTAATTGTCACCCCATGATGCAGCTCATAACGTTCTTTTAAACCCCGGAGAATCGAGATAGTATCCTCCACGGAAGGTTCCTTAATATAAACCTGTTGAAAACGTCTTTCTAAAGGGGGGTCTTTTTCAATATGATTGCGATATTCATCCAAAGTTGTCGCCCCAATACAGCGCAATTCTCCCCGAGCTAACATAGGTTTTAATAGGTTGCCTGCATCCATCGATCCTCCTTCCCTAGAACCCGCACCGACAACGGTATGTAGTTCATCGATAAAGAGAATAATTCGCCCTTCTGATTGGGTAACTTCTTTCATGACTGACCGCAATCTTTCCTCGAATTCGCCTCGATATTTTGCCCCAGCGATTAAACTTCCCATATCGAGGGAAATTAACTGACGATTTTTCAAAGATTCCGGAACATCTCCGTTAATAATCCTTTGGGCCAATCCTTCAGCGATAGCGGTTTTTCCTACCCCTGGTTCACCGATTAAAACCGGGTTATTTTTCGACCGTCGCGAGAGGACTTGTACCACCCGTCGAATTTCTTCATCACGACCGATAACTGGGTCTAATTTGCCTTCTTTGGCCGCTGCTGTTAAATCCCGGCCATATTTATCTAAAGCTTCGTATTTTTCCTCTTGATTGGGTTCAGTAACCTTTTGAGTGCCGCGAATCGCTTTGATGGCTAATTCTAAATCTTGGGGGTCAAGATTGAAAGTGCGTAAACATTTCCGGCCAACCCTTTCATCTTCGGCAAAACCGACGAGAAGATGTTCGACGGAGATAAATTTATCTTGCCAACTTTCCCGGGATGCTTCCGCGCGATCGAGTAGCAGATCAAGACCACGACCTAGGTATAATTGATCGACGATGGCCACTTTCGGCTGTCGGTTAGTGAAGACTTCTAGCTGTTGTTGCAGTCGGGGAATTTCTATATTAGCTTTTTGTAAAATCCGGGTGGCTAGACCGTTATTCTGCTCTAGGAGGGCAATAATAACGTGTTCCACCTCTAAGGTCTGATTTTTAAAGCGTCGCGCAATTTCTTGCGATTTAACAATCGAATCCCAAGCTTGTTCGGTAAATTTATTCGAGTCTGTGGGTTGCATTCTGCACCAATGAGGAAAGCCAGTGTCAGAGGTATAGTATAGCAAGGAGTCTCGATCGATCACAAAGTTCTAGGCTCGACAAAGGGTCTGACTTGAAAGAGGGTGTGGGGTGTGGGGTGTGGGGTGTAGGGAAGGAAACCTCTTTCATCTGTAGGGGTGAAAATTTTTTCATCGGGACTGACTTATTTATCACTATTACCCAATTGGGTTAAAGCTGTCCCGGTGAGACGACAAATTTGCCACTCTTGGAAGACCTTAGCCCCCATTTTTCCATAAAAATCGATCGCCAGTTGATTCCACTCTAAGACAGTCCATTCTAAAAGTCCTGCATCCCTAGCGACGGCAATTTTAGCCACAGCCATTAGTAAAGCTTTCCCGATACCTTGACTGCGATAATCGGGTAAAACGAAGATATCTTCTAGGTAAAGCCCCGGTTTAGTTATAAAGGTGGAATAGTTAGCAAAAAATAGGGCAAAACCGACTATTTTACCCTCTACTTCTGCCACCAATGCTTCGATGTAGGGTTTTTCTCCGAATAAATGCTCCCCTAAAGCTTGACTATTTCCTGTCATTAAATGGCTGAGTTCTTGATAGGCCGCTAAGGCAACAATTAAGTCAAAAATAGCCTTGACATCGGTAGAAACGGCAGCACGGATGGAATAATTCATGATTGCTGGTCAAATCTTGATTTTAATGCTGATGATGTTTATGGGGAGATTCAGCAGGGGGAGAATTAAGATTGGAAAAATGACCGTTATTTAATCCCATCCCAACGCTACCAATACTGAAAAGTCCCATGGACACAAAACCGGCCGCAATTGTCCCCATGGCCACGGTTCCAATGGAAACTACTCCCATAGGAACAATACCGATGGAAATAACGCCCATGGGAACAATGCCAATGGAAATTATACCAGTGGGGGCAATACCGATCGACAACCATTTTCGCCCACCACAACTATTCTCTTTTTCTTGACCTAGATTGGAATCCATGCTTTTAATCCCGAAGATGCTTTGAGCCTTCCCATCCTAGGTTAGGGGTAGAATTCTTGTCAAAAGACCGCTAGTCAAAATGAAAGTTAATTTTTTATAAAAACTATTGACTTTTCATCTCAGTTATGTATTGGCGGGATACCAGCCAGATCGAGAATTTTCGGGACTAAATCCTCTCGTTTAATCGCCATGATGTGGACACCTTGACATAACTGCTGGGCTAATTTTATTTGTTCGGCGGCGATTTTGATGCCTTCTTCGAGGGGATGAGGTGCATCAGCGAGTCTTTGAATGATATGGTCGGGAATTTGTACCCCTGGCACATTTTTATTTAAAAATACGGCATTTTTAGCTGATTTTAACAGAAAAATTCCCGCTAGAATCGGTTTATCAGCCAGGGAAGCCACCTGCTGCATGAACTTATCAAGACACTCGAAATCCGTAACTAATTGACTTTGAAAAAACTGCGCTCCCGCTTCGATTTTACGCTCAAAACGGCGTTGAAGACCGGACCAACTTTTTGACTGCACATCGACGGCAGCCCCGGCAAAAAGTTCTAGGGGTCCATCGGGTAAAGATTTATCGTTAAAGTCAAAACCTTTATTTAATTTATCGATTAATTTTAACAAACGTACCGATTCTAGGTCAAAAACTGCTCTAGCTTGGGGGTGATCTCCTGCTTTGACGGGATCTCCAGTTAAAGCTAGTATATTTCTCAATCCCAAGGCATGAGCGCCCATTAGATCTGCTTGTAATCCGATCACATTGCGATCGCGACAGGCTATTTGACAGATGGGTTCGATGTCGTGTTGATAGAGAATAGCGGAGGCAGCCAGAGAGGACATTCGCACTACGGCGCGACTGCCATCGGTAATATTAGCCGCATGAACACGATTTTTTAGCCAGAGGGCCATTTCTAGCATATGACTGGCATTACCACCTTTCGGGGGAGTAATCTCGGCTGTAATCAAAAATTCTCGGTCTTGAACCGCGCGTCTTAAACGAGTAGTCATCAATTTATCTAGGTTTTAATCATAAATTTTATAGTAGATTTAGCCCGGAAATGACTCGGAGGCAAGGAATGATCATCGGGCGGCCTGGTTTTATACTGGTCAGTGCCGGTGCTTGGCTGATATCAGATGAGTTAACTGGCAGGAAAAAATTTCTAATGTAGTATAATACACGGACAGTTTAACCAAATTCGTTTACAAGTGTAAAGGACAACCGATTCGATCGAGCGATCATGCAAACTCTTCCTCCTCCTACTAAAGACAAAGACGCAATCATGACCCATCCCCTCAAAATCGTCGCTTTAGGAGATAGCCTTGTTTACGGCTATGGCGACCCCGTGGGTGGCGGTTGGGCCGAGCGCCTACGTCGTTTGTGGATGGAAAGTGCCGGTCATGCCCTGTATAATTTGGGGATTCGCGGCGATCGAGTAGTACAAGTGTCCGAACGTTTAGAACAGGAATTTCGTCTCAGGGGGGAAATTCGCAATCGTCTTCCTGACCTGATTCTTCTCTCCGTCGGTGTTAATGATACAGCCCGTTTAGGCCGGCCCGATGGTCGTACTTATACCGATCACGATCTTTTTCAAACTCAAATCGAACATTTACTCACCCGGGCCCGTTCTCTTTGCCCGGTTTTGTTTATAGGTATGATTCCCGTGGATGAGCGGAAAATGCCCTTTTTAGATTGCTTTTACTTCAACCATCGCGATCAGTATCGTTTTAAGGAAACCACTAAACAAGCTTGTCTAGAACAAAATATTCCCTATCTCGATTTATTTGATCTCTGGATGAACCGGGGCGATCTGTGGTGCCAAGAAAGATTAATGCAAGATGGACTTCATCCCAATGTCCAGGGCTATCAATCAATTTTAGAGGATATTTTAAACTGGTCGCCCCTCACCTCCTTTGTCGGTGTGGATGGTTTTATTCAACCGTTTACAGGAATTGTAGAAAAGTGATGTCCTCTGTTATCAGTGGATCTAGCGGCGTTACAGAAACCAGAAGAGCCGGTAATATAAGCGAACTTACCCCCTACATATCTACTACAATGCTGAACAGACAATTGCGCTACTCGTTCAAAATGTAGTAAATTAAGGGGCAAAATTTGCCAATCATTGCTCTGAATTTGTGACTCAATCAATTCTCGGAAAGGTGAATCAAAAGTTAATTTTTCCAGACTATATTTGATCGTCATTTTCCCAAAACTACCTTAACTAAGATAAACTAGATTTTCTCTTTCATTAATCATAATTTTATGGTTGTCTCTCAATTGTTTATTATTAGTGACATACCAAAGAAATACATAAGTATCTATTAAAAATTTGAGCCTAATTATTGATCATCTTCAAAATCAGTTAAAGGGGCATCAAAATCATCGGCTATCCCAACTTTTCCCGCAGCACTTCTGGGTTGAAGCGGTGGTTTATTGGCTAACTTTACAGGACTTAATTTAACTACAGATTCATTATTTTCTGTGATGATAATTTCTTCACCTTCAAGTCCAGCTTCCCATAACTCATTAAGTTGATTTTTGGCTTGTTTTAATTCAACTGTAGTCATTAGTTTACCTCACTGATTAACAACACAAACATTAGTTTAATCTCAATCAAGAAAAGCGATGGATTAAGTTATATCTAGGGTTTGCTGAATAAATGTGAAATGTAGGCAAGGTAAGAGTTTTATGGCTTTTCTCGCTCCCACAGGTGCAAATTTTGAGAGAATCGTCGTTCAAAACCTTGCGTCTTCATCGGCCCGCGTCCTGTAGGGGCGAAGCATTCGGGCAATAACCTATCGGTGAAACCGTAGATTTTCTATCCGAATGCTTAATCATGATACCAATACTCACCCCCTGCTGAATGTCAGACACATTCTCATACTTTCTAGCGGAATTATCGCCATTAGCCTGTAGTAGTAGTAGGTTGGGTTGAGGAAGGAAACCCAACACACAATAATTGTTATGATTTCTTGGAGCAGCTTGAAAAATCAATCTTCTATGTTCAGCAACAGCACAAAATCAGTGAAGAAATCTGCACTCGGCAAGGGGCAGTATGAAAATGGGATCACTTATTTAGATTTCAGATGGTATATGGTAAAATTTGCATAATTCAGTAAGATTAGTATTATCCTATATTATTTCAACTCAACTTCCTATGAGTAACAAATCTACGATTAAATTGGTGATCGCTTTTAACGATCCTAACCTGGAGCCTGAAGAACGCGACGGGAGCATCTCACCTTTGTAACCCCTAAATCAGGTTTTTATGTCAAGCTATTTTGAAAGCCTTGCTAGAAACCAGTTTTAGAAATAAGTATAATTACTCACTTGCATAAATGAGCAGATGAAGTTGAATCGGTTAAACGTATTCTTGATCCCAATCCCCCTGAAGGTAATAAGTCGTTGGGCGGTTTTTTGGGTGGAATCTTAATGACCGAAGTTAACCCCGCTAATGGCAAAAAACTGTTAGGGTTTCTTGGCGATCGCCTGGGAGGTAAACCGATAGAATTGTCGGTAGAGGCCAATGGTCGCAAGTTGACGGTTAAGGCTCACAGTCGAGAAGAATTGGAAATGGCTATTAAAGCGGCTCAAGACTTTATCTCAGGTTAAAGAAGGTATTATGGCAAAATTTGCTTTGTTAATTGGTGTGAGCGAGTATTCCGAAGGATTGCGTTCAATTTCTAGCGCGATTCAAGACATTGAAGCAATGCGCCGAGTATTAGAGCATCCAGACATGGGAGCCTTTGATCAGGTTACAGTTTTGCCTAACCCAGACAGAAGGAGCATGGAAACAGCAGTTGAGGATTTATTTGTTAATCCAAATCTACAGCGAGATGATTTGGTGCTTTTATATTTTTCTGGGCATGGACTTAAAGATCAAAATGCTAGATTTTTTCTAAGTACAAGAGACACTGGGCGTGATCAGAATGGAGGTTTTCGTCGTGCAAAAGCTTTAGCGGCAAGTGAACTTCAAGAGTACATCACAGATAGTCGTTCCCAAAGGCAGATAATTATTCTCGACTGCTGTTTTAGCGGAGCATTGGTTCAGGGAATGCCAATCAAAGGGGAATTTAACATTCAAGAGGAATTAGGAGGTAAAGGAAGGGCGATTTTAACCTCTTCTAGTCCGATTGAATATTCTTTTGAGTCGGAAGATAACGATTTGTCCATCTATACAAAATATCTAGTTGAAGGAATTGAAACTGGTGCAGCAGATAAGGATGGTGATCAATTAATTTCTGTTAATGAATTGCATGAGTATGCCAGCGAACGAGTAAAGGAAGCTGCCCCTGCAATGACTCCCAAATTTTATCTTTCTCTTGAAGGAGACGATACTATTTATTTGGCCAAATCTCCTCTTGCTGCCACTAATCCTATATTTATTTATCGTGAGAAGGTTAGAGAAATTCTAGATGAATGGAGCAAGGAAAATATATGTAAAGAAAATTTTAATCGTGTAGAAAGAAACTGCCTAAATGAACTAAGAAACGAATTAGATTTATCATTACAGGAGGCAGATATTATCGAATACGAGAATCTTGCGCCATTTAGAAAAAGATTACAAAATTTAACAGAGTACAAAGCAACTTTTAGAGAATTATTAGCTGATTCTATTTCAATAACAGAAGGAAACAGAAGGAGACTAAAAGAGTTACAAAGCCGTTACGGGCTGAGGGATGAGGATATTCAGGTGATTGAAGAAGAAGTGCAAAATGAGGTTTATCCCATTACTCCGACGATTCCAACAAGCACTTCGCTTTATGCAAAAATTGCCCAAATTTTGCATTCTATAAAAACTTCAAAGCTCCAAAATTTCAAATTAAATCTGCCAGTTAGCATAGGAATAGCATCAATAGCAGTTGTAAGTTTATTTGCCATTGTTCGCCCTGATATTATTAATCGATTAATTCCATCTAATTGTCCAAAACAAACGGACGACTTTATTAGTGAAAAAGAAGAAGTTCTTAATTACTCTCAACCGATTAACAAGAGAAAAGGTGCAGAATATTTTGCACAGTGTGATTATCAAGAAGCCTTGTCAAGATTTAAGGAAGCATGGCAAAAGGATAGGCTAGATCCAGAAACGTTAATTTACTTAAATAATGCTTTACTAGAAGCCAATAAAATGCCATATTACACCATTGCTGTTGCTGTTAGTATTCCTCGCAAAAATCAAAATAGCTCTAATGATGATGATGGTGATAGTCGAGCAAAAGAAATGTTACGAGGAGTAGCACAATTACAAACAAAAATTAATCTAGGACTTTTAAATGACAATGATCCATTCCTCAAGTATTTTCCAGATCAAGATTTTATCAACAAAAAAGCGATTAATGGTAAGGGATTAAAAGTTGTCATTACTAATGATGAAAATGACGAATTACTAGCCCAAAAGACAGCATCATCTCTTTCCCATCGTCCTGAAATTTTAGGGGTTGTTGGTCACTATACCAGTGAAATGACTGTGGCAACGGTGGATATTTATAAGGAAAATGATTTAGTTTTGATTTCTCCCGGATCAACGACTAGCGAGCTTACTAAATACCCCAGAAAAAATTTCCTGCGAACTGTTTTTTCCGTCGAGCAACAATCTCCTGTCATTGCAAAATTTTTACAAGAAAAGTCTATTAAAAAAATAGTGGGCTTTTATACTCAAGGAAGTCCATTTAGTGAACATTTTTTTAATAGTTTTCAAACTATTTTTGAACGCCCTCCATTCTCTGGAACTGTAGTAAAATTATCTGAATTTGATCTGGGAAATAATTTTAAGGCAGAAGAAGCCATCCAAGAGTTACGAAAAAGACAAGGAAAAATAACAGAAGAAATAGGGCTTGTACTATTCCCAAAAGCAATTGGCGATGCTGAAGGCGATGCAATTAAACTTATAAAACTTAATAATAGTCAAAATTGGGTTAGGGAGCATCTCACCTTTGCAATAAGTAGAAATGCTTAATGAGATCAATAAAAAAGTTAAAAAAGGCAACCATTTAGATAAGCACAGCGATGACGAAGGACTTGCGGTACATTAC
>VYKR01000225.1_pt1 | contig 10862 bp, 6 predicted proteins | sample 5109561 | NCBI WGS metagenome assembly VYKR01 (sample SAMN12291799, study PRJNA351875) | freshwater metagenome | isolation source: freshwater lake | place: USA: Michigan, Ford Lake | collected 2015-08-15
CTCGCCATCCCCGGTGTCGGCCCCTTGGCGGCGCTCGGCGCGATCGCCGCGTCGGCGGTGCCTGAGGCGATGGCGATCGGCGCGGTCGCCGGCGCGGCGGCCGGCAGCTTCAACGAAGCGTTGAAGAAGCACGGCGTCAGCGACGAGGACGCGTCCTATTACGGCGATCGCCTGAAGAGCGGTGGCGTGCTCGTCACCGTCCACGCCAGCGGGGCCGAGGGCGAGCGGGCGCGTGAAGTGCTGTTCGCGAATGGCGGCCACACCGCGTCGAGCGCTCGCGCCAACGCGATGTGAAAGCGGGAGCCGGGAGCGCATACCGCTCCCGGCTTTCCCCGGCCGCGCAGCTCCGCACGGCCAAATTAATGACGACTCAGTTCAGACCGCCTCCGAGCGTTCGGTACAGCTCGACGAGGTTGCTGGTCCGCGCCAGTCGCGTGTTCACCAGCTGCTGCCGCGCCGCATAGGCCGTGCGCTGCGCATCGAGCGTTTCGAGGAATGACGAGACGCCGACCCGGTAACGCGCGTCCGACAGCCGCGCCGCGACCGTCGCCGACTCCGCGCGCGCGGTCTGCGCCGCCAGCTGCTCGCCGATCGTGCCGCGCTGCGCCAGCGCGTCGGCGACCTCGCGGAAGGCGGTCTGGATCGTGCGCTCATAGGTCGCGACCGCCCCCAGCCGCTGCGCCTCGGCCAGCCGCACGTTCGCGCGCCGTCGTCCCGCGTCGAACAGCGGCAGAGCGATGTTGGGCGCGGCCGAATAGGTGAAACCGCCGGCCCCGAACAGGCCGGACAGCGCGGTGCTGATCGTCCCCACCGTCGCGGTGAGCGAGATGGTCGGGAACATGGCCGCGCGCGCCGCGCCGATATTGGCGTTCTCGGCAATTAACTGACGTTCGGCCTGGAGCACGTCGGGACGACGGAGCAGCACGGCCGACGACAGCCCGGCGGGAAGCTCGGCGATCGTCGCCGACCCCTCGCCCAGTTCGCTCGGCAGCAGGTCGGCCGGAACGGGTGCGCCGACGAGCAGGTCGAGCGCGTTCCGGTCGCGCGCGATCCGCGTCTCCAGCACGGCGATGTCGTTGCGCGCCGCCTGGTAATTGGTGTCGGCCTGCCGCGACTCGAGTTCGGAGGCGACGCCGACCCGGAACTGGGCGGCGGTCAGCTCGCGCGTCTGCTGGAACGTGCGCAACGTGTCGCGCGACAGGCGGAGCTGGTCCTGGTCCGCGGCGAGCGTCAGCCAGGCCTGGGCGATCTCGCCGACCAGGCTGACGCGCGTCGCGCGCCCGGCCTCCTCCGTGGCGAAATATTGCTGGAGCGCGGCCTCGGTCTGGTTGCGGATCCGGCCGAACAGGTCGATCTCGAACGCCGAGAAGCCCGCGTTCGCCGAGTAGAATTGCAGATCGGACGAACCGCCGCCCACGCCCGCGCCGGAGCCGACACCGATGCTACCGCCGGTCCCGGTTCCCGTCGCGCCGCTCGCCGCGCCGACCGCGCCGAAGGCGTTGTTCGTGTAGGTCGCCGAGCCCGAGATGGCGGTGGTCGGCACGCGGTCGGCGCGCTGCACGCGGTAGCGCTCGCGCGCCTGGAGCACGTTCGCGGCGGCGAGCCGCAGGTCGCGGTTGTTCTCCAGCGCTTGCGCGATCACCCGGCGCAGGCGCTCGTCGGTGAAGAACTCGGTATAGCCGATGCGGCTGACGTCGACGCTCTCCGCGCCCGCGGACGGGTAGACGCCGCCGGAAGGCAGAGCGGGCGGTACCGCCCCGAGGGGCCGGACATATTTGGGCGCGAGGTTGCACCCGGCGAGCAGGCTCGCGCCCGCGAGCAGCGCGGCGGTGGTGAAGCGGAACATCGGATCAGGCTCCTTGCGGCGCGGGCTGGCCGTGCGGCGCGTCGGGCAGGACGGGTTTCGCCTTCCCGCCACGGCCGAACAGGCGCAGCACCACGACGAAGAACATCGGAACGAAGAAGATGGCGAGCACGGTCGCGGACAGCATGCCGCCCACCACCGCCCAGCCGATCGCGTTCTGGCCGCCCGCGCCAGCACCCGTGGCGACCGCCAGCGGTAGCACGCCGAACACGAAGGCGAAGCTGGTCATCAGGATCGGGCGGAGGCGAAGCTTGGCCGCCTCGACCGCCGCGTCGAACGCGCTCAGCCCCTCGCGCATCCGCTCCTCGGCGAACTCGACGATCAGGATCGCGTTCTTGGCCGAGACGCCGATCGTGGTGATCAGGCCGACCTGGAGATAGATGTCGTTGTTCAGCCCCCGGATCGTCGCCGCGAGCACCGCGCCCAGGATGCCGAGCGGCACCACCAGCACGACGGACACCGGCACCGACCAGCTCTCGTAGAGCGCGGCCAGGCAAAGGAACACGAGCAGCAGCGACAAGGCATAGAGCGCCGGTGCCTGCCCGCCCGACAGGACCTCCTCGTAGCTCAGCCCCGTCCATTCGAAATCGGTGCCGGGCGGCAGCTTGGCGTGAAGCTCCTCCATCGCCCGGATCGCGTCGCCCGACGAGTAACCGGATCCAGGGATGCCCAACAGCTCCATCGCCGGCTGGCCGTTATAGCGGGTGATCTGAACCGGTGCGTTCTCCCAGCTCATCGTGGCAAAGGCGGTGTACGGCACCATCGCGCCGCTCGCGCCGCGGACGTACAGGTCGCCGATATTCTCGGGCCTCAGCCGGTACGGCGCGTCCACCTGGACATAGACGCGCTTCACCCGACCGCGGTCGATAAAGTCGTTGATGTACGCGCCGCCCCAGGCGGTGGCGATCGTCTGATTCACCTGCTGAAGGTCGACGCCCAGCGCGCGCGCCTTGTCCTGATCGACCTGGACCTGGAGGCGCGGCGCGTCGTCCAGCGCGTTGGGACGGACCTGCGCCACGCGCGGCTCGCCCATCGACATGCCCAGCATCTGGTTGCGCGCGGCGAGCAGCCGTTGATAACCGATCCCCGTCTCGTCGACGATCTGGAGGTCGAAGCCGGTGGCGTTGCCGAGCTCGGCGACGGCGGGTGGCACCACCGCGAAGATGAAGCCGTCGGTATACCCGCTGAACACGCCCATCGCGCGCCCGACCAGCCCCGCCGCCCGGTTCTCCGCGCCCTCGCGCTCCTCCCACGGTTTGAGCGGCACGAAGGCGATGCCGCTATTCTGACCCTGGCCGGCAAAGCTGAAGCCGTTGACCGTGAACACGCCGCGGACATTGGCCGCCTCCGCGCCCAGGAAATGCTCGCGGATGAGCGACAGGCCCTTCTCGGTGCGCGCGGTGGTCGCGCCCGACGGCCCCTGGACGAGCGCCACGACATAACCCTGGTCCTCGTCGGGCAGGAAGCCCGAGGGCAGGCGGTAGAAGAGCGTGCCCATGACGGCCACGATCAAGGCATAGACGACGAGCGAGCGCTTCCAGTTGCGCGCGGTCGACCGCACGCCACGCTCGTAGCGGCGCTGCCCGGTCTCGAACGTCCGGTTGAACCAGCCGAAGAAGCGCGCGAGCAGGCCGGTGCCCTCACGCTTGTCCGGATCGTGCGGCTTCAGGATGGTGGCGCAGAGCGCGGGCGTCAGGATGATCGCCACTGCCACCGACAGCGCCATGGCCGACGCGATGGTGATGGAGAACTGGCGATAGATCACGCCCGTCGATCCCGCGAAGAACGCCATGGGCAGGAAGACCGCGATCAGGACGGCGGCGATGCCGACCAGCGCGCCGGTGATCTCGTCCATCGACTTGCGCGCGGCCTCCTTGGGGCTCAGCCCCTCCGTGGTGATCAGCCGCTCGACATTCTCGACCACCACGATCGCGTCGTCGACCAGCAGGCCGATCGCCAGCACCATGCCGAACAGCGTCAGCGTGTTGATCGAAAAGCCCGCGATCGACAGCACCGCGAACGTGCCGAGGATCACGACCGGCACCGCGATCGTCGGGATCAAGGTCGCGCGCCAGTTCTGGAGGAACAGGAACATGACGAGGAAGACGAGCACCACCGCCTCGATCAGCGTCTCGACGACCTGCTCGACCGACAGCCGCACGAACGGCGCGGTGTCGTAGGGGTAGATGACCTTCACGTCGGGCGGGAAGTCGGCGGCGATCTCCGCCACGCGCGCCTTGACCGCGTCGACCGTGGTGAGCGCGTTGCCGCCGGGCGCCAGATAGAGCGCGATGCCGCTGGCGGGCTTGCCGTTCCACTTCGACTCGAAACCGTAATTCTCCGCGCCGATCTCGACGCGCGCGACGTCGCGCAGGCGGACGATCGAACCGTCGGTGTTCGCCTTCAGCCGTATCTGGCCGAACTGCTCGGGCGTCTGCAGCCGCGACTGGACGGACACGGTGGCGTTCAGCATCTGCTCGGCCGGCGCGGGCTGCGCGCCGATCTGGCCGGCGGAGACCTGGGCGTTCTGCGCCTGCACTGCCGTCGTGATGTCCGACATGGCGAGCTGGAAGCTGTTCATCTTGATCGGGTCGACCCAGATGCGCATGGCATATTGCGCGCCGAACAGCTGGATGTTGCCGACGCCCTCGACGCGGCTCAGCGGGTCCTGGAGGCGGGACGCGACGAAGTCGGCCAGGTCGGTACCGTCATGGCTGCCGTTCTCCGAATACAGGCCGACGATGACCAGGAAGTTGGCCGACGCCTTGTTGACCTGGATACCCTGCTGCTGAACCTCCTGCGGCAGGAGCGGGACCGCCGCCTGCAATTTGTTCTGCACCTGGACCTGGGCGATGTCGGGGTCGGTCCCCTGTTCGAAGGTGACGGTGATCGTCAGCTGGCCCGACGAGCTCGACGACGACGAGAAATAGCGCAGATTGTCGATGCCCTTGAGCTGCTGCTCGATGATCTGCGTCGTCGTGGTCGCCAGCGTTTCCGCGTCCGCGCCAGGATAGATGGCGGTGATCGCGACGGCCGGCGGCGCGATCGCGGGGAACTGCGCGATCGGCAGCGACCGGATCGCAAGCGCGCCGGCGAGCATCAGGATGATCGCCAGCACCCAGGCGAAGATCGGGCGGTCGATGAAATACCGGGCCATGAGGGTCTATTTCGCCTGAGCAGCGGGGGAGGGGGCGGGCCCCGCGGCCGGACGGCTCCCGAACGGGCGCGGACGGACGGGCATGCCGGGGCGCAGCATCATCGCGCCTTCCACGATCACGCGGTCGCCGGGGCGGACCCCGCCCGTCACCAGCCACGCGTCGCCGATCGTGCGGCTCGTCTGGATGATGCGCGGCTCGGCCCGGTCGCCCCGGCCGACGATCATGACCGTGGCGCGGCCGCGCTCGTCGCGGGTGACGGCGCGCTGGGGCACCAGGATGCCCTGCGCCTGGACGCCCTCGACCAGCTCGGCGCGCACGAACATGCCGGGCAGGAGCAGGCCGTTCGGGTTCGGGAACACCGCGCGGATCGTCTGCGAGCCGGTGGTGGGGTCGACCGTCACGTCGGCGAAGCGCAGCGTGCCCTCGACCGGGTAGACCGAGCCGCTTTCCAGCCGCAGTCGCACCCGCGCGTTCTGCCCGCGCGACAGGCTGCCAGCCATAACCTGCTCGCGCAGGCGGAGCAGGTCGGCGCTCGACTGCTGGATGTCGACGAAGACCGGGTCGAGCCGCTGGATGGTGGCGAGCGGCTCGGCCTGGGCGGCGCTCACCAGCGCGCCCGTGGTGAACACCGAACGGCCGATCCGCCCGGAGATCGGCGCGCGGATGGTGGTGCGGCCGAGGTCGATCTGCGCCTGACGCAGCGCCGCCTGCTGGGCGGCGACATCGGCCCGTGTCTGGTTCGACGCGGTCACCGCGTTCTCATATTCCTGGCGTGCGATGGCGTTGATCCGGACCAGCTCGCCGTAACGCCGGGCCAGCGCCGCGCTCGATCCGGTTCCGGCCTGGGCGCGGGCCAGCGCCGCGCGCGCGCTCGCCACCTGCGCCTCGTAGGGGGCGGGATCGATGCGGTAGAGCGGCTGGCCCTGGCGGACGTAATCGCCCTCGGTGAACAGGCGCGCGCGCACCAGGCCGTTGACCTGCGGCCGCACTTCCGACGTCTCGAACGCGGTGGTGCGACCGGGCAGCTCGGTGGTGAGCGTCACGGGCTGCTCGGTGAGCGTGACGAAACCGACGGGCGTCGGCCCGGGCGCGCCCTGCTGCTGCGCCTGTTCGCCACCTTGACCGCAGGCGGCGAGCGCGAGAATGAGCGCGGCAAAGCCTAGTCGCTTGATCAACATGCTGATTTCCGGTAACCCTTTTGCGAGTGAGCGATCACTCACATTTGCTGCTACTGCGAAGGAGGTGCTTCGTCAAGCGCATCGGGAGGGAGAAGGAATGAATTGCGTCCCGGACGGCTGCGGCGAGGGTCCGACCCGCGCGGAACTGCGCCGGCGCAAGCTGATCGACACCGCGCGCAGGCTGTTCGTCGAGAAGGGCTTCCATGCCACCGGGATCGCGCAGATCGCCCGCGAGTCGGACATCGCGGTGGGTCAGATCTACCGCGACTTCGCCTCCAAGGAGGATATCGTCGCCGCGATCGTCGAGACCGATTGCGGCGCGTACGCGCAGGTGGACGAGCTCGACGCGGCGATCCGCGCCGGCGACGCGGTCGCGGCGCGCGCCTGGCTCAAGCATTTCATCGATATCGAGAAGGACCCGGACGACGGGCGCTTGTTCGCCGAGATCGTGGCTGAGTCATCGCGGAACGAGCGCATCGCGGCGATGTTCGTCGCGGTCCAGAACGACATGCGCGACAATCTCCTGCGCGCGCTCGCCCTGCTGTCTCCCGGCGAGGAGCGGGCGGAGCAGCGCGCGGTGCTGGCGGACATGGTGGTGACCTTCTCGCTGGGCCTGCTCCACTACCAACTCATGCGACCCGCGCTCGACGCGGTCCCGCTCGTCGGGGCGCTCCAGACGCTGATCGACGACCAGATCGGCGCGTTGACGTCCTGATGCTACGCCTGTCCAACATCCCGCTGCCGCTCCACCATGCCGACGAGGCGTTACCCGCCGCCATCCGCAAGCGGTTGCGCATCGCGCCGCGCGACCTGGTGCGTCATCAGGTCGTCCGGCGCGGCAACGACGCCCGTAACAAGGCCGATATCCACCTCGTCTACACGGTGGACGTGACGCTCAGGGACGAGGCGGCGGTGCTCGCGCGCTGCGCCAAGGATCGCGGCGTCGCGCGCACGCCGGACACCAGCTATCGTCCGGTCGCCCGCGCCCCGGCGACCGGACCGCGCCCCGTCGTGATCGGCGCGGGTCCGTGTGGCCTGTTCGCCGGGCTGATCCTGGCCCAAATGGGTTTCCGCCCGATCATCCTCGACCGCGGCAAGGTCGTGCGCGAGCGGACCAAGGACACCTGGGGCCTGTGGCGCCGGAGCGTGCTCAACCCCGAGTCGAACGTCCAGTTCGGCGAAGGGGGCGCGGGCACCTTTTCCGACGGCAAGCTCTACAGCCGCATCAAGGACCCCCGCCACCTCGACCGCAAGGTGCTGACCGAGTTCGTGCGCGCGGGCGCGCCGCCGGAGATCCTGATGGAGGCGCATCCGCATATCGGCACCTTTCGCCTCGTCACGATGGTCGAAAGCATGCGCGCGACGATCGAGGAACTGGGCGGCGAATACCGGTTCGGCACGCGCGTCGACGGCATCGACGTCCAGACGGATCGCCACGACATCCGCCGCGTGCGTGGGCTGCACCTGGCCGATGGCGGGTATCTCGAGGCGGAGCGGGTGGTGCTGGCGATCGGCCACAGCGCGCGCGACACGTTCCAGGTGCTCCACGCGGCGGGCGTGCATGTCGAGGCCAAGCCGTTCTCGATCGGGGTCAGGATCGAGCATCCGCAATCCTGGATCGACCGGGCGCGGTTCGGGCACAATGCCGGCCATCCCGCTCTCGGCGCGGCGGAGTACCACATCTCGCACCACTGCTCGAACGGGCGCACCGTCTACAGCTTCTGCATGTGCCCGGGCGGCACGGTGGTCGCCGCGACCTCGGAGGAGGGCCGGGTCGCAACCAACGGCATGAGCCAATATTCGCGCAACGAGCGCAACGCGAACGCGGGCTTCGTGGTCGCGATCGACCCGGCGCGCGACTATCCGGGCGATCCGCTCGCCGGGCTCGCCCTGCAACGCCACTGGGAGGAACAGGCCTTTCTCGCGGGCGGATCGAGCTATCATGCGCCCGCGCAACGCGTCGGCGACTTCCTGGCCGCGCGGCCGTCGACCGCGCTCGGCTCGATCGTCCCCTCCTACCGGCCCGGCGTGACGCCGACCGACCTCGCCGGGTGCCTGCCCGACTTCGCGGTCGCCGCGATGCGCGAGGCGCTGCCGGTATTCGGTCGCCAGATCCCGGGCTACGACCACCCGGACGCGGTCATGACGGGCGTCGAGACCCGGACCTCCTCGCCCGTCCGCTTCACGCGTGGGCCGGACCTCCAAAGCCTGAACACCGCCGGCCTGTTTCCCGCCGGCGAAGGGGCCGGCTATGCGGGCGGCATCCTGTCGGCGGCCGTGGACGGCATCAAGGTCGCCGAGGCGGTAGCGCAAAGCCTCGCCCACGCTGCCTGAACCCCTGGCGACCGCCGCCTTGCGGCAGCGGTCCAGGCCTCTAGGATGGCAGCGCGCCGGATAGGGAAGACGTGACCGGTTCCCCGGCGGCGCGCTAGGCGGGGGTGACGCATCCGATGCTGCTCGACGACATGATCCGCCTCGGCGCCGAACGGCACGGGAGTGCGGTCGCGGTCCGTTTCGGCGACGAAGCCTCGACCTTCGCGGAAGTTGACGCGCTATCGACGGGGATGGCGGCGCGCCTGGCTGATCGGCTGCAACCGGGGGCTCCGATCGGCATCCTCGCCGGCAACGGGCTGCTCAGCGTCCCGCTCGACTTCGCCTGCGCCAAGGCCCGGCTGGTCCGCATGCCGCTCAACGCGCGGCTGTCCTTCGCCGAGCATCAGGCGATGCTCCGGCGGCTCGACGTCCAGCTACTGGTCCACTCGTCCGACCTGGCCGCGCGCGCGCGGGAGCTCGCGGACGCGATGCCCGGCCTGGCCCTGCTGGCGTTGGAGGCGTTGGCGGACGGCGCCGGGGGCGAACGGGCGGACCTGTCGGCGGCGCGGCCCGAGGATCCGGTGCTGGCGCTGTTCACATCGGGCACGACCGGCCGGCTAAAGGCGGTGATCCACACCCAGGCGACCTACGGCGCGGTGGCGACCAACATCCTCGCCAACCTCGTCGATCCCAGGCCGGGTGACGGCCTGCTCCACGCCGCCTCGTTGTTTCACGCGTCGGGCACGTTGACGGTGCCGTACTGGCTGCGCGGCGGCGCGGCGCTGGTGCTGCCCGGCTTTGCGCCCGGCGAGTATCTGGATGCGGTCGAGCGGTGGCGTCCGACCGCGCTGATGCTGGTCCCGACCATGCTCGGCATGCTGCTCGACCATCCGGGGTTCGACCCCGACCGTTTGGCCTCGGTCGACACGATCATCTACGGCGCGTCGCCGATGCCGCGCCCGCTGATCGAACGCGCGCTCGACGTCCTGGGGCCACGCTTCGTACAATTCTACGGTCAGACGGAGGCGCCGCTCGCCATCGCCGCCCTGACCAAGGAGGACCATCTGGACGCCAGGCGTATCGGCTCGTGCGGCCGTCCCGCCCGCGACGCCGAGGTCCGGATCGACGCGCCTCCGGGCGAGGAGGGCGAGGTGCTCGTCCGCGCGCCGTTCGGGATGCGCGGTTACCACGACGAGCCCGAGCTCGACGCGGAGACGATCACCCCCGACGGTTGGCTGCGCACGCGCGACATCGGCCGCCTCGATCCGGACGGCTATCTGACTCTGGTCGACCGTGCGTCCGACATGATCGTGACCGGCGGCTACAATGTGTATCCCAAGGAAGTGGAGGACGTGCTCGCCGCCCATCCGGCGGTACGCGACGCCGTCGTGATCGGCGTGCCCGACGACAAATGGGGCGAGGCGGTGCTCGCATTCGTCGTCACGCGGCCGGGCACCGCCGCGACCGCCGACGCGCTGCTCGATCATTGCCGCGATCGGTTGGCGCGGTACAAGGCGCCCAAGAAGATCCGCTTCATCGACGCGGTGCCGCTGAGCGCGGTCGGCAAGCCGCTCCGGCGGGCGCTGCGCGATCCGTTCTGGACCGGGCGGGAGCGGAGGGTCAAATGAGCAAGGTCCTCGTCGAACAATTGGGCGTGGTCACGCTGGTCACGATCAACCGGCCCGAACGCCGCAACGCGGTCGACGCCGAGACGGCGGCGCTGCTCCGGGCGGCGTTCGAGGCGTTCGACCGCGACGACACCGCGCGCGTCGCGGTGCTGACCGGAGCCGGTGGCACGTTCTGCGCCGGTTACGACCTGCACAGCGTCGCCGACGCGCCGCCCCAGCACGACGCGCACGGCCCCGGTCCGATGGGGCCGACGCGCATGCTGCTCGGCAAGCCGGTGATCGCGGCGGTCGAGGGCCATGCGGTCGCGGGCGGGCTCGAACTCGCTTTGTGGTGCGACCTGCGGGTGACGGGCGCGTCCGCGGTCTTCGGCGTTTTCTGCCGGCGCTGGGGGGTGCCGCTGATCGATGGCGGCACCGTCCGCCTGCCGCGCATCGTCGGCCAGGGCCGCGCGCTCGACCTGATCCTGACCGGCCGTCCCGTCGAGGCCGAGGAGGCGCTCGCGATCGGGCTCGCGACTTCCGTCGTTCCGGCGGGCGCGGCGCTCGACGAGGCGATCCGGCTGGCCCGGACGATCGCCGATTTCCCGCAGCTATGCATGCGCGCCGACCGCGCCTCCGCGTACGAGCAATGGGACCACGACCTGTCCGACGCGCTGCGACGCGAAGGCGAGGGCGGCGACGGCCCGCTCCGTGCGGAGGGGCTCGCCGGCGCCGGCCGTTT
>VYKR01000227.1_pt1 | contig 10810 bp, 7 predicted proteins | sample 5109561 | NCBI WGS metagenome assembly VYKR01 (sample SAMN12291799, study PRJNA351875) | freshwater metagenome | isolation source: freshwater lake | place: USA: Michigan, Ford Lake | collected 2015-08-15
GCGTCGCGCATCGGCACGCCCGCCGCCATCGCCGCGCCGATCGCCGCCAGCGCGTTCGCGACGTTATGCCGCCCCGGCACCTCCAGCGCGACCGGCACGACCGCGCCCTCGGCGTGCAGCGCGAACCGCACCCCGAACGGCTCCTCGCGCACGTCCCGCGCGACGAGATCGCCCGCGCCCTCGACCGAGAAGCGCGTCACCCGGGCCGCCGGCAGCGTATCGGCCAGCGCCGCCGCGTCCGGATTGTCGGCGTTGACCACCGCCACGCGCGCCTTGCGGAGGAAGTCGCCGAACAGCTGCCGCAGCTCGTCCAGCCCCTTGTGATCCAGGCTGACATTGTTGAGCACCGCGATCTGGGGCGCGTAGAGCGCGATCGACCCGTCGCTCTCGTCCACCTCGCTCACGAACGCGTCACCCGCACCGACCAGCGCGCTCGCGAACGGCGCGTCGGGGCTGGCGAAGTTCTTCATCACCGCGCCGTTCATCACCGTCGGGTCGCGCCCGGTCGCGTGCATGATCCAGCCGATCATCCCCGTCACCGTCGACTTGCCGCTCGTCCCCGCCACCCCGATCGGCAGCGCAGCGTCGTTGAACAACCCCGCCAGCAGCTCGGCCCGCGTCGCGCGCGCGGCGCCCAGCCGGTTGGCGGCGGCGATGTCGGGCACGCTCTCCTCGACCGCCGCCGACGCGACGACGAGCTGGTCCGCGCTCACCACCCCGCTCCCGTCCTGCGGGTGGAGGTCGATGCCAAGCGTCCGGAGCGCATCGAACTTGGCAGGGACCCGCCCCTGGTCGAGCGCCCGGTCCGACCCGGCGACGATCGTGCCGCGCGCGCGCAGGATCATCGCCAGCGGCATCATGCCCGATCCGCCGATGCCGACCAGGAAACAGGGTTGCTCGTGTCTCATGCCCCGCGCGGTATCGGGGGTGGGGCGGACGGGCAAGCCGTGCCGCCGCTCGACTTCACAGCGACCGGACGGCACAACGCCGCCCGATGAAGATCGCCGTCGTCGCTCCCGCCAAACCGATCAACCCGCTGGTCGCGTCGCGCGTCTCCGCGTTCGCCGCGCTGACGCACCCCCAGGTCGATCTGCTGATCCACCCGCAATGCTTCGTGAGTGAGGGTCATTTCGCCGGCTCCGACGCCGTCCGCGCCGCCGCCTTCCTCGAGGTCGCGAACGATCCCGGCATCGACGCGGTCTGGTTCGCGCGTGGCGGCTACGGCTCCAACCGCATCCTGTCCGCGGTCATGCCCCGGCTCGGCCCGGCGGCGCGCAACAAGTCGTATGTCGGCTATTCGGACATGGGCTTCCTGCTCGGCGCGCTCTACGCCCGGCGGATCGGTCGTCCCGCGCATGGGCCCATGGCGATCGACATCGGGCGCCAGGGCGGCGACCGCACCGTTGCCCGCTCGCTCGGCTGGATGGTGTCGCGCGACACCCAAGGTCTGGAGCCCGGCCTCGGCGACCGTCCCGCCGCCGCGTTCAACCTGTCGATCCTCGTCGCGATGATCGGCACGCCCTGGCTCCCCGATCTCACCGACCACGTGCTTCTGATCGAGGAAGTATCCGAACCGCTCTACCGCGTCGACCGCATGCTCTCGCAACTCGCCCATGCGACCCAGCTCCAGGGACTGGCGGGCGTCCGGCTCGGCGCGGTCACCGATATCCAGCCCAACGACCCGCCCTGGGGCGAGCCGCTCGACACGGGCGTCCGCCGCTGGTGCGCGGAGATGGGCGTGCCATTCCTAGGCGCGGCGGACATCGGCCACACCCAGACCAACCGCGTGGTCCCGTTCGGGGTCGCGTAACCCGGCGGACATAGGCGACCTGGGGGAACGTGTTGGAATCCCTGTTGTTGTGACGCGATGCCCGACATCCCGAACCCCGTCTTCTCGTTCGAGGAGCCCGACCACCTCAAACGCATCCACCTGAAGCTCGAACTGGAGGATCTCGGCTTCGTGGTGGTCGAGCGCGACCGCGACCTTGCGCTCATCGACCCGGCGGCGGCGCAGGCGAAGAGGACCGATAAGCCGCGTTGACGGCGCGGGATGTCGCTGTCCTACACGGTCCGACCGTGATCCACGTCGCGGGATGTGCCACCCGTTCGCTCGAACCCGCCGATCTGGTCCGGCCGCTGCGGAACACGCGCGTACGCCTCAACTTCCCTCAACTTGTTCATCTTGGCCGCCGCCGGAGGCGCCCTCCAGCGGCGAACTCGTCAACGGCGGCCGCCTCGCCGGACCCCTGGCATGCTTGCCTATCCCGCACCGCGGACCGTAAGCACCGCTTTCCATCCCGTTCCCGAGAAGCCCCGTCCATGACCGCCACCCTCCGCATCACGCTGCCCGACGGATCGTCCCGCGAGGTCGCGCCCGGAACCACCCCGGCCGACATCGCCGCCGCGATCGGCCCAGGCCTCCTCAAGGCCGCGCTCGCCGCCAGGGTGAACGGCGAGGTCCGCGACCTCGGACGCCCGTTCGACGGTGACGCCGACCTGGCGCTCATCACCGCCCGCGACGAGGCCGACGCGCTAGAACTCGCGCGCCACGACTATGCCCACGTCATGGCGGAGGCGGTCCAGTACCTCCACCCCGGGACGGAGATCACCTTCGGCCCCGCGACCGACGACGGCTTCTATTACGACTTCGCGCCCAGGGACCGGCAGTTCACCGAGGAGGACCTGCCCGCCATCGAGGAGGAGATGCGCCGCATCATCGCCCGGAACGAGCCGTTCACGCGCGAGGTCTGGAGCCGCGCGGAGCTGATCGACCGCTGGACCGCGCAGGGCGAGCGCTTCAAGGCCGAATGGGCCGCCGAGCTGCCCGAGGGCGAGGAGCTGACGGTCTACCGCCAGGGCGAATGGCTCGACATGTGCCGCGGCCCGCACATGCCCTCGACCGGCCGCCTCGACCCGCAGGCGTTCAAGCTGACGCGCGTGTCGGGCGCCTATTGGCGCGGCGACCAGAAGAACGCGATGCTCAGCCGCATCTACGGCACGGGCTGGCTGAACCGGAAGCAGCTCGACCAGCACCTGACCCGGCTCGAGGAGGCGGCCAAGCGCGACCACCGCAAGATCGGCCAGGAGATGGACCTGTTCCACCTCCAGTCGGAGGCGCAGGGGTCGGTCTTCTGGCATCCCAAGGGCTTCATCCTCTGGCGCCAGCTCGAGGCCTATATGCGCCGCCGCCTCGACGCCGCGGGCTATGCCGAGGTCAAGACGCCCCAGCTGATGGACGCGCGCCAGTGGGAGCAGTCGGGTCACTGGGGCAAGTACCGCGAGAACATGTTCGTCGTCCCCGACGAGATCCCGAACACGGAGGACGAGGGCGCGGTGCTGTCGGGCGACGCCGATCTCATGGCCCTGAAGCCGATGAACTGCCCGGCGCACGTCCTGATCTTCCGCCAGGGAATCAAGAGCTACCGCGACCTGCCGATCCGCATGGCCGAATTCGGCTGCTGCCACCGGAACGAGCCGCACGGCGCGCTCCACGGCATCATGCGCGTGCGTCAGTTCACCCAGGACGACGCGCATATCTTCGTGCGCGAGGACCAGCTGATCGACGAGGTCCGTCAATTCTGCGACCTGCTCGACAGCATCTACAAGGACCTCGGCTTCGACAGCTACGCGATCAAGCTGGCGCTCCGCCCGGAGAAGCGCTTCGGGTCGGAGGAGATGTGGGACTGGTCCGAGCAGTCCTTACGCGACGCGGTCAAGGCGACGGGCCGCGACACGCCCGAGTTCGGGTGGGAGGAGCTGCCGGGCGAGGGCGCGTTCTACGCCCCCAAGCTCGAATTCCACCTGACCGACGCGATCGGGCGCACCTGGCAGGTCGGCACGATCCAGACCGACACCGTGCTCCCCGAACGGCTCGACGCCTCCTATGTCGCCGAGGACGGCCAGCGCCATCGCCCCGTCATGCTCCACCGCGCGATCCTGGGGACGTTCGAACGCTTTATCGGCATCCTGATCGAACATCACGCCGGCCGCTTCCCGCTCTGGCTTGCCCCCGTCCAGGCGGTGGTGGCGACCATCGTCTCGGACGCCGACGACTATGCCCGCGAGGTCGCCGACCGGCTCCGCGCCGCCGGCATCCGCGTCGAGACCGACCTTCGGAACGAGAAGATCAACTACAAGGTGCGCGAGCACAGCCTCGCCAAGGTCCCGAACCTGCTGGTCCTCGGCAAGCGCGAGGCGGAGGAGGGGACGGTCGCGCTGCGCCGGCTCGGCAGCCAGGGGCAGGAGTTCGTGCCGCTTGCCGACATGATCGATCGTTTGCGCGCCGAAGCGTCCCCGCCGGACCTTTCGCGTTAACCCGGGAAGCGCTATATCGTTGTCGGTCTACCCCTAGGAGAAATACTCATACGTCCTCCCGCTGTACGCCGGCCGATGCAGGCGCCCCCGATGAACGGCCCTCGGTTCAACGAGTTCATCCAGAGCCCCAAGGTTCGGGTGATCGACCATGAGGGCGAGAATCTCGGCGTGATGTACACGCGCGAGGCGATGGCGCAGGCGAACGAGCTCGGCCTCGACCTGGTCGAGGTGTCGCCCAACGCGGACCCACCCGTCGCCAAGTTCCTGGACGTCGGCAAGTTCAAATACGAGGCCCAGAAAAAGGCCAACCTCGCCCGGAAGTCGCAGAAGACGCAGGAGATCAAGGAGATCAAGATGCGTCCGAACATCGACGACCACGACTACGACACCAAGATGAAGAAGGTGCACGAGTTCATCGAGGAGGGCGACAAGGTCAAGGTGACGCTCCGCTTCCGTGGTCGCGAGCTGTCCCACGGCCAGCTCGGCATGGCCGTGCTCCAGCGCGTCGCCGAGGCGACCGCCGAGGTCGCCAAGGTCGAGGCCTATCCCCGCATGGAAGGTCGCCAGATGCTGATGGTGCTCGCGCCCAAGTGAGCCGGGCGGCGGCGCGCTAATCGCACCCGCCGCCACCATCCCCGCCGCATCCGCCGTCACCGCCATCGGCCCAGCTTACGGACTCCCCGCCATCACCGGCCCGGTCGGTCGCGCACCGCACGCGGCGGGGGCGACTACCGACTGAGTCGGCCGAGCGCGCGCCGACATAGAGCACGCCCACGACTATCACCGCGATGAGGGTCGCGATCACGCCGGCGGCTCCCACAACTCGACCGCGTTGCCTTCCGGATCGTGGATACGCGCAAAGCGCCCGGTCTCGAGCGCGTTCCACTCGGCGCGCGTCTCGACCGGGATGCCCGAGTCGGTCAGCGTGCTGATCAGGTCGTCCAGATCCGACACGCGCAGGTTGAGCATCCAGCTCTTGTCGGCGGCGAAATAGTCGGTCGTCTGCTTGAACGGAGCGAACACGACCGGACCGGCGGCGGTCTGCCAATACCAATCGCCCGGATCGCCTTCGCCCGACGCGTTGCATCCCGCGCCGACCCCCAGATGCTCGCGGTACCAGGCCGACAACGCGTCCGGATCACGCGCCCGGAAGAACAACCCGCCAATTCCCGATACCGGCATCCCAATCTCCCATCCTATGCCGCGACATCTACCTGCTCGCCCGCCGCGGCGTCGAGCAGCCGTGTCTCCAGCGTCTCCAGCCGGGCGCCCGCCTCAATCCGGTCACCGGTCAGGTCGGTAATGTAGAACGTGTCCACCGCGCGCTCGCCATAGGTCGCGACATGCGCCGAGTGGATCGTGACCTGCGACTCGAACAGCGCATGGGCGAGCTGGTTGAGCAGGGCGGGACGGTCGCGGGCATTGACCTCGACCACGGTGAAGCGGTTGGACGCGCGATTGTCGATCAGGACGTTGGGCGCGATGTCGAAGGCGTCGGCGCGCGCGCGGGCGGCCGGCTTGGCCTGGAGCCGGTCGGTCATGCGCCCCCGGTTGGCGAGCGCGTCCTCGATCCCGGCGCGAAGGCGGGCGAGCTGCCCCGCCTCGTCGAACGGGCGGCCGAGCGGGTCCTGGACGAGGAAGTTGTCGAGCGCGACGCCGTCGCGCGTGGTGTGGATGCGCGCGTCGATGATGTTGCCCCCGGCCAGGTGGATCGCGCCGGCGATGCGGTAGAACAGCCCCGGATGGTCTGCCGCGACGACCGTCACCAGCGTCGCGCCGCGTTCGGGATGGACCTGCGCGTCGATCGCTAGATCGGCGCCCGTCGCCTCCGCCATGAAGCGCGCATTATGTGCGATCACCTCGTCGGGCTCCGCGATCCAATAGGCTTCGGGCAAGCGGCGGACATGAGCGGCGAGACGCGTCTCGTCCCAGCCCAGCGTCTCCCGCAACAGCGCCTGCTTGGCCGCGATGCGCTCGGCGCGGCCGCGCTGCTTGTGGCCCAGCCGCAGCACCTCCTCCGCCGCCTCGTACAGCTCGCGCAGCAGCTGGCGCTTCCAGCCGTTCCACACGCCCGGCCCGACCGCGCGGATGTCGACCAACGTCAGCACCAGCAGTAATCGCAGCCGTTCGGGGCTCTGCACCACGCCCGCGAAGTCGAGGATCGTCTTAAAGTCGGACAGGTCGCGCTTGAAGGCGGTGCGCGACATCAGGAGATGGTGGCGCACCAGCCAGGACGCCGTCTCCACCTCGGCGGGGGTCAGGCCCAGCCGTCCGCCGATCCGGTCGACCACCTCCGCGCCCAGCACCGAATGGTCGCCGCCGCGCCCCTTGGCGATGTCGTGGCACAATACCGCGACGTACAGCGCCCGGCGCGAGACGATCTGGCGGACGACGACGCTTGCCAGCGGATGATCCTCCTTCAGCTCGCCCTTCTCCAGCCGGGAGAGGAGCCCGACCATGCGGATCGTGTGCTCGTCGACCGTATAATGATGGTACATGTCGAACTGCATCTGCGCGACGATGCGGCCGAAATCGGGCAGGAAGCGGCCGAGCACCCCGGCCTCGCTCATCCAGCGCAGCACGAGCTCGGGATCGCGCGGCGAGGTCAGCAGCTCGAGGAACAGCGCGTTGGCGCGCGGGTCGTCGCGCTTCTCGTCCACCAGCTTGGCATCGCGGGCGGCGGCGCGGGTCGCCAGCGGATGCACCTCCAGCCCGTGCCGGTCGGCGAGTGCGAAGATCTCGAGCAGGCGTACCGGGTCCTCGGCGAAGAAGCCGTCGCTCGGCAGGGCGAGCCGCCCCCGGTCGAGCACGAAGCCGTTCAACTTGGCGGGTCGGCGGCGGATCGTCGGCAGCTCGAACCAGCGTCGCCCGCGACCCGCGAACCGCTCGTCGAGATGAGCGAGAAAGGCGCCCGTCAGCGTGCCGACCGATTTCGCCTGGAGGAAATAGTACTGCATGAATCGCTCGACCGCCGAGCGGCCGGGCCGGTCGTGAAACCGCATGCGCGCCGCCAGCTCGCGCTGCACGTCGAAGGTCAGCCGCTCCTCCGCCCGCCCGGCGAGGAGATGCAGGTGGCAGCGCACGGCCCAGAAGAAATCGTCGGCGCGGTTGAAACGCCGATACTCCTGCGGCGTGAACAGCCCGGCATCGACCAGCTCGGCCGCGCGGCTGACGTCGAACACGTATTTGCCGATCCAGAACAGCGCGTGCAGGTCGCGCAGCGCGCCCTTGCCCTCCTTGACGTTGGGCTCGACCACATAGCGCGTGTCGCCCATCTTGCGGTGGCGGACGTCGCGCTCGGCGAGCTTGTCGGCGATGAAGCGGCGCGTGCCGTCGGCCTGCACCTCCGCCTTGAACCGCCCGGCGGCCTCCAGATGGAGCGCGCCGTCACCGCAGACATGCCGCGATTCGAGCAGCGCGGTCCGGACGGTCACATCGGCCTTGGCCTGCGCGATCATCTCGTCCAGCGATCGGCTCGAATGACCCACCTTCAGGCCGAGGTCCCAGAGCGCGTAGAGCATCGATTCCACAAACTGCTCGGTATGCGGGGTCGGCTTGCCGGGCGTCAGGAAAGCGATGTCGACGTCCGAATGCGGCGCCATCTCGCCCCGGCCATAGCCGCCGACCGCGAGCACGGCGAGGCGTCCGCCCGCCGTCGGGTTATGGTTTGGGTGGAGCCGCGTCGCCACCGCGTCGTGGAGGACGCTCACCAGCTGATCGACCAGGAACGCCTGGGCATTGGCCGCGCGCAGCCCGCGCGAGGGGTTTGCCGTCAGCCGCCGCGCGATCTCCGTCCGACCCGCGTCGAGGGCGGCTTTCAGCAACCGCGCGATCTCGCGGCGAAGCGTGCCCGCATCGGCGTCGGGCAGCGCCGCGACGGCCTGGGCAAGGGCGCGCCGATCGACGATCGCGTCGCGGTTGGGCAGCGCGGCGAAGCGGTCGGTCAGGGACGAGGTCGCCACAGTCGGCTGGCTATTGATGGGCAGGGACATCGCGGCCGATCCTTCCACAGCGGTCGGTGGCGGGACAGCCCCCTTCTGCACGGCTGATACTGATCCAGTTGGTCGCAGGTGTAACAAGGTGAACGGAGTGCAACGGGCAAGCCCGACGCTTCGTTCAAGCGGACCCTACCTCCGTGCGGAGCGCCTGATCCATGTTCATGAGAGTCGATAAGCTGCAGGCGCATCTGCCCCCGCCCGAAAAGCAGGATCCGAACGCCGCCGCCGCGCTGCGCGAGCTGTTGGGCGGCAAGTATGGCGAGATGTCAACGCTGGGCAATTACATGTTCCAGTCGTTCAACTTCCGCTCAAAATCGAAGCTGCGCCCATTCTACAGCCTGGTCGCGTCGATCACGGCCGAGGAACTGGGGCATGTCGAGCTGGTCTCGGCGGGCGTGAACATGCTCGCCAACGGTCCGGACGGCGACGACACGGGCGATGGCGGAAACATCGCCGACACGCCGTTCAAGCAGATGGCGGAGATCCGCGACGCGGCGAGCTTCCTGTCGAACGGCGGTGGGGCCACGCCGACCAACTCCAATGGCCTTTCCTGGAACAACGACTTCGTCACCACGACCGGCAACGTCGTCACTGACCTGCTCCACAATTTCCACCTGGAATGCGGCGCGCGCCTGCACAAATTGCGCGTGTACGAGACGGTGAGCGACCCGACCGGCCGCGAGGTGTGCGGGTATCTGCTGGTGCGCGGAAGCGTCCACGCCCACGCGTACGCGCTGGCGCTCCAGAAGATCACGGGCGTCGACATCAAGCAGATGCTGCCCACGCCCAACATCCCGCTCGACAAGATTCCGGAATGCCAGAAGTACCTGGACGAGGGCGCGCACCGGCGGCTCTACACCTGGAGCCCCGACGATTATAAGGAGATCGCGGGCATCTGGTCAAACGACGAGGTGGCGTTGCCTGGCGATCCACCCGGTGCGCTGGAAGTCGTCGACGGCCTGCCCGAGGGCGGCAAGATCGCGCAGCTGGCGGGCGTCCCCTGCGCATTCACCCCCGACTACGCGCCCGAGGAGATGTTCGAGATCGCGAATAAGCTCTACCAGAAGTCGCGGTGAGCCGTGCGGCGCGCGGGGCTCACCCCTCGCGCGCCATCGCCTTCAAACGATAGAGCGCCTCCAGCGCCTCCCGCGGCGAGAGCGCGTCCACGTCCAACCGCTCCATCTCCGCGCGGAGCGGGTCCGGCGCGGGCTCCGCCGCCGCGACCGCCGCGAAGAGCGGCAGGTCGTCGAGTCCCGCCGCCAGCCCGCCGGTCTTGCGCCGCCCGGCCTCCAGCTTCGCCAGCACCGCTTTTGCGCGCGCTACGGTGGCGGGTGGCATGCCGGCGAGGCGCGCGACCGCCAGGCCGTAACTGCGATCGGCCGGGCCCTCCGCCAGTTCGTGCAGCAGCACCAGCTCGCCCTTCCACTCGCGCGCGCGGACATGGTGGAGCGACAGCGCAGGCAGGCGCTCGGCGAGGCGGGTCAGCTCGTGATAATGCGTCGCGAACAGGCAGCGGCAGCGATTGTCCTCATGCACCGCCTCCACCACCGCCCAGGCGATGGCGAGCCCGTCATAGGTCGATGTGCCGCGCCCGACCTCGTCCAGGATCACGAAGCTGCTCGGGGTCGCCTGCGCCAGGATCGCGGCGGTCTCGACCATCTCGACCATGAACGTCGACCGCCCGCGCGCCAGATTGTCCGACGCGCCCACGCGACTGAACAGCCGGTCGACTAGTCCCAGCGTCGCGCTCGCCGCCGGCACGAACGACCCCGCCTGCGCCAGCACCGCGATCAACGCATTCTGGCGCAGGAAGGTCGACTTGCCGCCCATGTTCGGACCCGTCACCAGCCACAGCCGCGACCCCTCCGACAGCTGGCAGTCATTAGCGACGAAGCGATCGCCGCGCTTCGCCAGCGCCGCCTCGACGACCGGATGCCGCCCGCCTTCCACCTCGAAACAGGGATGCTCGACTAGGCGCGGGCGGACCCATCCGCCTTCCGCCGCGCGCTCGGCGAGACCTGCGGCAACGTCGAGCCGGGCGAGCGCGTCGGCGGTGTCGGCGATCGCCTCGCGCCCGGCCAGCGCGGTGGCGGTCAGCTCCTCCAGATGCGCGGCCTCGGCCGCCAGCGCGTGTCCGCCCGCCTGGGTCACGCGCATCGCGACCTCGTGCAGCTCGGGCGTGTTGAAGCGGACGACCCCCGCCAGCGTCTGGCGGTGCGTGAAGCCGCTATCGGCACGCATCAGCGGGTCGGCCGCGCGCGCGGGCACCTCGACATGATAGCCGAGCACGCCGTTATGCCGGATCTTGAGCGTGGAAGTGCCCGTCCGCGCGCGCAGCTCGCCCTCGAGCGCGGCGATGGCGCGGCGGCCGCCCGAACCGACATCGCGCAGATCGTCGAGCGCGGCGTCATAGCCTGCCGCGATATAGCCGCCGTCGCCAGCCTCGACCGGTAGCTGCGGCACCAGCGCGCGCTTGAGCAGGTCGATCAGCGCGCCGT
>VYKR01000234.1_pt1 | contig 10775 bp, 9 predicted proteins | sample 5109561 | NCBI WGS metagenome assembly VYKR01 (sample SAMN12291799, study PRJNA351875) | freshwater metagenome | isolation source: freshwater lake | place: USA: Michigan, Ford Lake | collected 2015-08-15
AAATATTTTGGCCGCAGGGCTTGCGGTGTCAGTCTGTAGAGCGACCATAAGACCAGAGCAGAGTAAATCTGTTAAGGCAGGTGCGGAACCCCGCAAGGGAAAGAAGCAGAAACCTAAATCGTGAGGTTTGGGAATCGCCGTCCGTTTTACGGCGGCGAGGATGTCAATCTACCTTGTTTGAGTTAGCGAGTGCTTTTTCTTAACTTCTCCAGTCAAAAAGTTGCAGACGGGGTAAAGTAAGATAAATACTGGCAGGTTGTCAATCTATACTAAAGGCAGGTTTAGGTGAAGTTGATCTTAAGTTCTCAAAATGTCCATAAGTATCTGATAGAGAGGGGGTTATGCGATCGCTCCCTAGAAAATCCAGGAGTAGAGCAGGTTCAGGCTAAAAATTTTAATTTATTGGTGACTTTGCCAGAGGGTCGAAAGTTACTGGTTAAACAAGAACAATTTATCAATCCGGAAAAAGAAACTGTGGGCGAGTTTTTTGGGGAATGGCGAATCCCCAAATTTCTAGAGAACTTTCCTGAACTTGACCATTGGCGTGCTTTTCTACCAGAATTACTGCTGCACGATGCTGAGAACTCAATTTTAGTTTCTACTTATCTGGATAATTATCAGGATTTAGCAGAGTTTTATTCTAAAAACAATCTCTTTCCTACTCAGGTTGCTGCTCAAATCGGCAGTTGTTTGGCGACAATTCACCGTGATACCTGGAATCAAAGTATTTATCGGGAATTTTTTGTCAAAGAAGAGTTTGCTGGGAAACCGAAAGTATCTCCGCTATTATTAGAGAGTTTGGAAAGGATCGGTCCTGAAATTTTTGGCATGGCTCCGATGGATGGATTGAAATTTTTTGCACTTTATCAACGATATGATAGCTTAGGAGAAGCAGTTCATCAAGCAAGTGAAACTATTTCTCCTGTTTGTCTGACTCACAATGACCTCAAGCTGAATAATATTCTCCTGAATAGAAACTGGGAAGATATTAATGGAAATGGGATCCGGTTGATTGATTGGGAAAGGTCTGATTGGGGAGATCCAGCATTTGATTTGGGAATGGCGATCGCTAGTTATTTACAAACTTGGTTGGGTAGCTTAGTGATTAGTAATTCTCTCAGTATTGAAGAATCTCTGCGACTAGCCACTACTCCCCTAGAATTACTGCAGCCATCTATCGGCGGGTTGACTTTAGCTTATTTAGAAACTTTCCCAGAAATCTTAGAATATCGTCCTGATTTCTTAAAGCAAGTGGTACAGTTGGCAGGTTTATCTTTAATTATTGGGATTTTGGCAATGATTCAGTATCAAAAAACCTTTAATAATACGGGGATTGCTATGCTTCAGGTAGCCAAGGCTTTGTTATCTCGTCCTGAATCATCAATGTCCACGATTTTTGGGGCTACTGCTACTCAGTTAAATCAAATTAATTCTTCTGTTGTTGGCAAAGTTTAATATCGTTGAGTATCTTGAAAAATTATGTCATTACTTAATTCTCAATCCCATTATTTAGCCTCTGAAGTTGGAGGTCGGTTAAAGGAAGTTTTGTTAGATATTGTTGAAAATGTCGAAATTTCCGCTAATTTTTCGATTCGTCATCCTGATTATCAACCCTGGGAACTGCCTGCTGAGATGTTGTCTAGGATTCAGGCTTTACCGAAGGAAATACAGGATAAATATATGAGCTTACAGTTGCGGAGTTTTCTTTATGGCATTTATTATAATGGGTCGATGCAAGCATCGCAAGCATTAGGTTCTGAGAATAAGGGTCAGCAATTAGATTTGGAAAATAATAGTTTTGCTGGCGTAGCTATGGACTTTTATGGGCAGTTAGAGGAAGCGAATAAAGGGGAGGGTTATTTTGATTCGGGTTGGTCGGTTTTGAGAGAAGAAACCGATGGCAGTTTGGCTGTAACTAAGGGCGGTTTGCGGTTACATATCCAACGGGACAAGCATCTTCAAGAGTCTGAAAAAGCGGCGGCTGTGGGGGATGTTGTGTCAATTTTGATGCCTAAGAATTTGGTGCAAAATGGCTTTTATATGGCGGTGGGTAATGCCGGTTTACAGAGAGAGGAAGCTATGGTGCGGCTCTATTTTAATGTTACTCCTGAAGGCGCGGTGGCTGTGATGACTGGGTTGACTGAAAGGTTAAATGAGAGGGGGATTCCGTTTAGTTTTAAGGCTTTATATAATCCAGTTGATTATCAACGGTATGATGCTGGGGTGCTTTATTTTGGCAAGACAGATTATGAGTTGGTGAGGCAGGTTGTGGCTAATGTTTATCAGCAGAATCAGTCTGTTTTTAAGCCTGAAATACCTTTATTTACTCTGGAGTTAGCACCAGGATTGGGGTTAGCGGAGGAACCGGACAAAAAGTTTGGCAGTGAGGAAAGTTTTGGGATGAATCGCTGTCAGATTATAGCCAATGGGTTATTGATGGCTTGGCAACAGGAGGACAATTCTGCGGTGGGTCGCATTACTGCTATTTCTGAGCAGTTTTCTGGGTTGGGGATTGATTGGCAGCGTCCTTATTTGAATGCTGATTCTGAGGATGTTTATCAGGGATTAGAGTTGGCAAGCTGATGCTAAGAGAAAATCAGAAACCGGGTTTTTACTATTTTCCTGAGTTATTCTGGGTAAAGCATAGAAAAAACCCCGGTTTCTTTCTTGGCGCAGAACTCGGAGACTCAGAAACCAGGTTTCTTTTTCGGGTAAAATAGGCTTATCGCCTTGCTTTTACTCTGGTTGGCAAAAGCGACCTGTGACTCGCTCATATTCATCTTCCAGTAACCACATAAGACTTTCTTCGTAAGTATCGCTGGTAAAGATAGATTGATAGTTTTGTGCGGGATTTTGAATCGAGAATTTACCGGATTGTTCTTTAACTAACATCAGAATATAGGGGGGTGAAAGCCAAGGATCTACCCAGATTTCGGCAAATTCCCATTGTGTTTTTTCTGTTGGCGTAATTTGCGTTTTTGCGTTTTCAGGATTTTTTGGTGCGCGGTCTGGTACGAGGTATGACATGATATTTTCCTGTGCTTTTTTTTATTTTTATTTCTCCATAGTGGAGAGGGATTCTCGTTCCATCTAATTTTAGGATATACCCAATTGGTTCGGCAAAAAATAATCCATAGCGTTCGTATTTGTCTTCTGAATCTGCTGCTCCCGTTCTCTCTCCTCTTTGCTTAATTTCCTCTGCCACTCTCTCCATTGTCTGGCGATTGTTAAACAAATAGACGATTCCTTCGATTTCCAGTTCTTTTTGGGATTTTTCGGTTTCGGGTAAATGTTTGTCAATCAGACTGGTTCGGTTTTCTAGATATATTTCTCTGTTAATACCACTCATGTGATTTGTTTAACTAGCCATCTTACTATAACAAAAAGCGGTAAGGGTCGCTATGCCGTCAGGCTTATCGCCTATCTTAAAATAAAGTAGCGATCGGCTCATCGGTAGATTTTAGTCTCATTAGGGCATAGGGCTATTTTTTTGACCCGCCACCACCCGAACCCAGGGGAGAGAGATATAAAAAAGACATAATTGTGTTAGTTCTGTCTCAAAAACAAAGCTCGGTGATAGGAAATCATGGGAATTTGCGGTTAGAATGTGCGTGAAATTACGGTGTTTTGGTCGGTAAAATTGAGACATAATTGTGCTAGTTAGATGAATTTTAAAGTTGCTCAACCCCTTGTCATTATTGGAGAGTTAGGCAATAATAAGAGTCATAGGGAAAGGAAGAGCATAATTAATCTGATTACCTCAAAGTAAAGCTGATTCAAAGAGGAAACGAAAATGGCTAACATTACTATTTCTGATTTACGTCCTGCTGGTGCAGATTTGTTCTCGGATTCTGAAAGTTATTTGCATGAATTGACCGATTCGGAAATGCTTGGTACATTAGGTGGAAGGGGGGGGGCTGTCGTAATTCTTTGGACTGCTATTTGCGTTCGATGGTAGCAAAATATCTTGCATTTAAGTTGAATAGAATAGGAGACTTTGATTAATTGCTTTTGTTATGATTTTTCGAGGTTCCCAAAAAATGAAACCGAGATAGTTTTATTATCTCGGTTTATTTGATGTTTTTTAAAAAAACTTAATTGCAAATCTCAATATTTTTATTAGCTTGGAAATCAATCAGAGAGTTACTAACCCACTCGTTAAATAGATCTGTCGCAATTTTATTTCGCAGCCAGTTATCTAGCTTCCTTTCAATAATCTCTTCGACTAAAATTAGATGCACTCCCTTAGAAGTCACAATCGGTTTAAGAACCTCTGGTGGTGTCGCCGCAAAAACAGCAGCCGAAATCTCTGGCTTCAAATCTTTACGATATAATATTCCTCGATATCCTCCTTTTCGGCGTAACTCTTTATCCTCAATATACTTGTGAGCCACATCATAGAAACTCATTTCCCCTTCCTGAATAGAATAAAATAATTCCATCGCTAAATCTTCATCCTCTAACACCACTTCATACATCACTACCCCAGCATAATCTAATTGATGCTCATAAAAATATGGCTCAATTTTATCCGCAAAAAGATGAACAGCTAGTTTGCTGGCAAGACCTTGATAGTACACAAATTCTTCAAAATCATCTAAAGACAGATGATTTTTTTTCATCCAAGCCCAGGTATCCTCTTCACTAAGAAGTTTATACATTTTTCGGTATTTGTCTGCCATCTCTTGAAGCTCCTCAGCTTCTAGCTTGATTCCTACCTCTTCTGCCGTATTGGCGATCACTTTATGGGTAATAATTGCTTCTATGAGTTCAGAAGTTTTTAAAGACAGCTTAACTTGTTTCAGAATATCTTCAGCAGTAATGGTAATAGATTGTGACATAATCTTTCTCCGGGTAATCAAAACATTTTTATGGATTCCCGCAATTCGCGGGAATGACAGGCCCTCGAACAAAAGCTTTCTAAAATTCTAAACCTCCTTTTTGTAACTTCTTGAATGGGTCAAGAATAAAATCAATAACGCGACGCTGACGCACCACCACCTCAGCCGTAGCCGTATCTCCCGGACGTAATGGAATACAGTCATTAGCACTAGGAATACAAGTTTGATTTAAATGAATTTCTAGTTCATAAATTGCCACTCGTCCCTGAGATGTTTCTTGCATTTTGGTGGTTGGGGAAATTTTAATTAAACTTCCATCAACTACGCCATAGTCCTGAAAAGGATAAGCATCAAACTTCATCTTAACCGCCATTCCTTTCTGTAATGAACCACTTTGTGTAGTGGCCATTTCTGCTTTCAATAAAATATCCGCTTTTTGGGGCGCTATTTCTACAATCATTCCTCCTTGTTGTACCACATCTCCCACCCCAGTAATCGGCAAACTAAAAATAGTGCCTCCTTCTTGGGCTCTAACAATCCGTTTCTCTAACTCAAACTTCAAAGAATCAATTTCTTTCTTTGTTTGCGTCACCTCAGATTTAAGACTACTGATTTGGCTATCCAAACTTTTTAGCTGTTCTTGAATTTTAGACAGAGCAATTTCCCCCGCATGAGTAAGGGTTTGAACACTATTCTCTTGCTCGGCTAAACGCAACTTCGCTTGCTCAATGTCCGCTTCCCCTTGATTAACAATTCTCTCATAACTCCTCTTTTGTTCGATTAATCGTAACTCCGCTTGCTCAATATCCGCCTTCCCTTGATTAACAATTCTCTCATAACTGCTTTTCTGCTCTTCTAGTCGCAGTCTGGCTTGCTCAATATCTGCTTGACTTTGCTTCCAAATACTTTGTCTTTCATCGGCGATATTTTCCTGTTCAACGACCCGAACTTCCGCTATCACCCCATTATGGAAAAGATTCTGGTAACGTTCGACTTCCCTCAAGGCTTTTTGTAAGCGCAATTCTGCTAAATTATAAGCGGTGTTGCTATCCTCTAACTGTTGTTTGGCTTGGGCAACTTGAGTCAGTTTCTCTTCTCTTTGTAAATTTAAGGTTCTTCTGAGTGCTGCCAGATTTTGCTCCGCTTGAGCAATTTGAGTCAGTTTTTCCTGTTCTTGCAAATTGTATGTTGTCTTAAGAGACTGAAAGGTTTGTCGGGCTTGTTCTACCTGAGATAGTTTCTCTAATTGTTGGGACTGATTTTGCCGTTCTTGGGTACGCAGTTCGGTTTCTAGCTGATTTTTTTGTTGCTTTAGTGCATTCAGCCGATTATTTTGACTTTGTAGTTGAATTTGCAGTTGGGTAATTCGCTCACGAATAGGGAGACTGTCCAGTTCCATTAAAATATCCCCAGCTTTTACCATGTCTCCTTCTTCAATATTTAGCATTTCAACTTTAGCCGTTTGGGAATTAAGAGCCGCAGATGTATAGGTTAAATTTAGCTTTTGCTTGATTGTACCACCTTGCGGTTCTAACCGTCCCCTAGCACTACCCGTTTCATCTACCCGAGACAACATTCCCCAGGGCAAAGCGATCGCCACAAAAACGATTAAAAAATAGAGCAGTCCTCGCGTCCACCGCTGAGGTAACGCATCCAACAGTTCCTTTGTGGCAAAAGACCAATCCGCCGAAGAATTTAGGTTACTTCCTGGTAGATTTTGGTCGCTTTTACGACCATTTAAGTCTGCTTGGTTAATCTCATTAAACTGGGTCATAATTTATGAAAATCTTGCTCAGATTTATGAACATTAGTTAAGTTGCTGATGATTTAAATAGTAATAATGCGCTTTTTTTGCCATTAACTGCTCGTGATTTCCTTGCTCTATTAATACTCCTCTATCTAAAACTAAAATTATATGAGCATTTCTAACGGTAGATAAGCGATGGGCAATAATTAATGTAGTACGTCCCTTAAGAATTCTATTCAAATTAGTCTGAATAATTCGCTCCGACTCCACATCTAAGTGGGAAGTTGCCTCATCAAAAATCAATAGACGAGGATTGCCTAATAACGCCCTAGCGATGGCTAATCTTTGCCGTTGACCACCAGACAATAACCCTCCACCTTCACCAATCTGGGTTTCATAACTCATCGGTAACTTTTGAATAAACTCGTCAGCACCTGCTAATTGAGCGGCTTCGATAATTTCCGCCTGAGTTGCAGAAGGTCGCGCTAGGGTCAAGTTGTCCCGAATTGTGCCACCAAATAAAAAAGTATCCTGGTCAACAACACCAACCCTTTGACGCAAAGAAGATAAAGAAATGCTAGTTATGTCATGACCATCAATGAAAATCTTCCCATCTGTAGGGGTATATAGCCCCAAAACTAGCTTAGAAATAGTAGTTTTTCCTGAACCAGAACGCCCCACTAAAGCTACAGTCTGTCCGGCTTTGATTTCAAAGCTGAGATTCTCTAAAACATTAGTTTCGCTTTCTGGGTGGTAACGAAATGTCACCTTGTCAAAAATAATATCTCCTCGTAAATCTGTTAAATAATAACGAGCGTGAGATTGCAAATCTTCCTCTGGTTCGGTATCAATCACATCATTAATTCGCTCCACTGCAATAATTACCTCCTGTAACTCATTCCATAGAACCGTTAACCGCTGAAAAGGGTTTATTACATTGGCAATTAACATATTAAAAGCCACCAACTGCCCGATGGTTAATTCTCCTTGAATCACTAACCAAGCCCCAAACCAAAGCAGCCCAGTGGTCACTAAAGATTCAATGGTTAAGCTAAATACTTGGAGTCGGTTGCTAATAATCTGCCCAGAAAAGTTTTTGCGAATTGACTTGTTGAGAAACTCCTCCCAACGCCAGCGCACTACTTGCTCAATTGCCAGAGATTTGACCGTGCGTACACCAGTCAAAGATTGGATTAAATAACCACTTTCTTCCGCTAAGGCCGCAAATATTTCTCTGGATATCTTTTGTAGGAAAGGAGTAGCAATGATAGCAAGCAGGAAAAAAGGTGGCACAATGACTAATGCCAGTAAAGCCATTTTCCAGCTATACCAGAACATAAGTCCCACATAGATAAAGACCGTGAGTAAATCTAATACAATAGATAGGGCTTCACCCGTTAGAAATCTCTCAATCTTGCGGTTTTCCTGCACCCTGGCCATGATATCCCCCACATAGCGAAACTCAAAAAAACGCAGGGGTAATCGGAAAGTGTGGGTAATAAATCCCACAATCATGGCTAAATTTACTTTGTTGGCAGTGTGGTCGAGGAGATATTGTCGTAACCCGGTCAAAGCAACCCGAAATAAACCAAAAATGACTAACCCTAATCCCACAGCCGTTAAGGTTAATGTACTGCCTTGAACAACTACCCGGTCGAGGAGTAACTGAGTAAATAGTGGGGTAACTAATCCGAAAATTTGAATGACTAAGGAAGCAATAAATACTTCTAGCAATACTTGACCGTGAGGACTGGCTAAATTAAAAAATTGCCAAAATGGGGTAGTATGATTTTTGAGTTCCTTGATTAAAGCTGTCGGTTGTAGGAGTAGTGTATAACCCTGCCAACCTGTTTTAAATTCTGGATATGTTAAACTCCGTTGACCAATAGCAGGGTCAGCAACAATGACTTGATTGCGAGTGATTTCATAAACTACGATATAATGTTTGCCTTCCCAGTGAGCGATTGCGGGTAATTTTTGTTTAGCTAGTTGGTCAATACTGGCTTTAACTGGTCTAGTGGAAAATCCGATACTTTCCGCCGCAGCGGATAGTCCTCGCAAAGAAGCCCCATTGGCATCTACATTAGCAATATCTCGAATGCGGTTGACACTAAACTTTTTGCCCCAATAACGGGCAACCATTACTAAACAAGCAGCACCACAGTCAGAAACACTTTGTTGCTCAAAAAAAGGATAGCGTCTAGTAATATGCTGCCATAGATGAGTAACGCGCTGAGTGGGGCTAGGGAAATAAGCCTTGTTAACTTTTTGCTTGTGGGTTTTTAGATATATTTCATCTTTGATTGTGCTAATTCCCGCAATTAGTTCCTGGTCGTCGTTTACGGATAAATCTGGTTTATTATTGATGGAAAACTTGCTTTTTTGTTCATTATCTTTAGCGGTAGCTAAATTGTACAAATACTCCTTAAATCGGGAATTTTTATGAATGATAGAGCGCAAAACTTTACCAGGAATATAACATAGCTCTGCTTCATTTGAAACCCTGACAGCATAATCTAAAAAACCAGCTTCAGGAAACAAAGTACATTCCCCAAATAGTTGAGCCGGATGCAGGGTGCTAATTAAGTCCAGGCTACTGTTAACCAGTCTTACTTTGCCAGCGACCAAAATATATAAGCCATCGGATGCTGAGATACTTTCCAACAACAAACCGGGGTTAGGTTTTGAAAATTCAGCCGACTCAACTAAACTGGCTAAATCCTCTTCTGATAAAAATTGACCGATTAGACCAGATAGATATTCTTTGGCAGTCATTTCTCCCTCGATAGTGTTGCAAACACTTAATAGCACTTAATAGATTTTTCATGATGATTAAGAAAATGCCACCTCCTCTGGAATGTCCCTAATCACAATGCCGCTTTTACTGGATTTTTTCGGCTCATTTTTTTCAAGGTTATTCGATTTTGGTCTGGTAGATAAACCCATTTGTTTGAGTAGTCTGTTGATATGGCGATCGCTGATTTTAATTCCTAATTCTGCGCTCAGGTGCTCGCTGAGTTTCTTAGCAGTCCATCGGGAAGCCGAATAACTAAAATCACGGTGAGGGACTTTAACTTCTCTAGGGCTTTGACTGACTAACTTCCTCAAACGCTGCAAGCATTCCTCGTCTACAGTTTGAGGTCTGCCAATTGGGCCACTATTCCACTGGTGAGCCTGACCAGACTTGGCGAGGGTTATCCAATGGCGTGCTGTACTATGGGAACAGCCCAACTCTTGGCAAATTTGGGTTTGGGTTTTACCCTCATCTGCCAGCAGCATAATTTGAATTCGTTGAAAATGGCGCTTAGACAACCCTTTTTCTAGGCTTTTTTCTAAGTGTTTTCTCTGAAAAGCACTGAGAAATCGACCAGAGTTATTGGGAAAATTAATACCAGTTTGAGATGATTTCATAAGCTGATACTCATTAGCATTAGAGGATTTTGGACAATCTGCGACATCTTTGCAAAACAAAATTTGGCGTTGCGTATTTGCGGGATAAATCAATTAGACACGGGTATTACCTCATACTCGTAGAACAGATGGTGGGCAGTTAGCACGGTGTATGTCGCCCATGCTTTTTGAGCATCATAACGCTCTTGGAGGGACTCTGGCAAAAGTCTTACAGTCTCTAAACTCTAGCTCTCTTATGGGGTAAGCCTTCAAGCTATCGCTAACTAACAGAAACCCGAAATTTGAGTTTTTATTTCCGAAAGTTCCAGAAGAGCGATAAGTAGTCGTGCAAAATAAATTTCCTAGTGAAGATAGGCAAGAGGCAATAGGCAAGAGGCAAAAGCTTTATCGAAATATGTAATTAATTTTGCTTAGGTACTTAAGTAGTCGTGCAAAATAAATTTCCTAGTGAAGATAGGCAAGAGGCAATAGGCAAGAGGCAAAAGCTTTATCGAAATGTGTAATTAATTTTGCTTAGGTACTTACCATATCCTTCTGGTTTAAGTAGTCGGACATAAGTTTTCGCTGCTGTATAAAGTTTTGTAAATAGGGTAGAAAGCTGTATGCAGCGCTGCTCTTCTCGACTAACTTGTTTTACGGTTGTTGCCACTACTCTTCTGTACACATATTCCTCATAACGTTCCGTGTGATGTCGTTTGAATACCATCCCTTCTAGCTCTTCTGTTGTATATCTCCCACATTCACTACAGATAAACTGACGGCGAGGTACTTTCAAA
>VYKR01000230.1_pt1 | contig 10569 bp, 7 predicted proteins | sample 5109561 | NCBI WGS metagenome assembly VYKR01 (sample SAMN12291799, study PRJNA351875) | freshwater metagenome | isolation source: freshwater lake | place: USA: Michigan, Ford Lake | collected 2015-08-15
GCCCGGCGCTGCTGCTGTTCCCGCGCTTCGGCGCCGCGGCCGAGGTGCGGCCGGTGCCGCCGAGCGAGACGTTCGTCCGGCTGACCCAGGCGTCGACCAACTACACCGCCCTCGGGCAAAGCGGGTTCGAGGCACTGGTCCGGCTGGTGCGCGGCGTCCCGGCGCTCGGCGTGGACTATCCGGACGGCGAAGCGGGCGTCCGGGCGGTGGAGACGCTATGGGCCGCGTTGTGACCCCGGCCGAGCTGCTGGTCTGCGTGCTGCGCGATCCCGCCTCGCCACTCGATCTGGATGCGGCCGGATGGCAGTCCGTCATTGCGGTCGCGCGCGCCGAGCTGTTGCTGGGGACGCTGGCCGCGCGTGTCGACGGGCTCGCTTTGCCGTCGGCGGTTCAGGCGATCCTTGCCGACGCGACCCGCTCGGCCGAACAGGGGCGCATGGCCGCGCTCTGGGAGGCGGAGGCGGTTCGCCGCGCGCTCGCCCCGCTCGACGTGCCCGTCGTGCTGCTCAAAGGCACCGCCTTTGTCGCGGCGGGGCTGGCGGCGGGACGCGGGCGCTCGATCGGCGACACCGACATCCTGGTGCCGCGGGCGGCGCTGGGCGCGGTGGAGGCGGCGCTGCTCGCGGCGGGGTGGGAATGGGTCAAGCCCGACCCGTATGACGATGATTATTATCGCCGCTGGATGCACGAGCTGCCGCCGCTGATCCACCGCGAGCGCGACCGGATGGTCGATGTCCACCACACGATCCTGCCCCCGACCGCGCGGATCACCCCCGACGCGGCGGCGCTGATCGCCGACGCCGTGCCGCTCGGGAATGGGCTCCATATCCTCTCGCCGAACGACATGATCTGCCACGGCGCGGCGCACCTGTTCGCCGATGGCGACCTGAGCGGCGGCCTGCGCAACCTGTGGGATCTCCATTGCGTCCTGGAGGAGTTCGGGACCGATAACTTGCAGGTGCGCGCCGAGCATCACGGCTTGTGGAACCACGTGCACCGCGCGGCGCGGCTGGCGAACCACCTGTTCGGCACCGCCATTCCCGATGACTGGCGCGTTCCAAACTCCGCGGATCGCTTTTATCGCCGCCGCCTGCTCGCGCGCGACGGATGGGGCAGGAGCACGCGCCGTGCGACCCGCTTCGCCTTTTACCTCCGCTCGCACTGGATGCGGATGCCGCCGCTGATGCTGGCGCGGCACCTCTGGACGAAGTGGCGGCGCGGTTAGCCCAGCCGCTCCAATGTCGGCACCAGCTCGCCGTACCCGTCGATCACCGCGTCCGCGCCGAGTTCCTCGGCCGGGCCGGACAGGAAGCCGAAGCTGACCGCCACGGTCGGCAGCCCCGCCGCGCGGCCCGCCGTCACGTCGTAAATCGAATCGCCCACGAACGCCGCGCGTCCGCCGCCGCACCGCTCGATCATCAGGTGGACGAGGTCGGGCAGCGGCTTGGAGCGGCCAGGCCCGAGCGTGTCGCCGCCGATGATCGTCGCGAAGCGGTCGGTCAGCCCGAGTTCGCCCAGGACGAGCCGCGCCAGCCGCTCGTTCTTGTTGGTGACGATGCCGAGCCGGACGCCGCGCCGCGCCAGATCGTCCAGCGCGGCGAGCGTCCCCGGGAACGGCCTGGTCAGCACGGCGATGTTGGCCTCGTAGAAATCGAGCAGCCGCCGTTGCAGCACGTCCAGCTCCGCCTCCGTGCAGCCGCCGGTCGCGGCCATGCCCTGCGCCAGCATGTGCCGCGACCCGCCGCCGATCATCGGCCGAACCCGCTCGACCGGCAGCGGCGCGCGGCCGGCGCTCTCCAGCGCGTGGTTCACCGCCGCCGCCAGGTCGCCGCTGGTGTCGAGGAGCGTGCCGTCGAGGTCGAAGCCGACGATGTCGAAGGGAAATGCCGTCATGGCGCGCATGCCTGACAGCCCGGCTATGGAATTGGCAAGGACCGTGTGGCACGCGCCCAGCTCATGACGACCTCCGCGCCCCTCGCCGCGATCGTCCTGGCCGCGGGCCAGGGCACGCGCATGAAATCCGACCTGCACAAGGTGCTGCATCCGGTCGCCGGGCGGCCGATGCTCCATCACCTGCTGGCCAGCGTCGGCGAACTCGCGCCCGAACGCACGGTCGTCGTCGCGGGCGCGCGGCGCGAGCAGGTGGAGGCGGCGGTCGCGCCGATGGGCGTCGCGGTCGCGGTGCAGGCGGAGCAGCTGGGCACCGGCCATGCGGTCGCGCAAAGCCAGGCGGCGCTCGCCGGGTTCGAGGGCGACGTGCTGATCCTCTATGGCGACGTGCCGCTGGTGTCCGCCGCCACGATGCGCCGCATGGTCGAACGGCTCGGGGCCGGGGACCGGCCCGCCGCCGTCGTGCTCGGCTTCCGTCCCGCCGAGCCGGGTGCCTATGGCCGCGTGATCGCCGACGCCGACGGCCGGATCGAGCGGATGATAGAGTATAAGGACGCCGACGCCGCCCAGCGCGAGGAGACGCTGTGCAATTCCGGGCTGATGGCGGTGCGCTCCGCCGACCTGTTCGCGCTCCTCCAGCGGGTCGGCAACGACAATGCGGCGGGTGAATATTACCTGCCCGACATCGTCATGCTGGCGGCCGCCGACGGCCGCCACTCGGCGGTGATCGAGACGGAGCCGGGCGAGGTGGCCGGGGTCAACAGCCGCGCCGAGTTGGCGGCGGTCGAGGCCGATTGGCAGGACCGCCGCCGTGCGCGCGCCATGGCCGAGGGGGCGACGCTTCTCGCGCCCGAGACGGTATGGTTCAGCCACGACACGGCGATCGGCCGCGACGTGACCGTCGAGCAGAATGTCGTGTTCGGGCCGGGCGTGACGATCGCCGACGGGGTCGTGATCCACGCCTTTTCCCATCTGGAGGGCGCAACCGTGGCGACGGGCGCGAGCGTCGGCCCCTATGCCCGGCTGCGCCCCGGCGCGGTGCTGGGAGAGGGATCGCGCGTCGGCAATTTTGTCGAGATGAAAAAGGCGACGCTTGGCCGCGGGGCCAAGGCGAACCACCTGACCTATCTGGGTGACGCCGAGGTGGGCGAGGGCGCGAATATCGGCGCGGGGACGATCACCTGCAATTATGACGGCTTCCTGAAATACCGCACCAGCATCGGCGCGGGCGCGTTCATCGGCTCCAACTCCGCGCTCGTCGCCCCTGTTGCGATCGGCGCGGGCGCGATCGTCGCGGCGGGGTCGGTGATCACCGCCGACGTCGCCCCCGACGCGCTGGCGCTGGCGCGTGGCAAGCAGGAGGCGCGGCCCGGCTGGGCGGGGCGCTTTCGCGATCTGATGCGCGCGCGTAAGGACGCGGCCAGACACGGTTCGGGGAAGTAGGCGTATGTGCGGCATCGTTGGCATATTGGGGCAGGGCCCGGTCGCGGACCGGCTGCTCGACGGGCTCAAGCGGCTGGAATATCGAGGCTATGATTCGGCGGGCATCTGCACCGTCCACGGCGGCGATTTCGACCGCCGCCGCGCGCCCGGCAAGCTCCACAATCTGGCCGAGCAGCTGCGCGCGGCGCCTTTGCCGGGCGAGGGCGGGGTCGCGCATACCCGCTGGGCGACCCACGGCGCCCCCACGATCAACAACGCCCACCCGCATATCGCGGGCGACGTGGTGGTGGTCCACAACGGCATCATCGAGAACTTCAAGGCGCTCCGCGACGAGCTGATCGCCGAGGGTCGCGAGCTCGAAAGCCAGACCGACACGGAGGTCGTCGCCCACCTGCTCGCGCGCGAGATCGAGGCGGGCCGCGAGCCGCGCCAGGCGCTGTCGGCCGTGCTGCCGCGCCTCCACGGCGCGTTCGCGCTGGCGATCATGTTCCGGACGCATCCCGACCTGCTGCTGGGCGCGCGCGTCGGCTCGCCGCTGGCGATCGGGGTGGGCGAGGGGGAGAATTTCCTCGGCTCGGACGCGCTGGCGCTGGCGCCGTTCACCCAGTCGGTGATCTATCTGGAGGAGGGCGACCGGGTCGCGATCACGCGCGCGGGGCTCAGCATCACCGATGCCCAGGACAAGCCGGTCGATCGCCCGGTCGTCCAGTCGGGCGCGTCGGGGCAGCTGATCGACAAAGGCAACCACCGCCACTTCATGCAAAAGGAGATATACGAGCAGCCGATCGTCGTCGCCCAGACGCTCCGCTCGTATCTCCGTCCGCTGGAGGAGCAGGTGGCGCTCCCGGACATGGCGTTCGACCTGTCCGCGATCGAGCGGGTGGCGATCATCGCCTGCGGCACGTCGTCCTATGTCGGCATGATCGGCAAATATTGGATCGAGCAGTTCGCGCGGCTGCCGGTCGAGGTCGATGTGGCGAGCGAGTTCCGCTACCGCGATCCCGTCCTGACGCCGAACATGCTGGGCGTCGTGATATCGCAATCGGGCGAGACCGCCGACACGCTGGCGGCGCTGCGCCACATGAAGGCGGGTGGAGTGACGACGGCGGGGATCATCAACGTCCCCACCTCGTCGATGGCGCGCGAGGTCGACCTGCTCTTGTCGACCCATGCCGGTCCGGAGATCGGCGTCGCCTCGACCAAGGCGTTCACCTGCCAACTGGCGGTCATGGCCGCGCTCGCGACCAATCTGGCGCGCGCCAAGGGGCTGTTGTCGCCGGACGAGGAGCGCGAGATCGTCCGCCACCTGGCCGAGGCGCCCGAGGCGATGAGTCACGCGCTGGGGCATGACGACGAGATCGCGGGCGTCGCGGCCAAGATCGCGGGCGCGCGCGACGTGCTGTATCTGGGGCGCGGTCCCGATTACCCGCTGGCGCTCGAGGGCGCGCTGAAGCTGAAGGAGATCAGCTACATCCATGCCGAGGGTTATGCCTCGGGCGAGATGAAGCATGGGCCGATCGCGCTGATCGACGATCAGGTCCCCCTTATCGTGCTGGCGCCGTCGGGGCCGTTGTTCGACAAGACGGTGTCGAACATGCACGAGGCGCAGGCGCGCGGCGCGCAGGTGGTGCTGATCTCCGACGGCGCCGGCATCGCCCAGGCCGGCGCGGACACGATCGCGACGATCGAGATGCCGCAGGTTCACCCGCTGATCGCGCCGCTCGTGTACGCGATCCCGGTGCAGCTGCTGGCGTACCATGTCGCCGTCCTGAAGGGCACGGACGTCGATCAGCCGCGCAACCTGGCGAAGTCGGTGACGGTGGAATAGCGGGTCGTACATCTGACGCGCTTCCCCGGCGCAGGCCGGGGCCCAGCGGCGCGGCTGGGCCCCGGCCTGCGCCGGGGAGGCGCTTTCCTACTCGGCGACCGGTGCTTGCCCGACCGGCACCACCGGCAGGTGGATCGCGCTGGCGTTCGCTCCCCCGCGCTCCAGCGTCACGGTCGCGCGTTGGTAGTCGCCCGGCTTGGCGAAGAAGATGTTGGGCACGAATTTCTGCGGGTTGCGGTCGTAGAGCGGGAACATCGTCGACTGCACCTGCACCATGATCCGGTGCCCCGGCTGGAACACGTGGTTCACCGTCGGCAGGCGGAAGCGGTAGCGCTGGACCTTGCCCGCCGGGATCGCGGTCGGCTTCGCGAAGCTGTCGCGGTAGCGGCCCCGGAAGATGTCGAGGCTGACCGCGAGCTGGTAGCCGCCCTTTTTCGGATCGCTCGCGACCTCGTCGGGATGCACGTCGATCAGCTTGACCACGAAATCGCCGTCGGTCCCGGTCGTCCGCGCGAACAGGTCGGCGAACGGCGCGCCCGACACGCGCACCGGGGCGGTCAGCACAGGCGTCTGATACGTCATGACGTCCGGCCGCCCGTCAGCATGCCGCTGATCGCTCACCAGCCACGCGCCCCAGCGCCCGTCGTTGAAGTTCACCGGGCGCGGCAGGTGCGGCACCGGCTTGGCGGGGTCGGAGACATAGGCGTCGCCCCCGCTCGCGCCCTTGGCGAAGCTCAGCCCGCCGCCGGCCTGGAGGTACATGGGTTTCAGCGGCGCGCGGCACCCCGTCTCGCAGGCGAGCGGCCAGTCGGCCAGCTCCTCCCACCGGTTGTCGCCCGTGTTGTAGACCAGCGCCTGGGGTGGCTTGAAGGCGGGGCGGCCGGGGCGGAGATACTGGTCGAAAAAGGGAAACAGATACTCCTCGCGCCACTGCGTCGCCGTGTCGCCGCGCCACTTGAAGTCCCCGAGCGTCGACCCGTCGTAATTGGCTTGGCTGTGCCGCCAGGGCCCCATGACGAGGAAGTTGTTGCCGGCCTTGCCCTTGGCCTTCAGCGCCTCCCAGGCGACGATCGCGCCGTATATGTCCTCCTGGTCCCACAGCCCCTGTTCCCACATGGTGGGCACGTCCGACGGATTGGCGGCGAGCAGCTTGTCGAGCGCCTGACCCTGCCAGAACGCGTCATAGGACGGGTGCTCGCTCATGCGGCGCCAGTAAGGAAGCTGGTCGTAACCCGATCGCTTGGCCCAATCGCCGGCCGACCCGACGCGGCGGAACTGCTCGTAATCGTCGTAGATGCCCGAGGGCGGCTCGGTGCCCTTGCCCTTGTAGCCCGTCTGCGAGCCGAGCCAGCCGATATTCGCCAGCCGGAACGCGCCATGGTGGAACCAGTCGTCGCCCATCCACCCGTCGATCATCGGGCTCTCGGGCGCCGCGACCTTGAGCGCGGGATGCGGCTTCAAGAGCGCCATGACGACGGTGAAGCCCTCGTATGACGATCCGAGCATGCCGACGCGCCCGTTCGATTCGGGCAGATTCGCCTTGTTCACCAGCCAGTCGATCGTGTCGTGCGCGTCCGTCACATGATCGGTCGTCGTCCGGTTGAGCGGCCCGATCACCGGCCGCGTGACGACGTAATCGCCCTCCGACCCGTATTTCCCGCGAATGTCCTGGAACACGCGGATATAGCCGTTGCGCACGAACACCTCGTCGCCCTGCGGCAGCGCCGAGATCATGTTGGGGCTGTCGGTCCGGCTCGCGCGCGCCGCCGCGTTGTAGGGCGTGCGCGTGAGGAGGATCGGCGCGTCGGTCGCGCCCTTGGGGCTGACGATGACGGTGAACAGCTTCGTGCCGTCGCGCATCGGGATCATCACCTCGCGCCGGACGTAATCGCGCGCGGTGATCGGCGGCGTGAACTTGCCCGGCACGTCGCCGGGCTCGGCGCGGATGCCCCCGTCCTTGGGGGTCGGCGCGGTCTGCGCGGTGAGCAGCGCGAAGGCCGAGCAAAGAAGGACGAAGCGCCGCATTGACATCTCCCGGTCGGTGACGCCTCGTGATGGCGGCAGGACCCACCATAAGTCCAGCGGGAAGGAACGCGATGGCGCCGGAGCATGAGCCGCTGATCGCCGGCGTCGAGCTGGGCGGCACCAAATGCGTGTGTATCCTGGCGCGCGGTCCTAGCGCCATCGAGGACGAGGTGCGCCTGCCCACGACCAAGCCCGACGAGACGCTGGCCGCGATCGAGGCGGTGCTCGACGGCTGGAGCGGCTTCGTCGGCATCGGCATCGCCAGCTTCGGGCCCGTGTCGATCGACGCCCACTCCCCCGATTGGGGCCACATCGCCGTCACCACCAAGCCGGGATGGTCCGGCGCAGACGTCGCCGGGCGGCTGGGCAAGCGTTACGGGCTGCCCGTCGGCTTCCATACCGACGTGGTCGGCGCGGCGCTGGCCGAGGCGCGCTGGGGCGCGGCCAGGGGGTTGGCCGACATGGCCTATGTCACGGTCGGGACGGGTGTAGGCGCGGGGCTGATCGCGGGCGGGCGGCCGGTCGATGGCCTGACACATGGCGAGTACGGCCATCTGCGCCCGGTGCGGCTGGCCGGGGACGACTGGATCGGCGCCTGTCCGTTCCACGGGGCATGCGTCGAGGGGCTGGCCGCCGGACCGGCGATCGCCGCGCGCGCCGGGCGGCCGGGCGACGAGGTGCCGCATGACGATCCGATCTGGGACGGGGTCGCCCATGCGCTGGCCCAGCTCGCCCATGCGCTGGTGCTGACGGGCGTGCCGCGCCGCATCGTTTGGGGCGGCGGGGTGATGGGCGACGGCCATCTGCTGCCCCGGATGCGGACGCTGCTCCGCGCCAGCCTGGGCGGCTACCTGCCCTTTCCCGAGATCGTCGACGGCGAGACGTTCCTCGTTCCCGCCGCGCTGGGCGCGCGGGCGGGGCCGCTGGGGGCGATCGTGCTAGGCGGGCAGGCGCTCCTCCCCGCATCGTTTACGCCCCGGTAACCTCGATCGCTTACCCACCGGGAACCAGTTCAACGAGGTTCTCGGCCCCATGCGCATTCTGATCGTCGACGACGAACCCGCCATGCACGACAGCTATCGCCGCTGCTTCGCGCCCGCCCGTCCGGACGACGCGCTCCAGGCGATGGCGAGCGAGCTGTTCGGCGAGGTCGCCGCCGATCCCGAGCCGTCCGAGCAATTCGAGTTCGTCCATCACGACCAGGGGCTGGACGCGGTCGCCGAGGTGGAGCGCGCGCGCGCCGAGGGGCGCCCCTTCGCGGTCGCGTTCATCGACATCCGCATGCCGCCGGGCATCGACGGTCGCGAGACCGCGCGCCGCATCCGCGAGATCGACGGCGAGGTGAACCTGTGCATCGTCACGGGCTATTCCGATTTCGCGCCGCTGGAGATCGCCAAGGTCGCCGGGCCCGCCGACAAGATCTTCTACATCGCCAAGCCGTTCGAGGTCGCCGAGGTCCGCCAGACCGCGACCGCGCTGGCGCATCGCTGGACCTCCGACCGCGAGCTGGCCGAGGCGCGCCGGCGACTGGCCGACCAGGTCGCGCGACTCGAGGAGCAGGGGCTGGAACTCGCCGCGAACGAAAGCCGCGCGATCCACATCGCCACGCACGACTCGCTGACCGACGCGCCGAACCGACTGTTCTTCGTCCGCGCGTTGGGCGAGCGGGCGCGCCGCCCCGGGCTGTTCGCGATCGCCATGGTCGATCTCGACCGGTTCAAGCTGGTCAACGACACGCTCGGCCATCTGGCGGGCGACGCTCTGATCCGCGAGGTGTGCGCGATCCTCCAGCGTGTCGCGCCGGAGGGCGCGCTGGTCGCGAGGCTCGGCGGCGACGAGTTCGGCGTGCTGTTCGACACGCCCGGCGAGGCGGCGGCGGTGATGGTCTGCGACCGCCTGATCGCCGCGTGCAACACCGCCCATGTCATCTACGGCAATTCGGTCCAGGGGGGCGCGTCGTGCGGCGTCGCGACGGTCGAGGGACCGATCCACGACGCGATCGAGGTGCTCCGCCGCGCCGACCTGGCGCTCAACGACGCCAAGCGGTCGGGCAGGGGAATCGCCCGGTTGTTCGACGACGGCATGGACGAGGGCATCCGCTTCCGGAAGCGCATCGAGTCGGGCCTGGCCCAGGCGATCGAACGCGGCGAGCTGTCGCTCGTCTACCAGCCGATCGTCCAGCGCGACCAGCTCGAGATAGCGGGTTTCGAGGCGCTACTCCGCTGGGAGACGGCCGAATACGGCCCGATCAGCCCGGCCGTCTTCATCCCGATCGCGGAGGAGTCGAACCTGATCCACGAGCTCGGCGACTGGGTGCTCGCCGAGGCGCTGGCGCAGGTCGGATCCTGGCCCGGCCAGTACGTGTCGGTGAACTTCTCGCCGCGCCAGTTCCGCCGGCACAACTTCGTCGGCCATGTGGTCGAATGCGCCCAGCGCGCCGGGGTCGAGCCGAGGCGCGTCCAGATCGAGATCACCGAGACCGCGATCTTCGACGATGCCGAGCGCGCGGCCGAGACGCTCTACAAGCTGCGCCAGATGGGCTTCCGTATTGCCCTGGACGATTTCGGCACGGGTTATTCGAGCCTCTACAACATCCGTAAGTTCGCGCTCGACTGCCTCAAGATCGATCGCTCCTTCATCGACGGCATGGGCCGCGAGCGCGAGTCGGCGGCGATCGTCCATTCGATCATCCATCTCGGGCGCGCCCTGGGGTTGGGCGTGATCGCCGAGGGCGTGGAGACCGAGGTCCAGGTCCAGGCGCTCCGCATGGCGGGCGCGTCGCATCTCCAGGGCTTCTACCTCTCGCGGCCCGTCAGCGCGGCCGCCGCGATCGAGCTGGCGGCGGCGCGCTTCATCGGCGCCGATCCGGTCGAACAAGGGGCGGCGACGGGCACGCACGGCTGATGCGGTTGCGCGCCCGGCTCGTCCCCGCCCGGCTGATCCCCGAGTCGCTCGGGGCGAAGCTGATCCTGATCCTGACGGGCGTCGGGGTCGCGGCGGCGCTGGGCATCACCGCCCTGCTGCTCGCGGTCATCACCCCCAGCTTCAATACGCTGGAGGAGCGCAGCGTCGACGCGCATGTGGAGCGCACGCGCGCCGCGCTCGCCGACCACCGCGCGGGCGTCGAGAACGCGGTGCGCGATTACGGCGACTGGACCGCCAGCTACGACTATATGGCCCGGCCCAGCCGCGCGTTCGAGGCCGAGAGCTTCTCACCGCTGGCGATGATCAATCTGGGCGTGCAGGGCATGGCCTATGTCGCGCCGGGCAACCGGGTCGTGATCGCCCGGTGGCGGAACGGCCGGGGCGAGGACGCGGCGGGCGCGGCGCGGCTCCGCGCGCGGATCGCCGCGTTCGACCTGCCGCGCATCCTCGGCCGGCGT
>VYKR01000231.1_pt1 | contig 10540 bp, 10 predicted proteins | sample 5109561 | NCBI WGS metagenome assembly VYKR01 (sample SAMN12291799, study PRJNA351875) | freshwater metagenome | isolation source: freshwater lake | place: USA: Michigan, Ford Lake | collected 2015-08-15
GTCGCGCTTGGGCATGACGCGCGCCAGCGCCTCCAGCCGCTCGCGGCCGCGCGCGACGTAACGCCGCGCGCACCGCTCGGTACGGCCACCATGACTGGCGAGCGTCAGCCGGAGGTCGGCGAGCACGGGAACCGCGATCTCGGCGGCCGCGGTCGGGGTCGGCGCGCGCAGGTCGGCGGCATGGTCGCACAGGGTCGTGTCCGTTTCGTGCCCGACCGCCGAGATGACCGGGATGCGGCACTCGGCGACCGCGCGGACCACGACCTCCTCGTTGAACGACCACAAGTCCTCGACCGACCCGCCGCCGCGCGCCACGATGAGGAGATCGGGACGCGGCACGGGGCCGCCTTCCTCGACGGCATCGAACCCGCGCACCGCCGCCGCGATCTCGGCCGCCGCGCCCTCGCCCTGCACCTTGACCGGCCAGACCACGACGTGCGTCGGGCAATGATCCTCCAGCCGGTGCAGGATGTCGCGGATCACAGCGCCGGTCGGGGAAGTCACGATCCCGATCACGCACGGCAGATAGGGCAGCGGCTTCTTGCGCTCCCGGTCGAACAACCCCTCCCCCGCCAGTTTCAGGCGCAGCTTGTCGAGGAGCGCCATCAGCGCGCCGGCACCGGCCAGCTCCATGCGCTCGATCACGATCTGGTACTTGGACCGCCCCGGATAGGTGGTGAGCCTGCCGGTCGCGATCACCTCCACGCCGTCCTGCGGCTGGAACGCGATCTGCGACGCCTGCCCCTTCCAGATCACGCCGTCGATCACCGCGCTCTCGTCCTTCAGCGCGAGGTAGGCGTGGCCCGACGCGACCCGCTTATAACCAGAGATCTCGCCGCGTAGCCGTACGTGGCCGAACTCGCCCTCGACCACGCGCTTCAGCTTGCCCGCCAGCTCGCCGACCGACATCGCGGCCGCGTTGTCGCCGGGGACGGGCTCGGCTACCAGCCGCGGTGCGTCGGAGAAGGGGGAAGCCATGAACGTCCTGCTCTTGGGATCGGGAGGCCGCGAGCACGCCCTCGCCTGGAAGCTCGCCCAATCTCCCGGCTTAGGTACGCTTTACGCCGCGCCAGGCAACCCCGGCATCGCGCGGCATGCCCGGCTCGTCATGCTCGATGCGACCGACCACGGAGCGGTGGTCGGTTTCACCCGCGCCCAGGCGATCGGACTCGTCGTGATCGGCCCCGAAGCGCCGCTGGTCGACGGCCTGGCCGATAGCCTGCGCGCGGCGGGCGTCGCCGTTTTCGGCCCGTCGGCGGCGGCGGCGCGGCTCGAGGGATCGAAGGGGTTCACCAAGGACCTGTGCGCGCGCGCCGGCATTCCCACCGCCGGCTATGTACGCGTCCGCACGCGCGCGGAGGCCGACGCGGCGCTCGCGGCCACCTTCTCGCTGCCCGTGGTGATCAAGGCCGACGGGCTCGCGGCGGGGAAGGGTGTGACGATCGCCTATGACCCGGCCGAGGCGGCGGCCGCGCTCGACGCGCTGTTCGCGGTGGAGGGCGGCGAGGCGGTGATCGAGGAATTTCTCGATGGCGAGGAGGCGAGCCTGTTCGTCCTGACCGACGGAGAGGCGACCATGCCCTTCGGCTCCGCGCAGGATCACAAGCGCGTCGGCGAGGGCGATACCGGCCCCAATACCGGCGGCATGGGCGCGTACAGCCCCGCGCGCGTCCTGACCCCCGAGCTGGAAGCGCGCGCGCTGGCCGAGATCGTCGAGCCGACGCTCCGGGCGATGTGCGAGGCGGGAACGCCGTTCGTCGGCGTGCTCTATGCCGGGCTGATGCTGACCGCCTCAGGACCCAAGCTGATCGAATATAATGTCCGGTTCGGCGATCCGGAGGCGCAGGTCGTCCTGCCCCGGTTCGACGGCGACCTGCTGGCGGTCATGCTCGCCGCTGCCCAGGGTCGGCTCGGCGAGGCGGCACCCGCCCGCTTCACACCCGACGTCGCACTCGGAGTAGTGATCGCGGCGCGGGGCTATCCCGGCGAGCCCCACGCGGGCGGGCGGATCGACGGGATCGACCGTGCCGAAGCGAGCGGCGCGCTCGTCTTCCAGGCCGGCACACGGTCCGCCGATCACGGGCTCGTCGCGGCCGGGGGTCGCGTGCTCGCCGTCACCGCCACCGGCACCAGCGTGACGGCGGCGCAGGCGGCAGCCTACCGCGCCGTCGATGCTATCGACTATCCCGACGGCTTCCACCGCCGCGACATCGGCTGGCGCGAGGTCGCGCGCGAGCGGGGCTGACGCACGCGCGCTGTCGCTTATCTCAATGACCGCGCGCGAGGTCGCGCGCGAGCGGGGCTGACCCGACGGGCGCGCAACCAGCGCGCGGGACGGGGGTTGTTGCCGCGCGCGAGGGCGGGCTCTAGGCCCACCACCGAGAGGAACCATCATGGCCATCACCCCATCCGGCGCCGGGACGTTCACGACCATCCACTTCGTCGTGCTGGCGCTGCTCATCCTCGCCACGCTGGCATTGATCGCGACGGGCATGCGTCGCGCTCGGGCGCGCCGCGCCGCCGAACGCCGGGTCGAGGAAGACACGGCGGAGGTCGCAGCCGCCGAGCCGATCGCTGCGCCCGAGGCTCTCGACCGTTCACCGGTAGCGATCGCGCCGCCCCCGCCCGCCCTATGGGAGGTCCCCCGCCCGGGCCCGGTTGCAACCGATCCGCCACCCGAACCCGCGCCACTGGCGGACGAACGCCCCGCGCCGCTGGCGGACGAACGCATCGCCGCCGCCGCACCGATGGACGCGAGCCCGGCGACCATCGCCGATCCGACACCCGCCGACGTCCAGCCCTCGCCCGCCGACGGTGCGGTCACGCAGCTGAAGGGCCTGGGTCCCAAGGTGGCGACGCGCCTGGCGGAGCTCGGGATCAACTCGGTGGGACAGCTCGCGGCGCTCGACGCCGACGCGGCGGCGGCCGTGGACGCCCAGCTCGGGCCGTTCGCGGGGCGGCTGCACCGGGACCGCTGGGTGGAGCAGGCCCGGTTCCTGGCCGCGGGCGACAGAGCGGGTTTCGAAGCGGTTTTCGGCCGTCTCTGACGGAGAGCGGAGGTCGGCCGCTTAGCCCTCGACGCTGACGAGCAGCTTGTCGATCCGGCGCCCGTCCAGGTCCACCACCTCGAATCGCCACCCCTGCAGGGCAAAGCTCTCGCCTTCGCCAGGCAGATGCTTGAACACCGACAGCGCAAGTCCCGCCACCGTCGCGTAATCGCGGTCTTCCGGCAGGTCGATCCCCAGCCGCTCGGCAAGCGTATCAGCGGCCGCCGTGCCCGCCACCAGCAGCGATCCGTCGTCGCGCGTGACGATGGCGGGCGCCTCGTCCGGGTCGGTGTCGGACGCGAACTCCCCCGCGATCGCGGCGAGCAGGTCGGCGGGGGTCACGATGCCCTCGAAATGCCCGTATTCGTCATGGATCATCGCCATCGGCACTTCCGCCTCGCGCAGCGCGACGAGCGCGTCCATCGCGTCGATCTGGTCGATGACCACGGGCGCCTTGCGGAGCAGCCGGTGCAGGTCGAGCGTCTCGCCCCGGAACAGCGCCCCGGCGATGTCGCGTGCCTGGACGACGCCGACCACCGAATCGATCGATCCCGACACGACCGGCAGGCGCGTGTGCGGCGTGGCGAGTAGCGTTTCGCGGATGCGGTCGGGCGTCGCGTCGATATCGACCCAGTCCACCTCGGTCCGCGGCGTCATCACCTCGCGGACGGGCCGATCGGCCAGCCTGACCACGCCCGAGATGATCGAACGCTCATGTTCCTCGATCACGCCCGATTTCGACGCCTCGGCGACCACCAAGTGCAGCTCCTCGGCGGTCACCTGATCCTCGGTCTCGCGCTCGAGCCGCATCAGCCGGAACAGCAGCGCGCTGGTCTTGTCGAGCAGCCAGACGAGCGGCGCGGTCGCCACCGCCAGATAGCGCATCGGCAGCGCCATGATCGACGCGATCGCCTCCGGCTTGCGGAGCGCGAACTGCTTGGGCACCAGTTCGCCGACGATCAGCGACAGATACGTCGTCGCCGCGATCACGAGCGCATAGCCGACCGTCCCCGCCGCCTCCCTGGACAGGCCCAGCAGCTCCAGCCGCGCCGCCGTTGGCGCGCCCAGGCTGGCGCCGGAATAGGCACCGGCGACGATGCCGATCAGGGTGATGCCGATCTGCACCGTCGACAGGAACTTGGACGGGTCGGCGGCCAGCTCGAGCGCGGCGCGAGGACCGCGCTTGCCTCCGCGCGCCAACGCTTCCAGCCGCGCCTTGCGCGCGGAGACGATGGCGAGCTCGCTCATCGCGAACACGCCGTTCAGCGCGACCAACGCCGCGATGATCAGGACGTCGATCCAGGGGAAAGGGGGAAGCGGTGCCATTGGCGGGAAGGCGCCCATTTGACCGGATAGCGGCCATCGCGCAACCTCCCTCGGATCGGTTCGCGGGTGGAACGATAGGGATGGCATCTTTGTTGTGGGAACTTCATCCCCGTACAGGAGCGTATCCATGACCCCGTTCGCCAAGTCCCGCCCGTCCCGTTATCTGGCCGGCCTGTCCGCGCTCGCGCTGCTCGGCACGGCCGCCTGCACCACCGATCCCGAGACGGGCGAGCGGCGCATCTCCAGGGCGGCGCTCGGCGGCATCGGCGGGGCGCTCGGCGGCTATCTGCTCGGCGATCTGGTCGGCGGGCGCCGCGACCGGACCGAGAAGATCCTCGGCGCCGGCATCGGCGGGCTCGCGGGCGCGGGCATCGGCGCGTACATGGATCGCCAGGAGCGCGACCTGCGCGCGCGCACCGCGGGCACCGACGTCCAGGTCATCCGCCAGGGCGACGACCTGATCCTCAACATCCCGTCGGGCATCAACTTCGCGTACAACTCCGCCGAGGTGCAGCCGCAATTCCAGCGCACGCTGGACCAGGTGGCGGGCACGCTGGCCGAGTATAACCAGACCTATCTGGACGTGTACGGTCACACCGACGCGACCGGCTCCGACGCTTACAACCAGTCGCTGTCCGAACGCCGGGCCACCGCGGTCGCCGACTATCTCGCCTCGCGCGGGGTGCAGCCGGTCCGCCTGGGTACGCGCGGCTTCGGCGAGGGACAGCCGATCGCGTCGAACGACACGGAAGAGGGCCGCGCCGCCAATCGCCGGGTCGAGATCAAGATCGTGCCCGTCACGCAGAACGACGTGCGCGGGTAGGACCGCCCTAGCCTCTCCGCCCCGCCCACCACTCCCCGTCATCCCAGCGCAGGCTGGGATCTCATTGTGAGCAGGGCGCTCACCGACCACGAGATCCCAGCCTGCGCTGGGATGACGGGGTGAGAACGGGGCGGCGGGGCCGAAGCGTTCACCGCCGTTCGGCGAAGAACGCCCTGAGCAGCGCGCCGGCCTCGGCCTCGCCCAGCCCGGAATACAGGTCGGGCCGGTGGTGGCAGGTCGACTGCGCGAACACGCGGGCGCCGTGCTCGACTGCGCCGCCCTTCGGATCGCCGGCGCCGTAATAGAGCCGCGCGATCCTGGCATGCGCGATCGCCCCCGCGCACATCGCGCACGGCTCCAGCGTGACCCACAGGTCGCACCCCTCGAGCCGGTCCGTCCCCAGCAGCGCCGCGCCCGCGCGGATTACCAGCATCTCCGCATGGGCGGTCGGGTCGCACAGGCGGCGCGGCGCGTTGCCGGCGGCCGCGATCACCTTTCCGCCCGCCACCAGCACCGCGCCGACGGGAACTTCGCCCCGTTCGGCGGCGGCGCGGGCCTCGGCCAGCGCCAGGCGCATCGGTTCGGGTAAGGGGAACACGCTCCTCGGTGCGCTCGGCCGGGCCAGGGCGTCAAGCACCCCGCCTGGACGGTTGACCTTGCGCCGCGCCGCCGCTATCCGCCCACGCTTTCCAACGCCTTTCCCGGCGCCCAGAAATCCAGGACGATTGATCATGTCGCGCATCTGCGAGCTGACCGGCAAGGGCCGGATGGTGGGTAACAACGTTTCCCACGCCAATAACAAGACCAAGCGCACCTTCCTGCCCAACCTGCAGAACGTGACGCTCCTGTCCGACGCGCTGGAGCGCTCGATCCGGCTGCGCGTGTCGGCGCACGGCCTGCGCTCGGTCGAGCACAATGGCGGCCTCGACAATTGGCTGGTCAAGACGTCGAACGAGAAGCTCTCGCTCCGCGCCCGCCGCCTGAAGCGCGACGTGGTGAAGAAGCTGGCGACCGCCGTCGCCGCCTAGGCAATATTTGCGACCGCGTTTCCGATGGCCCGCCGTCCCGTTTCGGACGGCGGGCCTTTCGCGTTTCACCGGTCGATCCTGAACTTCAGCAACAGCGATCGTTGCAGGACGAACTGGTTGTCGTCGGACACCAGCCAGATGATCGTCGCACCTCCCTCGCGCGCGACGGTGATCCCCTCGAAATTGTCGTGGATCATCGGCGCCCGTAGCCGCGCCAGCGTTCGCCCGGCGACGACTGCGCCCGCCCGCACCGCCCCGCGCCCGACCAGTGCGATCCGCGTTCGCCACCGGAACGGCAGCACGAACCCGCGCTCCAGCACCAGCAGCCCGCCGTCCGGCAGCTCGGCGATGTCGACGGGGCTGTAGCCCGGCTCGGGTCGATAGCTGAACCGTTCCACACGCGTCGCCGGATTGGCGGGATCGCCGGCGAAGATCAGCCCCTCGCGCGTCGGCGGCTTGCGCCCGTCCCTGCCGCGGCGCGGTCGCTTCGACTCGGAGATGACGAGAAAGCGCCCGTCGCGCAGCCGCGTCATGGCCTCAGCCCCGCCGCCGTCCGGCCACCGTGCCATGGCCGGCGGCGCGCGTCCCCGCTCGCCCCGCACGAACCCCGGAGCATAACGCCAGATCGCATCGGCATGCTCGAAGGCCACCCAGGTCCGCCGGGTCAGCGGGTCGATCGTCATCGCCTCCGAATCGCGTTCCAGCTTTCGCCATCCCGTGCCCGGTCCGGCCGGAAGCGCGTCCAGCCGCAGGTCGCGCGGCCACCAGTCGTCGCCCATGCGGAACCGCGCCAGCGTCCCGCCGTCGCTCAGCAGCGTGAACCGGTCGCCCTCGACGAGCAGCGACGAGAAGCCGCCGAAGGCCGAGTCCGCGTTCGCGAGGGCCACCCCGCCCAGATAGACCAGGTCACCCGTGCGGCGCACGCCGGGCCGGCCCGGATGGAGCATGACCCGCTCCGCCGTGATCGGCGACGGGTCGCCCGGCACCGCCAGCCGCTCGTCGCCCGACCAGCCGGGCACGATCATGAGGACGAGAAGCAGGGCCAGCCATGGGCGCATCGGCGGCTCATAACGGCCGGTCGGGGCGGCCGCACCCTTAACCGCGCATAACGAGCACATTCAGGATCGGGTCAATGCGAATCACCTAGAAGCATCACATCGAAGGCGGGGCGTCTTCCCCGCCGGGAACAAGCCAAGGAGTATCGGCCATGTTCAAGAAGCTTTCGCTCGCCGCGGCCGCCGCGCTCAGCATGACCGCCGGCGCGCTCGTCCCCACCAGCGCCGCCCAGGCGCAGGGCTATGGTCGCTATGACCAGGGCTACAGCAATTACGATCGGCGCTACGACGATCGGTACGAGCGTCGCCAGTATCGCGACCGCCGCGGGTACAGCAACTATCGCAATCGCGGCCGCTGCCGTTCGGGCGACACCGGCACGATCGTCGGCGCGATCGCCGGCGGCCTGCTCGGTCGCACCATCGACACGCGGGGCGACCGCCTGCTCGGCACCGTGCTGGGCGCAGGTGGCGGTGCCCTGGCCGGACGGGCGATCGAGCGCAGCGGCGACTGCCGGCGCTGATGAAGGCAGGCGTGGAAGCATAAGCTTCCACGCCGGTGCGGGCCGCCCGGCGGCTCGCAGCCTTCGGCACGGCCGGCGGATCGTCGGCTAGCCGACTGATCCGTCCGACGACCAGCGGCGGCTTTGCCGTCGCCACCCTAACGATTTTCCCAGTTACCGCCCGTAGGCGGTGCGTCCAGCTCCCGCGTAGCGTATCGGGAGCGAGGGGCCGGCTCCGCGTACCGAGCCGGCCCCTTTGTTCTGCGCGGCGTAGGCGCCCGCGCCGGTGCAAGCCGCGACGCGGCGCGCAACGCAAGCACGGCCGGCGGGCGCGAAGCGCCCCGTTCGACGTCCAGCTTGCGGCTTTGCCGCAGGCCCGCCAGCCGGGTGGGAACGCGCCGGTTCCAAACCGTAGAGAAGAAAACCAAGAAGCGACGGCAAAGCCGCCGCCGTGACGTCGAACGGGCTTGTCCGTTTGCGCGGCCAACCCGCCGGCCGTGCCGGGCGATGCTCGCCGCGTTGCGGCTCGCACCGGCGCGGGCGTGGCCGCGCCTTCGCCCGTCAGTACATATGCTGCCCCCCATTGATCGACAGCGTCGACCCCGTCACGAACCCTGCCTCCTCCCCGCACAGGAACGCCACCCCCCGCGCGATCTCCTCCGCGGCGCCGAGCCGTCCGACCGGGATTCGTGCCACGATCTTCTCCAGCACCTCATCCGGCACCGCCGCCACCATGTCCGTGTCGATATAGCCCGGCGCGATCGCGTTCACCGTCACGCCGAACTTCGCGCCCTCCTGCGCAAGCGCCTTGGTGAAGCCGTGAATGCCCGACTTGGCCGCGGCGTAGTTGACCTGGCCATACTGCCCGGCCTGGCCGTTGATCGAGCCGATATTGACGATCCGCCCCCATTTGCGCTCGCGCATCCCAGGGAACGTCGCCTTGGCCATGTTGAAGCATCCGCCCAGGTTCGTGTCGATCACCTCGCGCCACGCCTCGTACGTCATCTTCAGGATCGTGCCGTCGCGCGTGATGCCCGCATTGTTGACCACAACGTCGACGGGCCCCAGCTCCTCGGCCACCCGCGCGCAGCCGTCCAGGCATGCCTGGTGATCGGCGACGTCCCACTGATACGCCTTGATCCCCGTCCGCCCGGTAAAGGCGTCGGCGCGCGCGGCATTGCCGGCATAGGTCGCCGCGACCGTCATGCCCGCCTCCTGGAGCGCCAGGCTGATCGCCTCGCCGATTCCCCGCGTCCCGCCCGTCACGATCGCCACACGCGCCATCAGCTCTCTCCTGTTCTGTTATCCTCTTGACGCTACGGAACGGCTATCCAGCCCTGAAGCTCCCGACCCAGGATGCTGCGCAGCATTTCCACCCCCGGCGGGCTGTCGTTCAGGCACGGCAGATAGGCGAACCGCTCACCTCCGGCCTCTTCGAAGCTCTCGCGCCCACGGATCGCCAGCTCCTCCAGCGTCTCGATGCAGTCGGCCGAGAAACCGGGCGCCAGGATCGCCACCTTCTTGATCCCCTTCGTCCCCAGCTCCTCCAGTACTGTGTCGGTCGCGGGGGTCAGCCATTTGGCCGGCCCGAAGCGCGACTGAAACGCGGTGATCAGCTCACGCCCCATCGCCTCGGACAAGAGCCGCGCAGTCTTGCGGCAGTGGCAGTGATACGGGTCGCCCAGCTCCAGCGTCCGCTTGGGCATCCCGTGAAAGCTCACGACGATCGCCTCCGGCTCGAAATCGAGCGCCTGGAGCTCCGCTTCGACCAGCGTCTTCAGCGCGCCGATATAGGCCGGGTCGTCGTGATAGGGCGGCAGGGTCCGGATCGCCGGCTGCCAGCGCGTGGCCGCCATGTGCGCGAACGCTCGGTCGTTGGCGGTCGCGGTCGTCGCCGCGCAATATTGCGGGTATAATGGCGCCAGCAGGATGCGCTCGCACCCCGCCGCGCGCATCGCGTCGATCCGGTCGGGGATCGACGGATTACCGTAGCGCATCGCGTAATCGACGACGACGTCCGGCCCGAAGGCTCCCTGCAACGCCGCGCATTGCGCCCGCGTGATCGCGGCGAGCGGGCTGCCCTGCTCCGTCCATACCAGCCCGTAAGCATGCGCCGACTTCTTGGGCCGCGTCTGGAGGATGATCCCGCGCAGGATCGGTTGCCAGGCGAGCTTGGGAATTTCGACCACGCGCCGGTCCGACAGGAACTCGAGCAGGTAGCGTTTGACCGCGCGCGGGGTCGGCTCGTCGGGGGTGCCCAGATTGGTGAGCAGCACGCCCACCTTGCGGGGCGGGATGGCGGGGTGGTCGGCGGGTGGGGTCATCCTCCCGATCTAAGGGGCAACGACCGGATGCGCACCCCCGTCGCGGCGCGCAGCGCATTGGCGATGGCGGGCGCGACCGGGGGGACCGCAAGCTCGCTCACCCCGCCCGGCTGTTCGGGGCTGGCGATCAGTTCGACCGTGATGTCGGGCATATCGGCCAGACGCGGCAGCCACAGCCGGTCGAACCCCCGCGCCTCCGGCCGGCCGGCCGCGTAGCGGGTCGACGCGCCGAGCGCCTGTCCCAACCCGAACACCAGCCCACCCTCGATCTGCTGGCGCACCAGATCGGGGTTGATCACCGCCCCGCAATCGACGGCGGCCACCAGCCGTCGGACTACCGGGCGGCCGTCCGATCCCATGTCCGCCTCCGCCATCACCGCGATTCGGCTGCCCCGGAAGCTGTGGCACGCCATCCCCTGCCCCGATCCGGGCACCCC
>VYKR01000413.1_pt1 | contig 10478 bp, 10 predicted proteins | sample 5109561 | NCBI WGS metagenome assembly VYKR01 (sample SAMN12291799, study PRJNA351875) | freshwater metagenome | isolation source: freshwater lake | place: USA: Michigan, Ford Lake | collected 2015-08-15
AAGCCGAGTTTTCAAGGTGCTGCGCCGTCCACTTGGTTTTCGAGACTGGCCTTTTAATTCTAACGTAAAGCCGCCGTTCTACGGCGGGGTTTCAGACCCAAAATTTCCGATGAACCAGCCTCAAGAGCGAGAACCTTTTGCCAGTTTAGTTTTATATCATCTCTTTAAATGGTCGATCGTTAGCCCAACCCTACACGGCTATTTCCGCGGCCGCATTTACGGAGTGGAAAATGTCCCCCGGCGTCATCCTCTGATTATCGTCTGCAATCACGCCAGTTACTTCGATCCACCTCTATTATCCTGTGCCGTGCGTCGTCCCGTAGCTTATATGGCTAAAGAAGAATTATTTACCATCCCGATTTTAAAACAGGCGATCGCTCTTTACGGGGCCTATCCCGTCAAACGCAGCAGTGGTGATCGCGGGGCAATTCGGGCGGCGATGGCAGCCTTAGCAGCGGGCTGGGCAGTAGGAGTGTTTCTGGAGGGAACCCGCACCGAGGACGGATTGATCCATCAACCAAAACTAGGCGCGGCGATGATTGCCGCTAAAGCGGGAGTTCCCCTGTTACCCGTCAGTTTGTGGGGGACAGAAAAGATTTTTCAAAAAGGTTCTTCTTTTCCCCATAGTATCCCCTTAACTATTCGCATCGGGGAAGTGCTGCCGCCACCGATTTCTAGCAAAAGAGAAGCTTTACAGACAGTTACCGAGCGCTGTGCCGAAATTATTAACGGATTACACGCCCTCGGACGCTAAATCTTTGCCTTTTGCATGAGTAGAAAACGGGTTTCTCCGAGAAACCCGTTTTCTGTGCGTTACTCAACGGATTTAGTATTAGATTTCTCTCCCCTACACTTTCAAGTCAGGAATCTAGGCTAAAATTGGCATAACTCGACCATTGCCTCGATCATGTTCTTTTTTGTCCTCGGCTTCAATCTAGGCTTAACTTTATTTAATTGCTTTCTAGTCTGGAAATTGTGGCAATTGCGGCGGATTTTAGGGCGAGTGACCAAAATTTTAAACCGGGTGGAACGACGTTTACACCACATTTTTTACCCCGCTCCAGAATATATTGTCATCGCTGGGGCGAAAACCTATTATCTCCGACAAAACTATCAACGCCTCTGCGGACAGATACAGATACTGCAATCCCTATTCTTGACCTTCTCCCTAATTATCCGTTACTGGCAGCGTCAATCCCGTCAACGCCGTCGCCTCTGGTCGCTAAAATTGAGCAAAATCTCTAGCAACTAAGCAGCTAACAGCGATCGCCAACCAAAGTAATACACAAGTACGAGTTAAATTCAAAGCCTGTTCGACGGTTTTGACGGTAATCGGGTGGAGGTTATCGCCCAATAAAGGTTTTTCCACAATCTGGCCCCGGTATTGATTTTTCCCCCCCAATTGCACCCCCAAAATCGCCCCATAGACGCATTCACTCCAACCGGAATTAGGACTAGGATCCCGACGGGCATCGCGCCAACAAATGCTGAAAACTCGTCTTGGCCGGCCCGAAATTAGGGCGAGAGTTAAGACCGTTAAACGACAGGGTAGCCATGTCAAAACATCCTCGCTTTTAGCACTAAACCAGCCAATATGGGTGTAGGGTGGCCGACGATAGCCAATCATCGAATCGAGGGTACTAGCGGCTTTATAAGCGCAAGCGAGGGGTACTGGTCCCACCCCCAGAAAAGCACCGAGAAGGGCATAAAAAAGCGGCGCGGTAACTCCATCCACAGCATTTTCACTGACAGTTTCTAATAGGGCGCGAAGGATGTCTTCCCGTCCGAGATTATCTGTGTCGCGACCAACGTATAAACTTAGTTGGCAACGAGCTAAGGTGATATTTTCCGCTTGTAAAGGTGCGATGACTGTTTCGGCAGCCCTGCGTAAACTTCTACCGGCTAAACAACTAGCCAAGAGAATCACTTGTACTAGGCAACTCAGCAGCAAATTGACCTGACCTAACCATTGGATTCCTAGCCAAGTTAAGACCCCAGCCAAGATAATTAAACCTAGTCCCAGAATTATGCCCCCTAAACGTTGGCGAATTTTTTCCTGCGTCCAATTAAGGATAACTTTTGTGGCCACGGCAATAATCGCCCCCATCACCTGCACTGGATGAATCCATCCCCAGGGATCGCCGATCAGATAATCTAAAACCGCCCCTAATACTAAAATGATCGCCGTTGCCGCTTCCTTCACAATTACTCCCTTTTCCCATCGATATCCCGAATTTTCTCAATATTGTCTTCCCAGTTAGCCCCATCAAAGAACTGGATCTGAAAATCTTCCAAGACATTGCCATCCAAACAGCGCAGGTTTATATCTATAGCGTCAGGATGGGAGCGGGGACGATAGAAAGGATGAATACCACAAACACGACAAAAATAATGTTGGGCTGTGTGGGTATTAAATGTATAGGTACTTAAGAAATCTTCACCGCTTAGGAGGGTAAATTGTGCTGAGGGAACAATCAGATGCAAAAAGCCTTTTTTCTGACAAATCGAACAATTACAGTCTAGAGCTTGATCATGCTCGATCGCCACTTGAAAACGGATCGCTCCACAGTGACAACCTCCCCCATAAATCTTTGCTTGAGTTGTTCCTGTCATAACCTCTAAACTACTAAACGATAAAGCTGGTTTCCTCTCCCCTAGCGGCGATCCAGCTACGGGCATCGTAGTATAAATCGGCTAAGGTAATCTTCCCTAGGGCCTCTTTTAATTTCTCGTGGAGGTGTTTCCAGATAGTAAATGTCACCCAATCTTCTGCCTGTTCGTCCCTGGGATGATAACCTGATAATGGCTCGATTGTCTCTCCCACTGCCTCCAAAATTTGCCCCAACGAGATACGATTTGCTGGCCTAGCCAACTGATAACCCCCTTGCGATCCCCGAAAGGAACGAACTAACCCCGCTCGTCGCATTTCTATCAGCAATTTCTCTAGATAAGCAGCCGGGATATCTTGACGCAGGGCGATCGATTTTACCGATACGGGAGTCCCCCTCGGTTGTAAACTAAGATCCAGCAAGGCTTTAACACTATAGTGACCCCTAGTTGTTAGCTTCATTATCCCTCATTTTTACCTCTTGATCTCTATCCTACCCCGGCTCTCATTGATGAGAGAAAGGCCAACCTCCCTTACCCCGGCATCTCGATCAACATTGATAAATTCTCTTAAGATTTCGATCGAGAGATAGAGTCTAATCCATTACAATCAATTTCCCCAAGCAAGTGATAATTTTTAGTTTATACCGTGTAAGATAAGTGTAGAGATCAATCGTAACCCGATTGTTTCTGGTCAGGGGGAGCAATTCTCCTCGACTAGCCTTGATGACCCTAACCGTTACTTATCTACTGCGAACTTAAATGAACACAACTACCAATCCAGAACCCCTGACTGGCCTCGAACTAATTGAGAAAGTTAAACAGCTAGGCAACCTCAGCAAAGAGGAAAAAGCCCGGGAATGCGGCTACTATACCATGACAAAAAATGGTATCGAACGCGTTAATATGATGAAATTTCTCAATGCTTTAATCGATGCTGAGGGAATTGACTTAGATAGCAGTGCCAATGGTCATGGACGAGGTGGGCGCTCGGCCAGCTACCGGATCAGTGTCCAATCTAATAATAATCTCCTGATCGGTTCGGCCTACACCAAAAAAATGGGACTCAAACCGGGAGATGAATTTGAAATTACTTTGGGGAGAAAACATATTCATCTCAAGCAAGTTGGCGCCAGCGACGACGACGAATAGCAATAATTAAGGAGAGAGCCTTTTCACTCTCTCCTTGCTATGAAATAAGCTCTTGTCTCTTGAAACTAGGTATTTTATCCTCAATCGGTCTTTAAGCATCTAGATAGGTTTGGCTGAATAAATCTAAAAACCTTGTTGGGTAAGACTTTTAGACTTTTTTGACATCAAAAAGTGCTGACCATTGGAGTGATCGGGGGGAAAATTTAGACACTTTTTCCCTGAAAATGGGTAAAATACCACGGCCGACACCCCACAGCTTGCCCCCACGAAAAACTTTTTCAGCAGACCCTAACTAGGAATTCTCCGCTTCTTTGGAGACAATCCAGAAAGCGTGGATAATGCCAGGTACATAACCAATTAAAGTTAAGATAATGTTAATAACAAAGGCTAAACTCAGTCCCGTGGTTAAAAATACGGCTAAGGGCGGCAAAAAAAACGCACAAACTAGGCGAAGAAACATTGTCCATACCTCAAAAAGACTTTAGTGAATCTTAATTCTATATTAAGCTTGCTCTCCTTAAATTTGCCATAAAATGGCAGTGATCGCAGAAAAATTAAGGAGAAATTCTTGACATCCTCGCCGCCCTAAAAGTGCGGCGATTCCTAAACCTCACGATTTAAGTTTCTGCTTCCACCACCGTCGCATACCACAGTTAAAAAACCATGTACTGTCTTACACNNAGCCGAGTTTTCCAGGTGCTGCGCCGTCCACTTGGTTTTCGAGACTGGCCTTTTAATTCTAACGTAAAGCCAACCTAGAACGGCGGGGTTTCAGACCCAAAATTTCCGATGATCGGCATTCTTTTAAATATTCTTGCCACTGCCCTGAGTTTATTGGTGGTTGATATTATCTTCCCCGGCGTTAAAGTCGATAGCTTTATTGTGGCCATGGTTGCGGGGGCAGTTATTGGTTTAGTCAACGCACTGGTTAAACCGATTCTAGGACTGCTTTCCCTACCGATTACTATTCTCACCCTCGGTGGCTTTATCCTTGTTCTCAATGGCTTTTGTTTCTGGTTAGCCTCGATTCTCGTCCCCGGATTTGCGGTTAAAGGTTTAGTGGCTTTTATCGCTGCGCCCATCGTCCTCTCTCTGGTCAACACCCCCTTAAATAAATACTTCGCTGAAAAAGGTTCCAGCGAAGTACCACAATAGTCAGTGACCAGTTATCAGTTATCAGTACCCCTAGTATAACACCTTTGATCCCAAAATCATACCTTCGTGCAGAAAAAGGCCAAAAATAAATACTTCGCCGAAAAGGGTTTCAGCGAAGTACCACAATAGTCAGTGACCAGTTATCAGTTATCAGTATCTTTAGTATAACACCCTTTTTCGATCAGTGCAAGACTTTTTGCAAATTTTAGGCCAAGAATTTTGGACCCAAACCGACTTTCGGCGCGTACACCGCCCGATCGCCCAATTCCGCTTCGATGCGTAATAAGCGATTATACTTAGCCACCCGTTCACTGCGACTGAGAGAACCAGTTTTAATCTGTCCGGCATTAGTAGCCACCGCCAGATCTGCGATCGTGGTGTCTTCCGTTTCTCCAGAACGATGACTGATGACAGAACGATAACCGTGACGGGTAGCTAGGGCGATCGTTTGTAGGGTTTCCGTCAAAGAACCGATCTGATTGAGTTTAATCAGGATCGAGTTAGCAATACCCAGATCGATCGCTTTTTGCAGACGGATAGGATTAGTCACCATCAAATCATCGCCCACCAACTGAATCCGCGCCCCCAGTTTATCGGTCAATAATTTCCAGTTATCCCAATCTTCCTCGTGTAAACCGTCTTCAATGGAAACAATCGGATAGCGATCGACTAAACTGGCCAAAAAATCCACCATTTCGGCGGGAGAATGGGCCGAACCATCGTAGAGGTATTGACCATCCTTATAGAATTCACTGGCGGCCACATCCATAGCCAAAGCCACCTCCGACCCCGGTTTATAACCAGCACGTTCGATCGATTCAATCAAAATATCCAAAGCTTCCTGATTTGAAGCCAAATTAGGAGCATAACCGCCCTCATCGCCCACACCGGTCAGTAATTTGCGTTCGTGCAAGGCCTTACCCAAAGCGGCGAATACTTCCGCTCCCCAACGCAAACCCTCCTTAAAAGAATCGGCCCCGATGGGGAAGATCATAAACTCCTGAAAATCGACGTTATTATCAGCGTGAGAACCACCATTGATCACGTTCATCATCGGGACGGGTAGCACATTGGCCATCGGACCACCGAGATAACGATAGAGAGGCAATCCCAGATCCGCCGCCGCTGCTTTGGCCGTAGCCAGAGAGACGGCTAGGATAGCATTAGCACCTAATTCTCGTTTATTGGCCGTACCATCGCGATCGATCATAGCTAAATCGATACTAGCTTGGTCGAAAGCATTCATCCCCTCCAAAACTGGGACGATTTTTTCGTGGACATTGCGAACTGCTTTCAGGACACCCTTACCACCGTAACGCTGGGGATCATCATCGCGTAATTCGTGGGCCTCAAAACTACCCGTAGAAGCACCACTGGGAACCTGGGCCAAACCGAGCGCCCCCGATTCTAATAGAACTTCCGCTTCGATCGTGGGACGGCCGCGGGAATCTAGAATCTCCCTAGCTGCGATCGCTTCGATGGGAACTTCGATTTTATCTAACATAACTTATCGTCTCCAACTCAATTTACGGGGTAATTTCGGCTGATTACTAATTGCCTAAAGGGAAATCCACGTTGACAATCTGCTTTTGATCATCAAAAACGAGGATTAAGGTATCCGTCAGTTTTTCAAATTGAATCGTCACCAACACCAGATCCACACCGTCCGTATCCGAGCCTTTTCTGACCTGAGTTCCCACAATCCGACGCACGGGGCCGGTACGCTTGAGTAAATTCTCCCAAGCGCCTTGTACTCTGGTGGGGAAAACCTCAGCTTTCAGGAAAGGGTGTAAAAAACCTCGGGCCAGGCCGTAGTCTTTATTGGCCAAGGCCGTGACAAAAGCGGTGCCAATCTCAGAAATACTGCGAAATTCGGGAAAATCGGCGGCAACTATCTGACCAGCCCGGTTAAAGGTAACTGTCACATCTTCGGTAACTTTCTCAAATTCAACGGTGACAATCACCAGATTGGCATTGATAGCATCGAGTACCTTGCTTTTGACAATACGCTTAAAGGGTCCAGTTTGGTTGGTGACTTGGCTTTCCCAGACCTTTTGCAATTTTTCGGCAGTCCAGAGGGGTTTTAGTTGGGGTGACAAAGCTGCAATAACTTTACCGTATTGTTTAGTTCCCAACCATTCTACTAACTGCCGAGCTTGCTTTTCTTCCCGAACAGGATCACCAAGAGCGATCGCATTCGGTTCTAGGTTCGCCTGTACTGGTGAAACGCTGAACGCAGTCCAAGGCAGGGAAAAACCAATTAAACACAAAGAGAGAATCGATACCCGTTTCGCTAATGAAAGCCGCATCATTTCAGCTATTGCTCCGCAAATAAATAACGTTTTTCCACTTGACGATTGAATTGATGCCATTGTTCATCAGTTAAAGCATTCAACATCGGTCGATCGGGCAATATCTCTCCTCTTGTTATACTGGTTTAACGATTAAAACTACCGCCGAACGCGCTTGCACCCGATAGGTTTCCGATTCAACAGCGGCGGCGGCCTCCAAATCACAGGCTGCCTCGGACAATTGCCCAGCAGTATCGATGACGCGATGCCATTTTTCCCCTTGTCCCAAGGGTGGTAACTGGAAGTTGAGAGATTCCCAGTAAGCGTTGAGCATAATGTGTAAATACTCATTCGCCTTGGGATGACGCAGGGAAAAAGCTAAACTGCGGGAATCTTCCGACCAATCGGGTTTACTCAACTGTACGCCATGCCAACTGAGATGGGGTTCAAGACTGGTATAGGTGACTTCTAGCAATTTTTCTTGACGGAAAAGAGCTAATTTTTTATTAAAATCGATCAGTCTCCTTACGAAACACCAAAGATCGAACTCTTGCTCTACCGCACTCCAATCGAACCAACTTAACTGGTTATCCTGACAATAGGCGTTATTGTTGCCCTTTTGGGTGCGTCGCACTTCGTCCCCCATCAACAGCATAGGTGTTCCTTGGGAAATGAACAGGATCGTTAAGAGATTTTTTATTTGTTGCAGTCGCAGGGTTTTAATCTCCTCGTTATTGGTTTCCCCTTCTATCCCACAATTCCAGCTAAAATTATCGTTGCAACCGTCCCGATTCTCCTCGCCGTTAGCCTCGTTGTGTTTCTCGTCGTAGGACACTAGATCGTTAAGGGTAAAGCCATCGTGACAGGTAACAAAATTTATACTTCTATTGACATCGGTGTCAGGTCTGTGGTATATGTCGGGGCTTCCTAAAATCCGCGCCGCTAATTTCGTGACTATGCTGGTATCTCCCCGGACAAAAGCGCGTACATCATCGCGAAAAGGCCCATTCCACTCGGAAAACCAATCGGCAAATTCAACAAATTGACCGACACTATACAATCCTGCCGCATCCCAGGCTTCAGCGATTAATTTTGTCCCGGCTAAGACTGGATCCGATTCGATCGCCCAGATCATGTTATAACCTTTTTGCAGGATCGGTTCCCCGTCCACATTGCGCGATAATACGGCCGCCAGGTCAAAGCGAAAACCATCCACGTGCATTTCCGACACCCAATAGCGCAAACAATCGAGAATCATTTTGCCCACAATCGGATGACTGCCCTTGAGGGTGTTACCACAGCCGCTATAGTTGCTATAGATGCTTTTATCTTCTGTATCGAGGATGTAGTAGGTGCGATTATCGATACCTTTAAAGGAAAGAGTTGGCCCGATTTCGTCCCCCTCGGCGGTATGATTGAAAACCACATCGAGAATCACTTCGATACCCGCTTTGTGTAAAGCTTTCACCAGATCTCGAAATTCATTCAAAGGACCGAACGGTGAGCGATCGCTACTGTAACCGGCATGGGGCGCAAAAAAGCCGATCGTGCTATAACCCCAATAGTTAGTTAACCCCGGCATGGCCGAAGCAGGATCAAAGTAATGAATCGGTAACAATTCCACGGCAGTAATGCCTAGGGTTTTCAAATAGGGTATTTTTTCGATTAATCCCGCAAAAGTACCTCTTTTTTCCTCGCTAACGCCGGAATTCGGGTTACGAGTAAAGCCACCGACGTGCATTTCGTAGATAAAACTGGCAGAGTAGGGAGTGCGTAGCGGTTTGTCATCTTCCCAATCGTAGCGGCCCGTATCCACTACCAGACCCCGCAAAGCTTGATGACAATTATCGCCTTTTTCGCTGGCAGCTTGTCGATCATAAATTTCCGCACCGACAATCGCTTTCGCATAGGGATCAAGAACTACTTTATCAGGATCGAAGCGATGACCTTGGTCCGGATTATCCGGACCATAGACTCGATAAGCATACACTTGACCGGCTCCAATCCCGTGAACGAAAATATGCCAATAGAAAAAAGTGCGATTTTCTTGGGGATTCAGACGAATAATTTGACTAGGTTGCGGGGAATTAGCATCATCAAATAATAATAATTCTATGGCAGTGGCATACTTAGAAAATAGTGAGAAGTTGACACCATCGGCCAAGACAGTTGCCCCGACGGGATGGCTTTTACCGTGATCAGTTTTTAAGGTCATTGTCAAGGGATGAGAAGTGATTAGGAGTAGTATAAGATTATTCGGCGTTTTTGAATCAAGCTATGAATGCTAACTGTGTATCGCATCCAAAAGTTAGTTGGGGTCTAGGTTGTGAAAATCCCACCCAAGAAGATTCAGAATTCAAATCAGCAAAGCCAGATTTTCCTGGAGATGGTGTGATTAATTTCTAAGACCTTGCCCTATTCAATAAAGCTCTCAATTTTCCGAGCAATCAAGGAAAAAAATGGCCTTTCCTGAATATTTTATGCTTGATTAAGCCAATTAATTAAGTCAGCTTGAATATTAAAGTCTAGCAACGCTTCTCCTAAGTCTTCTAATTGTTCAACGGTTAGTTTTTGGATAGTTTCGGTAATATGCGGGGGAAGTTCACCAAAACGTCGGTTAAGCAAGCGTAGCACTAACTTAGATGCTTCTTTTTGAATTCCGATAAGTAGTCGTGCAAAATTAATTTCCTAGTGAAGATAGGCAAGGGGCAAGAGGCAAGAGGCAAGAGCGGGGTTAGATATGTGTAATTAATTTTGCCTAGGTACTTAGCTTCTCCTTGTTGAATCGCTTTTTCTCTATCTTGTTCGTATAAAGGGGCTAAACGCATAATAAATTTTCTCTCCTCCTGGGTTCTTTTGGGTAAGGCTTGCAGGTTCCTACTCAAATTGTATAATAACTTTAAGGAAGCTGATTTGAAAGGATGATTAGAAGATAATGCCTCTAATTCATCAATCGCTCTGGTTCTGGTTCCTCCTCTACCTAATAATCTTAACCAGAGGGTTTCAGGGGTTTCAGGTAATTGATGCAGGACAATAAGAGCGGTGGTTAATGCTGGGGCTAAAAAATAAATTCCTTCTCCCCAATCTGGATGATTGAGAGCGGAAAAAGCAGTTATAATTCTTTGACTGGCCGTAGGAGTTATTATCCATAGTCTAGGAATATTTTCTGCTAATAAGGGTTGTTGATTGCGGTGAGCTTCTCTTTGTAATTGTTCCCGCACAGTAAACAGTTTAGATAAACAAGCGAGAATTCCCTCAATCGTGACCGGATTG
>VYKR01000232.1_pt1 | contig 10468 bp, 10 predicted proteins | sample 5109561 | NCBI WGS metagenome assembly VYKR01 (sample SAMN12291799, study PRJNA351875) | freshwater metagenome | isolation source: freshwater lake | place: USA: Michigan, Ford Lake | collected 2015-08-15
CAAGCTGTATCCTTAACAAGGGAACAGTCAAACTAGGAGCCGTGTGAGGTGAAAGTCTCATGCACGGTTCTGAATGGGAGGGGAGGTCGGTGACGACCTTCTCGACCCCTAATAAAAACTTAATGCTGACGGCTGACCAATATCAGACCTGATGCAATATCTCTTGAGTCACCGGTCAAGCTGGGATTTACTGAGAGTAAGCAATCTGCTAGAGTTTTAACGTTCGTTAAATTTCTCGGGCAGAGAAAACAAAAAAACCATAATGGTGTTACTGGGTGTGTGGAAGTGCTTAAAAATCTCAATTTTTCGGGGCGATATTCCTCGCTGGCTCTGCTGCTGGCTATTTTCGGATTATTTCACGGGACGGTAATGGCCGAAGAAGGACCGCAAGAAATGGTTTTTCCCCGCATCGAGCAGATAGTACAGTCGCCTCCTGCGACGGGAGAAACTACGCCACCCGTGGCAGCACCGCCGGAAACCCCGACGGAAATACCAAGACCAGCAGAAACTCCCACAACAGCCCCACCAGCGCAGGCCGAGGAGTCGCGAGTTTTGGTGGCCGAAGTGGTAGTACAGGGGGCCGATCGAGAATTAGAAAATCTAGTTTATAATACCATTCGCACCCGACCAGGACGAAGCGCAACTCGATCGCAATTACAAGAAGATATTAACGCCGTTTTTGCCACGGGCTTTTTTGCCGATGTGCGGGCAGTTCCCCAAGATACGCCCCTAGGGGTGCGAGTCACCTTTGAGGTGCAACCTAACCCCGTTTTTCAGGGTGTACAGATTCAAATTGCCCCGGAAACCATGGACAAATCGATTTTACCTGCCGGGGTGGTCGAGGAAATTTTCGCTAGTCAATACGGCAAAACCCTGAATTTGCGGGAATTACAGGCGGGGGTAAAAAAAATCAATGACTGGTACAGTAAAAACGGCTATGATCTGGCCCAGGTGATCGGTGCGCCGCAAGTCACTCCCGATGGTAGGGTGATTTTGGTCATTTCCGAAGGTTTAATCGAAAAAATTCAAGTACGTTATTTTAACGTCGAACAGGAACCGGTCAAGGCTAAAACCAGAGAATTTATCATTACTAGGGAAATGCGCCTAAAAGCGGGGGATATTTTCAACCGCAATACCGCCCAACAGGATTTACAGCGTGTTTTCGGTCTCGGTTTATTCGAGGATGTGCGTCTGTCTTTTTCCCCCGGCAGCGACCCAAGGGAGGTGATTGTTAACGTCGATGTGGTGGAAGGTAATACTGGTTCCCTGGCCGCTGGGGGTGGTATTAGCTCGAATGCGGGCTTATTCGGCACTGTCAGCTATCAACAGCGCAATTTTGGCGGTAATAACCAAACTTTAGGGGCAGAAGTCCAGTTAGGGGAACGGGAATTTTTATTTGATCTGAGTTTTTCCGATCCTTGGATTGCCACGGATAATTTCCGCACTTCCTACACGGTGAACGTTTTCCGGCGACAGTCGATTTCTCTGGTTTATGATGGGGAAAATTCCTCGATTCGGACGCTTAACGATAATGATAGTCCCCGTATCGTCCGGACGGGTGGTGGTATTACTTTTGTCCGTCCTTTGGCCCCCGATGTGTTTACGAAACCAAAATGGGTGGTTTCCCTAGGCTTTAACTATCAACAGGTACAGGTGCAAAATGCCAATGGTGACATCTCGCCCCTGTCTGCACCTCTCAATGGTTTTGGCAGTCAACAACTGGCTTTTAGTTCCTCTGGGATCGATGATCTACTTTCCCTAAATATTGGCGCTATTCGAGATTTTCGCGACAATCCCCTGCAGCCCACCAGTGGCTCTTTCCTGCGTCTAGGTTTAGAACAAACTATTCCGGTCGGTTCTGGCAGTATTTTCGGCACTCGTGTTCGGGGTAGTTATAGTTACTTTATCCCCGTTCGGTTTATTAATTCCTTTAATCTCTTTGAAACCGATATTTTTAAAGGTCAGCAATCCCTCGCTTTTAATGTGCAAGCAGGGACAGTATTAGGCGATTTACCCCCCTACGATGCTTTTATTGTGGGGGGTAGTAACTCTGTACGGGGTTACGCCGAGGGAGAAGTGGGTAGCGGTCGCAGTTATTTGCAAGCGACGGCCGAATATCGTTTTCCCATTGTCGCTATTATTGGGGGGGCGTTATTTGTCGATTTCGGCACTACTATTGGTTCCCAAGGCGATGTCCCCGGTCAACCCGGGATTGTCCGGGATTTACCCGGTATCGGTCTCGGTTACGGTTTGGGTGTTCGGGTACAATCTCCCGTCGGCCAAATTCGGGTTGACTACGGTTTTAATGTCGATGGTGGTTCTCGTCTCCATTTCGGTATCGGGGAACGATTCTAATCAGTTATCAGTTACCAGTTATCAGTTACCAGTTATCAGTTATCAGTTATCAGTTACCAGTTATCAGTTATCGATAAATTTAGTTATTTTTGCTGTTCACTGTTCAAAGCTTTATTACTTAATAATTATGGTTTCTACTATCGCTAAACAATTTGAATTATCGGGAATTGGACTGCATTCGGGGGAGATAACACGGGTGCGCGTCTGTGGGGCAAATCCGGGGGAAGGACGTTATTTTGTCCGCAGAGATTTAGCCAATCAACCGATTATTCCCGCTCTAGTTTCTTCGGTTTACCAAACAACTTTATCAACGGAATTGAGACGAGGAGAAGCAAAGGTTAGAACCGTTGAGCATTTATTGGCGGCCTTAACCGCTTTGGGGGTAGAGGATGCTCGCATTGAGGTGGATGGTGCGGAAATTCCCCTCCTTGATGGTTCGGCCAAAATCTGGGTAGAAGCGATCGAAAATGCCGGTTTAAATAACTCTTTTTCTCCATCAGATTTAACGATTTCTCAACCGATTTGGTTGTACGAAGGGGATGCTTTTGTGGCGGCGATTCCTTCCCCTGAATTACGTTTTACCTACGGCATCGATTTTACCTATAAACCGATCGGTAATCAGTGGTATAGTTGGAGTCCTGATCAGGAAAGTTTTAGTCAAGCGATCGCATCAGCCCGGACTTTCGGTTTTGCCGATCAAATTGAATATTTACAAAAGGCTGGTTTAATTAAAGGAGGCAGTTTAGAAAATGCTTTAGTCTGCGATCAAAATCAATGGTTAAATCCTCCTTTACGGTTTGAAAATGAGCCAGCAAGACATAAATTATTGGACTTAATTGGTGATTTGAGTTTACTGGGAACTATTCCCACTGCTCATTACATGGCTTTTAAAGCCAGTCATAAACTTCACGTTCAATTAGCGATCGCAATTCAGGGTTAATTATACTAAATTCTGTTTAAAAGGTATAGGGGAGTGGGAAGTGGGGCTGTCTGGAGGCGGGGTTTTTACTTCTGTCGATGAGATGGCTTTCGCTCGATCGTTCTCTACTCAAGCCTTTATCCTAGCATTGATAACCCTTAGCTATTAGCCGTCAGCTATCAGAATCATTCCAACACCGTCGGGTTTGCTCGGTGACAGGTTGCCAATCCAGAACTCAAGCCACCAGAGCAGCATCGCACTTTAACCCACAGTTTCAATAAATGTGCATGGTGCGTTCCCCAAAAATCGATCGGTGGAGCAGTAGGAGTCACATTAGGGAACGCACCCTACAAGATCGGCGATCGCACTGGTCCCACCAGAGCGGCATCGCACTTTAACCCACAGCTTCAATAAATGTGCATGGTGCGTTCCCCAAAAATCGATCAGTGGAGCAGTGGGAGTCACATTAGGGAACGCACCCTACAGCGATAGCGATCGCACTACTTCCTTTTTTATCTAATATCTCCCAATAGATTGGCATGGCTCTCTTGTCGTAAATTAGACTCACCATCAAGATATTTATTGTTCCCCAACTCGTCCGGTCTATGGCAATATATACTAATCCTTTTATTGTGAACCTCTCCTGCTGTTTTAACATCTCTTTTAGGCAGGGAAACCAGATTTTTTCAATGTTCAGGATTTCCAGCTTTAAAAATCTTTTGAGTTTTTTTCTCCGACTCTCAAACAGGATCGGTATTGGCAGTGCTTCTGCTAATATCTCTAACTTAGCTTGCTTTAGTATTTGCCAGGTTCCAACTATCATTAACAACAGTAGATATCTGGCTCGTCCCAGTTCATTTTCTAACACTTTCTGGTATAGTTCACTTATCATTTTCGTTATTTAGGTCATATATGGTAAATATGACTTATCTTTTTTTGGAGTCTGTATCTGTATTCCATGCTACATAAGCTTTTCGGCTTGCTTGTCCCCCTGTCAGGTCAACTTTCTGTATGACACTCCCTGGGGTAAAGATATGGGTCAACCATCTGTATATCTGATCGCCAGAAGTTTTCCCCATATCACGCCCAAAAGCTTGTTAGCCAGATTAGCATATTACCAAAAACCTTGTTGGCTCTCTTATTTTTTGTTTGATAAGTTTAACTTACATAGGATCGATCGATCTTTGTGTCCTTTGTGTCTTTGTGGTTCGCTCCACCCCCTCGCTAGGAGTAATGTATCTTAGAATACATTTTACCCACCAAACCTGGGAGAGCCGTTTTCAGTTCACCGATTACTGATGACTGTTTACCGATCACTGAACAAACCCCACACCCCACCTCTCCGAACATTTGTCAAGACTCCCAGCGAAAAATCCGCGTTTGTTCACACAGCTTAATTAAGAGTTGTAACTTTTAATGAACAGGAAGGGAGTCTAGGGCTGAGAGCTTGCTATAGTGAATCCTAGCCGTTTTTTCACGGCTGGTCATTATCAAGTCAGAGCCTTTACTCGTCTCAATCATCATCCCAGAGTAAAATCAATAATCCCTATGGTCAGCACGATCCAAAAACCAGAATTCGAGGAAATCCGTCCGGGTATAAAAGTTCCCGCTAAAGAAACGATCCTCACTCCCCGCTTCTATACCACTGATTTTGAAGCGATGGCGGAAATGTCGATCGCCGCTAACGAGGAAGAACTGAAAGCGATTTTAGAGGAATTCCGTACCGATTATAACCGGCATCACTTCGTTCGCAATCAAGAATTCGATCGCTCTTGGGAGCATATCGATGGCGAAACTCGTCGCTTATTCGTGGAATTTCTGGAAAGATCCTGCACGGCCGAATTTTCCGGCTTTCTTCTCTACAAAGAACTCGGCAGACGTTTAAAAAACAGAAATCCCGTTCTCGCAGAATGCTTTAACCTCATGTCCCGGGACGAAGCGCGTCACGCTGGATTCCTCAATAAGGCTTTATCGGATTTTAACCTCTCCCTTGACTTGGGATTTTTAACCAAAAGCCGTAACTACACCTTCTTTAAACCGAAATTTATCTTCTACGCCACCTATCTTTCCGAAAAAATCGGTTATTGGCGCTATATCACCATTTATCGTCATCTCGAACAACACCCCGAAGATCGGGTTTATCCGATTTTTAACTTCTTCGAGAATTGGTGTCAAGACGAAAACCGTCACGGGGACTTCTTCGATGCGATCATGCGTGCGCAGCCTGATATTCTTAATGATTGGCGCGCTCGTCTCTGGTGTCGTTTCTTCCTGCTTTCGGTCTTCGCTACGATGTATCTCAATGATACTCAGCGTTCCGGTTTCTACGCCATTCTTGGTTTGGACGCTCGCGAGTACGATAAGTATGTAATCGAGAAGACCAATGAAACCGCCGGCCGCGTCTTCCCGATTGTTCTCGATGTGGATAGTCCTGAATTTTATGATCGCCTAGAAATTTGTGTTCGCAATAACGAGGGATTACGGGCGATCGATAGCGAAAACAGTGCCGCACCGGTTAAATTCCTGAAGAAATTGCCGATCTTCGCCTCTAACGCTTGGCAATTCCTCAAATTGTACCTGATGAAACCGATTCGGGTCGATAAATTAGCCGGTAGCGTCCGTTAAAAAGTTTGTTTTCTTGAGACATGGTGAGGGTGGGTAAAACCACCCTTTTTTTGTCGATAAAATTCTTAAGAAAATTCTCTAACATTTCTATCCTCGCTAGACTGGATCCTAGGGGTGTGAACTAGGTTTTTACTTTTTACTTTTCACTGTCAAAAATATGGCTATTTATAGTGAATTACCCACAGGACAACGTCTATATCTCGATAATCAAGGGCTGCAGACGATTGTAACTCTCGCTAGTGGTGCAGTGGGACAACAACAGCAGTCTAGCAGTAGTTTTGCCACGGGAGTTTGGACACAAGAACCCCAAATAGAGATAGTTCCCCAAGGGGCAATTATTGAAATTATCACTGAAACCGGACCCCACAGAATCCAAATTCAGGGAAGCAGTATCGGTTTTTCCTCCCCTCATACCTCTGGAGTTTCTCAGTCCTCTCAATCGACAACCGCTACCAGTTTCTCCTCCTCACCGATGCAACCGATGCAACCAATGCAACCGATGCAACCGATGAAAATGGGTAATATGTCGATGAATTTTGCCCCCATGGAAATGCAAATGGGAGATATGAAAATGAGTATGGGAGACACAAAAACCGTCAGTAAAGCCCAATTTTGTAGTCAATGCGGGGCAAAATTAGCGGCAACCGATCGCTTTTGTAGTAGCTGTGGTCATCAGTTACAGCGATAAAACCTGTCTAGCTAGGGTTTGCGGCAAAAAGTTTTTCGTGGGGGTAGGGTGTGACCCCCCCAACCCCCCCGACATCGGGGGGGCAGGTGGGGTGTGGGGTGTGGGGTTTTACGGATTTTGAGGGGGTCAGTTACCTAATTTTCAGGTAAAAAGTACCTGAATTTTACCCCCGATCACTCCAATGGTTGGCAATTTTTGAGGGAAAAAAAGTCTAAAAGTTTTATCCAACAAGGTTTTTAGATTTATTCAGCAACCCCTAGCTAGATTCACAGGGACTTTTGGGGCAAAATTTTGTTTATGTTGGCTGAATTGACCTGCTTCTAACCAGATTGGTCTACAGCGATCGCACTTTTCGCACTAAATCGCCTGTTTATCGATGTCTAATACCAAATTTCTAAATCCATGACAGACATCCACGCTCGAATGCTTGCCAAGCCGGCATTCGTTGTGACGCAAATAAAGAAAAATGGTATAACATCCTCAACATCTGTTGACGACAATGGGGACAAGCGGAGACGGGCGATCACTGCTTGTCCCTTGGTCTAGTACACTTGTCTAAAGATTCCGAATCCTTAATCTGTTGCAATCGTTCCGCAATATTCCCTATCTCGATTTATTTGATCTCTGGATGGACTGGGGCGGTGAGTGAGCATCTAGATTGTAATATCAAGCCGTCCTAAAAAGACGGGGTTTCAGAGCCAATTTTTCGATGAACGATCAACGAGATATTAACAAACTCAACGCTGGCTCTGTAGTGTCAGTGCGAGGAAGCATCATTGATGTCTATTTTTCCCAAAGGCTGCCAGAACTTCATAGCCAACTTCAGGCTGGAGAAGATGGCAGTGTAGCGATGGAAGTTGTGGCCCATCTTAACTCCCAACTGGTACGGGCCATTTCACTGAAGCCAACAGCCGGTTTAGCTCGCGGTTCTCCAGTCATCGATACGGGTCATCCCCTGCGAGTTCCAGTGGGCGAGGGGTTGCTCGGCAGGATGTTGAATATATTTGGGGAAACAATTGACGGACAAGAACAGATAGCTGAGGGAGAATGGCGTTCAATTTATGCAAATCCGACTCCCCTGTACGAGCGAACCACTAGCTCGGAGATTCTCAAAACCGGTATTAAAGCCATAGACGTGCTTGTCCCGTTGGAACGGGGGGGGAAAGCAGGATTATTTGGCGGAGCGGGTGTTGGCAAGACGGTTTTGATTACCGAAATGATTCATAACATCGTCAAGCAACATCAGGGAATTAGTATCTTCTGTGGAATTGGGGAGCGATGTCGGGAAGCCCTAGATTTATACCAAGAAATGCGGGGAGCCGGGGTTTTGCAGAATACGGTGATGATCTTTGGGCAGATGGATGAACCGCCAGGTGTCAGATTTCGCGTCGGACACGCCGCACTGACGATGTCGGAATACTTTCGCGACACGGCCAAACAAGATGTCTTACTGTTAATTGACAATATCTTCCGCTTTATTCAGGCCGGTTCAGAGGTATCGGGGTTGATGGGACAATTACCTTCACGGGTAGGGTATCAGCCGACATTAGCCACGGAACTGGCAGAGCTAGAAGAGCGGATTTGCAGTACGGCTACGGGCGCAATCACCTCCATTCAAGCAGTCTACGTCCCAGCCGATGACTTTACCGATCCGGCGGCTGTTCATACTTTTTCTCATTTATCGGCATCAATTGTACTATCTCGCCAGCGAGCAAGTGAGGGGTTTTATCCGGCGGTGAACTTACTGCAATCGGGATCGAAAATGTTGATGCCACCCATTGTCAGCGAACAACACTATCGCATCGCCCAGGCAGTGCGGCAAACCCTAGCGAACTACGAAGAACTCAAGGATATTATTGCCATGCTAGGATTAGAAGAACTTTCACCGGCTGACCGCCAGATTGTAGCCAGAGCCAGACGATTAGAAAAGTTTCTCACCCAGCCTTTCTTTTCTACCGAACAGTTTACAGGAATGGCGGGTAAATTTGTCGAGCTAGAAGCGGCCTTAGCGGGATGCGATCGCATTCTTCAAGATGAATTTTCCGATTATCCAGAGAAGGCACTTTACATGATTGGCACGATTGATGAGGCGGTAAAGGTAAAGCTATGACAGGCACGATGAAACTCCTAGTTATATTGCCCACCCGAATCCTATTAGAGACAGAAGTTATTAAAGTCACGGCAGAATCGGGAAGCGGTTGCTTTTGTCTGCTGCCACATCACATTGATTTTGTCACCGCTATCTTGCCCGGATTGCTGTCTTTCACCACTCCTCAAGAGCAGGAGAGATTTATGGCCGTGGATGAGGGCATTTTGGTCAAATCTGGTTTTGACGTGCGGGTTTCTACTCGCCATGCTGTTGAAAGTGCCGACTTAGGATGCTTAAGAGAGGCGGTAGAAAAGCAGTTTCAAATCTTAGATGAGCGGGAAAAACGCACTCGCGTGGCTCTGACAAAACTGGAAGCTAACATGATCCGGCAATTTATCGAACTAGGAGGGCAGCGAGGAAACTAGACGAGAAATAATGGAAATATGGGTACTAATAAAATGGCAGCAAGAAGTCATCAAAAAAATCGTTTGCGCTTTAGCCGCAAGGTAGGGGGCCAGGAAGAGCGCAAACTCAGAGCTAGAGTAGAAAAGAAGCACAGTATATGGTTTGGCCTGGGGTTATTGGGATTAGTCGGCTGGTCAGTTGTTCTACCCACTCTCTTAGGTATGGCACTCGGTATCTGGATCGATCGAGAATGGCCGAGTCGCTTTTCCTGGACATTAATGTTAATGTTGGCTGGATTGATGCTGGGCTGTTTGAATGCCTGGCAGTGGGTTAAGCGCGAACAATCCGCCATCGAGCGCGCACGCGAGCAATCGAAAAAGGAACTCAACCATGATTGAACTGCTGTATTTTCCTCTGGCACTATTGGCGGGAATGGCCTTGGGTTTGGCCTATTTTGGGGGACTGTGGCTAACGGTGCGTCAACTCCCCAGAACCAATAATCCCACGGTATTAACTTTGATTAGTTTTTTGGGGCGTACAAGCATAATTTTACTGGGATTTTATGCGATAATAGCTGCAGTCCCCCACTTGCCAGTCCTCCACTTGCTGTTAAGCCTGGCCACCTTCTTCTGGACGAGAAATCTAATATTGCAGCAGGTTCAACCTAAATTCAGAAGCAACTAAGTACAATAGCTGATGTATATAAGTCCTGACAAGATTATTTTCTGGCAATCAGGAGCAATTACCCTTAATGCTACTCTGTTATTTACTTGGGGGTTAATGGCGTTATTGGGCATTAGTTCCTGGCTAATCACGCGCCGACTATCGACTGATACTCGTCTGTCTCGCTGGCAAAATGTTTTGGAAGTTGTAATCGAAGAATTGCGGGGTCAAATAAGAGATATTAGCGGATGCCAACCGGATATCTACTTGCCATTTATTGGTACTTTGTTTATTTTCATCGCCGCTTCCAATCTCTTAGAAATCATCCCGGGATATCATCCGCCTACGGCCTCTCTTTCTACAACGGCAGCACTTGCTATCTGCGTTTTTTGGGCGGTGCCATTTTACGGCATACGTCAGTCAGGGTTAAAAAAATATCTCAATCACTATTTACAACCCCATCCCTTGATGTTACCTTTTCATCTGATTGGGGAACTGTCACGCACTTTGTCCTTGGCTATCCGGCTGTTTGGCAATGTGATGAGTGATGTCATGATAGTAGCTATACTTTGCACGGCTACAACTTGCATTTTTTACTCAAGGACAATAATGGCTCTTCCGAACTTGTCATGTAAAATTAAAGAAAAAACAGACAATTATTGCTGACCAATAAAACAATAATTTATCTTTAAAAGCTGACTATGCTTGCAATACAGCAATTTAT
>VYKR01000233.1_pt1 | contig 10441 bp, 9 predicted proteins | sample 5109561 | NCBI WGS metagenome assembly VYKR01 (sample SAMN12291799, study PRJNA351875) | freshwater metagenome | isolation source: freshwater lake | place: USA: Michigan, Ford Lake | collected 2015-08-15
GCCGAGTTTTCCAGGTGCTGCGCCGTCCACTTGGTTTTCGAGACTGGCCTTTTAATTCTAACGTAAAGCCAACCTAGAACGGCGGGGTTTCAGACCCAAAATTTCCGATGACCGAAAACCCCTAAAGGTACGCCCAACTGTTGACAAGCGGCGATCGCATTTTCTCAAGCTTTTTCCGGGGCAATCCGTCCCACCCAGGCTAGACAGGGGGAAGGAGCGGCCCGAAACTGATACAAAGATACGTCTAAACCATTAGCCAAACAGCGATAGGGGGGAGATATTGAGAAAGTTTCTGCTTGGGCGACGGTGTGAAAAGCGAGTAAATGGGGAAAACTGCGGTAGGTTTTTTGAATAATATGATCTATCGCCAAAGAAACGGAAGCCATGCTGACTAAATGGGCGACGGGAGTGGCAAAAAAAGAAGTGAGATAAAAAGGCAGCCAATCCTAGGCAAAATTAACAATTAAATCGTACTGATGTTGTACTTGTTGAGCGTAGTGCCACATATTGGCCAAAACGGCATTTTCGGGCATGAAAATCGGGGCTTGCCGGCCTTGACTTTGGGCGGAAATCTGGGCATTTCCTGCCATAGTGATTAAGGGAATATCATGCAATTGCGAGGCTTCTGGAGCCACTACCCGCACCGCATACCCTTGCTTATTCAGAGTGCGAGCGAGATTATAAAGAGTTAATTCTAGGCCACCGCCGCCCCCCGATCCCAAAAATCCCACGGGAGTGGAGAGAAATAACAGTTTTCCACTCAATTCTGCACCTCAGTGGATGTGGTTTCAGTGAAGGAAGTATCCTGTACGTCATCATCTTCCGGTTCACCAGTGGTTTCCAGGGGAGCAATATCTAAACGGGGCGGTAATTGCAGATTTAACTGTCTGATTGCCCAGCGTGCTGTTTCTTGCACTTCCTCATCGGAATCATCGAGGGCATGACAAATTAATTGACTGATCTGAGACATGATATCGTAGAGTCTGGTTAAATCCCGGATAGCATTTTTCCGCACTTGGGGATTTTTATCCTGGAGAGAGATAGCCAAAGCTTGGTTCATCGGTCGCAGGGAGCGGGTACAGATTTGAGCGAGAGCTTCTAGGGTTAAACTGCGTTCGTAGGAATCCCCATCCACCATACTATCGACTAAAGGCTGCATTGCCCTAGAATCGGACATCTGTGCCAGCTTCCAAACCGCCCGTCTGCGGGTGCGGGGATCATCATCACGCAGACTTTCAATCAAACTCAGGATTAAGTCTGCGTTCGGGATGCGGGAGGTAGCTTGTACGGGCAAAGAAGGCTCGAACTCGAAATCGTCTTCCCTATTGCCATTAATGTCACTGCCAGTTTTGGTGTCCGCATCGAAGGAATTACCATTGCCCCCGGAAAAGTTGTCGAGTGGGTTTTTAGGATTGACGTAAGTTGTCTTTTTGGGCCGTTTTGAGGCTTTGCCCTTGGGACGATATTGGAAGAAAAGCGATAGTAAAACTCCCAATAAAGCGATGGATAAGAGAGCCGAGCCAGCAATTAACGGTATTGGTGAAGTCTCGTTTTTGGCGGCTGCGTTGGCGGCCGTGGCGGTTTGACCTAGATACTTCTGGATATTAGCGATCGCATTTTGAGCAAATGTATCGTTCGGACGTTGTGCCAGAGCTTGTTGAAATTTTCCGAGGGCGAGTTGGTAATTTCTTTGGGCTGTAGCTTCGTAACCAGCTTTCATCAACTGATCGTAAGTGGCGACAGTCTGGGGTTGCTCTAACCTAGGGGGAGTTTGAGCGTTAGCCTTGGGTAAAGCCTGAAAATGATGACCCCAACTGCTCACACCGATAGCTAACAAAAATAGGAAATTGGGTTTGATCATAGAATTAATGCAACTGTTTAGGGGGGGGGGGGAGGGTAAAAGTATGATAGCCTAAAAGCCGTAAATGAAAAGCACTTAACTCCAGAGATAGGTCATAGACCACGATGATTGGGAAAGGCCTCCGGTGAGCGTGGGGCGAATAGTACGGCTCCTAGTAGGGATTATCTGTGAAAAACTGGCTTAATTAAGCTTGCACAGGCGTTTTCCGCCACGTTCGACCTTGAATAGTCGTGTGGAATTGCCAATTAGCTACGGTTTCTGGATAATCGCCCCGATAGTGACCGCCGCGGCTTTCTGCTCGTAATAAGGCACTTTCCAGAATTAAGTCAGCGATATCTAGAAGATTTAATGTCTCGATCGCTATTCTTATTTCTAACTGCACCGAGGGACACAAAAATAATTGTCCTTTGTCGGGGAGAAGATTCTGGAGAAATTGGCCCATCTTTAAGGATTCTAACTGTTGTTTCCACTTTTGCACCCGTAGGATAGCAGTTTCTAACTCATTTTGAAATCGGCAAATTCCCGCATTTTCCCACATTAAAATCGGTAATTCTCTCCGTACTTTTTGCCAGTATTCCTGTTCTTCTTGCCAATTTTCTGCGATTTCTAAGGGTTTTTCTGGTCTTTCCCCCAGCAAGTTTTCCGGCTCTAGACCTATTGCAGCTAAACTTGCCGCAAAGACAATACATTCCAAGAGAGAATTACTGGCTAAACGATTGGCTCCATGAACACCTGTACTAGCTGTCTCGCCGATCGCATACAAACCGGGTAGAGAAGTGCGGGCGTTTAAATCGGTGGCCACTCCTCCCATCCAATAGTGAGCGGCGGGGGCGACGGGAATCAGCTCCTCAAGCACATTAATGCCCCATTTTTGACAGATGCGGATAATATTGGGAAAACGATAACGCAGACGCTCCGGTTCGATTGGTCTTAAATCTAGATATACTTTGGCATGGGCGGGATCGTCGGAGGTTTTCTGCAAATGGCTAAAAATTGCCCGACTCACCACATCCCGGGGAGCCAATTCTCCGGCTGGATGATAATCGAAGGCAAAACGCCGCCCCTGGGCATCAATTAAATGCGCTCCTTCGCCGCGCACCGCCTCACTAATTAAAAACCGCGGCGCCCCCGGCACAGTCAAAGCGGTGGGGTGAAACTGCAAAAATTCCGGGTCGCGAATCACTGCCCCAGCACGCCAAGCGAGGGCGACTCCATCCCCGGTGCTAACGGCGGGATTGGTAGTTTGGGCATAGACTTGACCGCCGCCTCCCGTAGCCAGAATGACTGCTTGCGCTCGTAGCCAACAGAGATGATCTTGATGGAGCAAACAAATACCTTGACAGCGTTGCCCTTCCGAATCAAGCCACAGTTTCAGCGCGATCGCTTGGGGAATAATGGTAATATTGGGGCGTTCGACCACTTTTTCCATCAGGGTACTGATGATCGCTCTCCCCGTGCGATCGGCCGCGTGCAGTACCCTGGCCTGGGAGTGGGCGGCCTCAAGAGTGCGGGCTAAGTCGTCTCCAGAGCGATCAAAACTAACCCCCAACCGCAGCAAATCAGTGATCGCTTGGGGGGCCTTCTCGACCAAAAACTGCACAGCAGAGCGATCGCATAAGCCCGCTCCAGCTTTCAGGGTATCTTCCAAATGGAAAACGGGGGAATCTGCCGGGGACGTGGCTGCCGCAATTCCTCCCTGCGCCCAATCACTAGCCCCAGTTTTTAAATCTTCTTTGGTAATTAAACCCACCTTTAAGTTAGGGGGTAAACACAGTGCGGCATACAATCCCGCCGCTCCCGATCCCACCACTAAAACATCTTGATAACTCGGCAGTTGCGAGGAAACGACCATGTAGGAGTTAATTGATAAATTCTATTTATTCTAGCACTTCATTTCTCTATAGCTCTGGCCAAAATCCCCAGTCTTTTCCTTGGGGCAGTATGCCAGATTCTTTATTTTGCCTCTTGCCTTCAGAAGCTGATCACTGAAAAAGGTGAGCGATCGCTCACCTAGGAATTTTTTTAAAACCGTAATTAACTGGATTTAGTAAACTCCGGGGTTAAAACGGTCATCACCCTCGATAAATTCTTTAGAAGGCTCAGTAACGGTGAATTTCTCTAGATTAGCCTGTAAACGCTCTTTTTGAGTGTCCGAGAGTCCGGGGATATTGAGGACATCTTCCACTTCTTCGTAGGGGGCGTTTTTAATGATTTTACCGGCTAAATTGGGATAGAACCCTCTCAAGTCCCGGAAATCGCGAATATCACTGTTATTAAGGTCGATTTTTGCCCCAAATTCTGTGGTTAGTTTGGCATCGGCCGCATTTAAGACCGCCACGGGAAGAGAAGGAGAGGCGATCGAGGTAAGATTGAGAGCTTGAGCGGGAACTTTGCCCCAAAAACTCCCGATAATCAAGGCAATTACCGCCAGCAGACGAACAAGATTCTTCATTGCAGTTGTGGTCTCCTAAAACCAAGGCAAATTAACGATTAGGACAAGAAATTAAGCCGTCAGCTTTCCGACTAGGCATAGGGTGGGTAGTTGGGATTTGCCACCGCAGCCTAGCTATTAGCTGAACGCTGATAGCTAGTTAAAAAAGTTATATCATGCCATTAGACCAGATCATAACCTAGTTTGCCGCCCTAGGGGAAGGGTTTTGCGGTTTTGGGGTTTGATCACAAGGAACAAGTTGGTTAGGACAATCTAAATCGCTAAAACCCTTTTCTGGCAAGGATTTTCCTGCTGCCATCCAGCGGCTGCTACAGTTGAATTTCCCTATCTCCCCACTTCCCCCATTTCCTCATTCCCCTATCCCCTAATGCAATTATTACAAATCCCTAAAATTATCAATGAAGAACAGCACTCCTATGGCATCATAAACTGTTGCTTGTCTTGAAATATATAATAAGGAAGACACAATTATGGCTCTCCAATTGGGTGATATCGTTCCAGATTTTACACAAGATTCTAGTGAAGGTCCGATTTCTTTTCACCAGTGGGTAGGAGATAGCTGGGTGGTGCTGTTCTCGCACCCGGCTGATTATACTCCCGTTTGTACCACGGAATTAGGTACGGTGGCTAGTCTTAAGTCAGAATTTGAGCGACGTAATGTGAAAGTGATCGCTTTGAGTGTGGATAGTGCCGAATCCCATCGGGGTTGGATTAATGACATCAACGAAACTCAAAACACTACCGTTAACTATCCGATTATCGCCGATGGCGATCGCAAAGTGTCCGATCTCTACGGCATGATTCACCCCAATTCCCTCAATAATCTCACGGTACGTTCGGTGTTTATTATCGATCCCAACAAAAAATTACGTTTAACTATTACCTATCCTGCCAGCACGGGACGCAATTTTAACGAAATCCTGCGCGTAATCGACTCCCTGCAGCTCACCGATAACTATCAGGTGGCTACCCCGGCTAACTGGACCGACGGCGGCGATTGTGTGGTGGTTCCCTCTATTCCCACTGAAGAAGCTCGCAGCAAATTCCCCAAAGGGGTTGAAGAAATCAAACCCTATCTACGCATGACTCCCCAACCTAATAAGTAATTAGTAATCGGTAATCGGTGAACCATATCCTGGAAAACTGGCAATCCGAAAACCATAAAGTCGTCAGGGAGGGTTAGCCATCCGTTATAACGGATAGCCAACCCCTGGCAACGGGGGATTTATCTCCCCATATCATTTATCAGTTTGATTGTCAAGATATTTTTTCCTAGTTTCCCTAGATGTGTTAGCGGCAGTAGTACCGAAAAGCAATTTCTTGGCTGGGTTAAAGACAATTCATCGACATCTATCTTAACTATAAGTTAAATTAATGTTTAACAAAAATCGGCTTAAGACTAAAAGAACAATGAACATTATGGCTCCAAATGCTTAGTAGTGGTTAGTTTAGCTAGATTGTAGATCGATGAAATTATCTAGAGATCGAGCAAGTATCCTCAAGAATTCTGGGTTAGATCTATAAGTAAATTTTATTTTAAGTTTATTTAAGACTGTCATTACTAATGCAAGGCTGAGTCAGGGAGATTTTCCCGTAGTATCAGAAATGAAACTCGCTCCAATCGTTCACTCTGAGGACGAGCGAGAGGCAATTGTAGAGACTGCCGCTTTCACTGGCATTTAATTAAGAGGAACAACCGATGGCAACAATTTATAAAGTCACCCTGAAAACACCCGATGGCGAGCAGACAATTAATGTTCAAGATGATGAGTACATTCTCGATGCAGCCGAAGAACAAGGACTAGACTTACCTTACTCCTGCCGTGCGGGAGCTTGCTCCAACTGTGCTGGTAAACTTCAATCTGGTAGCGTCGATCAATCCGATCAATCCTTCTTAGATGACGATCAAATTGAAGCGGGTTATGTCCTCACCTGCGTCGCCTATCCCACCTCTGACTGTGTGATCCTCACCCACCAAGAAGAAGAAGCTTTGAAGTAATCTTCAAGATTGTCAGAAAACTCCCGTTAAGTGCTATCTATGGTGCTTAACGGGAGTTATTTTATGGCTCAAAAATTTTTTTCCCTAAACACTTGTGTGTTTTAGCTAAGGGTGCTATGATTGATAATCGTGGAATTAATGGGTCGGTGCCCGAGTGGTTAATGGGGGCGGACTGTAAATCCGTTGGCTACGCCTACGCTGGTTCGAATCCGGCCCGGCCCACCACGATCAATGCCCGTGTAGCTCAGTGGTAGAGCACACCCTTGGTAAGGGTGAGGTCATGAGTTCAATCCTCATCACGGGCTTTCTCTTCCCTGCTCATTCTCAATCAGCCGTTGAAGGATGAGATTAAGTAAGTCTTCAGCACTATGGCGTTAACAGAAGTTATCCCCTAGCCCGATTAGGCATCGATCGCTTAAAATGGTCAAAATTAACTTATTTGTTGGCTCATGTCTCCCCTCGACAACATCGCTAAACTGTCTCACCTCACCCGCACAGATGTTCAGAAAAATTGGTTGATCGCTACAGCAGCGGAAAAACCAATTCAACCCGTCACCCTCAATGAAAAACAATACATTATTTGGCCGGCCGGCAGACAAATTCAATATCTAACTCAAAAAATTATTGTCCCCGAACATTTAGCCGGTTATCCTTTAGAGGGAATGGAACTGAGATTAATCCTAACTTGGTGGGCCGAAGATGTCAAAATTTATGTTAATAATCAATTTATCCAAGCAGGAGACCTCTTTGATTCTTCCACCCGCATTTTACTTTCTAACTCGGTCTCTACTGGTCAAGAAATCGTTGTTACTCTCCGTTTAGTCAGTCCCCATCATGATATTGGTGGTTTGATGAAATCCCAGTTAATCTATGAATATAGCCAAGCGATCGATCCTAGTTTTGTTGCTGATGAATTAACCATTCTCCATAATTATCTACAAACTTTTTATCCTGAAAACTTAGCAGCTTTTACCGCTACTCTCGATAATATTGACTGGGATAATGTCACCAACAAAGATAAATTTAATCGCTCCCTAGAATCAATTCGTCAATCCCTACAACTCCTCGCTCAACCTCTGAAAGAACGCAGTTTTCATCTTCTCGGTCACGCACATTTGGATATGGCTTGGTTGTGGCCGTTGGCAGAAACTTGGCAAGTGGCAAAAAACACTTTTATCTCAGTTTTAAACCTCCAAAAAGATTTTCCCGCCCTCATATTTGGTCATTCTAGCCCCCTAATTTACGAATGGATAGAAAAACATCATCCTGACCTGTTTCAAGCAATTATAGAGGCATATAAAGGGCAATCCTGGGAACTTTTGGGCGGAATGTGGGTAGAACCAGAAGTCAATTTAATCTCCGGGGAATCCCTATTTCGACAGCTGCTTTATGGACAAAAATATTTTCAAGAAAAATTTGGACAAATCACTAAAACCGCTTGGCTGCCGGATACCTTTGGGTTTCCCTACCAATTGCCGCAAATTCTTAAATCCTTTGGCATCAAATACTTTGTAACCGGGAAACTACATTGGAATGATACGACTAAATTTCCCCACGGTTTTTTCTGGTGGCAATCTCCTGATGGTAGTAAAATTCTTTCTCTCATGTCTCCTCCCAATGTTGCCGGAGTTATGGATACTAACCCAATTATTATGACCGATCATGCTCTCAATTGGGAACAGCAAACCGGCTTAAAAGATATTTTTTGGCTGCCCGGAGTTGGCGACCATGGCGGCGGTCCGACTCGTGATATGTTAGAAGTAGCCCAACGTTGGCAAAAATCTCCTTTTTTCCCCCAGTTAAAATTTAGCCAAGCAACAAATTATCTGGACAGTCTGGAGACAAGTAATCTTCCTATCTGGGATGATGAATTATATCTAGAATTCCATCGGGGTTGTTATACCACTCACTCTGACCAAAAAGCCTATAATCGTTACTGTGAAATCCTCTTGTATCAAGGGGAATTATGGTCTTCTCTGGCTAATATCTTACTAGAGATTCCCTATCCGAAAGTCGAGATAGAATCCGCCTGGAAAAAGGTTTTATTAAATCAGTTTCATGATATACTACCCGGTACTTCTATACCCGAAGTGTTTAGGGATGCCAATCAGTTATGGCGGCAAGTTATCAGCACAGGTGAAGCAATTTTACATCAAGCTTTACAGGCAATTGCCCCTCAAATTAATTTACCTAATCCCCCCCATCCCCAAGCAAAACCTTTTCTAGTTTTTAATTCTCTTAACTGGGAAAGAACCCAGGTTATCTCTTTACCTATAGAATCTGTCAATTGTTCAGTTTATGGCTTAAATAATTGTCTCTATACCTCGCAATTATCCCACGACAATCAGCTATTATTTCTCGCTGAAAATATTCCTTCTGTGGGTTATAAGTTATTTTGGTTAGTTCCCAATCAGCAAGCAGCCGAGCAAAATTTAATTAACTGCCAATTTATTGTAGATAATGGCTTGCTTAAAGTTACTATTAACTCAGAAACGGGGGATATAGATAGTATATTTGATGTAATTAATCAAAAAGAAATCCTGCAAGCTGCCGGTAATCAATTACAGGCATTTAAAGATCAAGGACAATATTGGGACGCTTGGAATATCGATCCGAATTATCAACAATATCCCTTACCTAAAACAGTATTAAAATCGATCGAATGCTTAGAATATGGTCCTTTGCGCTGGCAGATTCGCGTGATCAGAAGTTTAGCTGATTCGGAATTTTGTCAAGATTATATCTTAGAAAAAGATTCTCCTATTCTCCAGATTAAAACTATTGTTAATTGGCAGCAAGAACATACTTTAGTAAAAACCGCTTTTCCTCTCAGTCTCAACAGCAATTTTACCACCTATGAAATTGCCTGTGGTGCGATCGAGCGTTCCCAGCAACTAGAATCGCCAAAATGGGAAGTTTACGGGCATAAATGGGCAGATTTAACCGATAGAGAGGCAAACTATGGGGTTAGTCTTTTAAATAATAATAAATATGGCTATGATGCTACTAACCAGCAACTGCGATTAACTCTGTTGAGAAGTCCCCGATGGCCCGATCCCGAGGCGGATCTGGGAAAACAAGAATTTACCTATGCAATATATCCCCATCAAGGGGACTGGAAAACGGCGAAAACTGTCCATCATGCTTGGCAGTTAAACTTACCTGTCACCGTTATTTTTATTACTAATTCTTCCCGATCAAACCGGTTGCCACCCGTGGCACAATGGTTAAAATTCTCGGCCGATAACTTAATTTTAATGAGTTTCAAACAAAGTGAAACATCCGCTCGGAGTTGGGTAATGCGCGTTTATGAATGTCAGGGAGAAAACGCTGTTATTGATTGGCAAAATCAATTACAATTAACAATAAAAGAATCGATCGACGGTTTAGAAAGAGCGATCGATCCTATGGAGCAAATTTCTCCTTGGCAAATAGCCACATGGTTATTAAAGAATTAATCTTCGTGATCTTCAAAAGGATCGCTTAATTCTGCTGCTGGCGGTCCAAAAGCGGTATAAAGAGCTAAAGCGGTAATCCCCACCAAAGCAGCAGCGATCGAAATACCCAAAATTGTTGCAGTTTCCATAAAATAAAATTTGCTTAGATACAGTTTGTATCTTATCTTAACAAAATATAACCGATCTCGCCGCCAATAGCGATCGCTAATCGGGCCAGTTGAGGGTAAGTGCATCTTAACAATCCTTGACAAAATGAACTTTATGTGAGTTGCCTACCCACGATTCAGGCATATTTGAGGAGAATTTGCCATCTCAATTAAATAGGGTAACTATTCTGATGGACTGGTAAGCTGCCCGCGCATTTAAATTGCTTGTTGAAATAAGGCACTCTTGCAACATGAAAATGCGTCTTAGCTGATCATTTGAAATGCCTACAGGGCAAACAGATCACAAAATTGGCCAATTGTCAATAGCGCTTGAGATGCGCTTGCCATGATCTCATGCCCGACAATTTTCTAAAAGGATCAACTAGAATAGCGATCGAACTAAACCAGAAGAATTATTATGAAGAAACTCCTACAGGGACTAGAAAAGTTCCAGAGTGGTTATTTTGATGAACATCGGCAATTATTTGAGCAACTCTCCCACGGACAAAAACCGAGAATCCTGTT
>VYKR01000311.1_pt1 | contig 10300 bp, 11 predicted proteins | sample 5109561 | NCBI WGS metagenome assembly VYKR01 (sample SAMN12291799, study PRJNA351875) | freshwater metagenome | isolation source: freshwater lake | place: USA: Michigan, Ford Lake | collected 2015-08-15
AACTTGGGAGGGTACTATTGACCGAGAAACGGCAATTTGGGCGAGATTTTATGACCCAGAAGGCAATTTAATCCCCTTGCCAGAAGAAGCAGCACAGGAGCAAGCGGCTGCAGCACAAGAGCAGGCGGCTGCAGCACAGGAGCAGGCGGCTGCAGCACAGGAGCAGGCGGCTGCAGCACAGGAGCAGGCGGCTGCAGCACAGGAGCAGGCGGCTGCAGCACAGGAGCAAGCGGCTGCAGCACAAGAGCAATTAAATGCTACTCAGCAAGCTCTGGAAGCGGAAAGACAGCGTTCTCAACGGCTGGCGGCTCGTTTGCGAGAAATGGGGATAGACTTGTAGTACAAGTGTAACGAATGTTCGGGGTGGGGAGATGGGGAAATGACCTGATGGGGAGCTTTTTGCCTGACTGACGAGCAGATTTTCAACACAATCAGTGGTCATGCCAAATTAATTTCCTCAACCTTGAGGAGAAATTCTGTCAACTTCGATCAAAAGCCGCGTAAATTCTGTATTTTCTCTGGAAGTCTTATACATGGCTTTTAAAATTGTGATCGTAGCAGTAGGCTAATTCAGATCAATTAAACTTCTTCCTCACTCCCGACTTTGTTAGTATCATGAAACCTAACTCTGGCCGTAAACGGTTATTATCCCTGATATCTGCTGTTTCCTGTAGTTCCCTCTTGATTTTATCCCCTCTAGCCCAGAGAGCGCAAGCAGACGATATTACGGATGCCCTAGAAGCGGTAATTGAATATACGGCTCAATTACACCAGATCAATTTTAAGTATTTGTTAAGCAATGGCCCGATAACCACTCCCTGCGGCGTAATTTCCCTAGCGGCTTTCTGCACTGTAGATAATACAATCTACGTCAATCTCAAGCAAGTTACTGGTATTAGCGATAATCCTCTATTTCCCCTTTACGCCGTCGCTCATGAGGCCGCTCACGCTGTTCAGTGGAATCGGGGTATCGGTGGCATCGATGAAGGTGGAATGAGCATCGGCATTGAATTACAGGCCGATTGTCTAGCGGGAGATACCCTTTCTTGGTTATTTACCGAAGCAAGAAGTTTATCCAAACAGGATTATATACTAGCAGGAAAACTTCTAGCGGAAGCGGCCTCGGAAGTGGGCGATTTTGAAGCTCCTAATCGCTCCCACGGCACACCACAACAGCGAGGTGATTCGGTCTTGCAAGGATTCTACGGGGAAAATCATCAAGCTTGTATGCGTTAACTAACACTCAAGGCTCTATTTCCCCTAGAATGCCTAAAAAAGTTTAAAAAACTACTGTAACCCTAACCAAGATAGCAGACCTTGGCCAGTTAGATACTCAATCAACAGGGTGATCACAAAACCAATCATAGCGGCTCTACCGTTGAGGCGCTCGGCATAGTCATTAAAACCAAATTTGGGATCTTCTAATTTGGGGGTTTGAGTCGGTTGTGGTTCAGTCATGATCTTTACAGTCCGTTTACATTTCTTTACTATTCTAGCGGAGTTAGAAGTTAGGTTGTAACTAATTTCTAACTCCTCTCTATTTGCCCTAATCTCGACCGTTAAGAGCGATTAAAAGGCGCAGAATAAAGATAAATAGGTTGATATAGGTCAAATACATCGATAAAGCAGCACTAAGATACTGTTCATCTCTGTAGGTACGGGGCAAGATGTAAAAGTCCACCACTGCCGAACCAGCAAACAGGAAAACCCCGATGCCAGAAATAGCAATTTCTAACCAGGTGGGAGTAGCACCACCAAAGATAGAGAAAATTAGCTGACCAATGAGAACAATAAAGAGAGCGAGAATACCGATGCTAACGGTTTGAGTCAGGGCTAAACCATCTTTTTCCGACAGATTCGAGCCGATATTCCGTCCCAAGACAAAAGCGATGCCGCAACCGAGGGCAGCAATTGCCACTCCTCGCAAACCAACACCGGAAGTACCTAAGGCCACATAGACGATTCCACTGAGAGTATAGCCAGAAAGAAGGCTATAGAGAGTCAGTAGGGGCAGAGCAGTGCCTGTATTGCCTCTTTCCGCAGTATTGCGGGCGACAAAAAATAAAATAATCTCGGCAACCAGGGCGACAAAGAAAGTCGGGAAGAAAATCTGGGGATAGGATTGGATCACACCTAAACCGCCATAGGTTCCCACCGCAGTCAAAATTAGACCGCCACCGAGATAGGGCAGGGCCTTGGGGATAACATTGGGGCCGATAAGTGCTTGGCTTTTAGCCTCGCGTAAAGCTTGGCGAAAATTACTGGTATTACTCATGGTGACTAGGTTCGAGATACTTGTCTCAATCAATCTTGTTAAACAGAAACTATTCTTGATTAGTTCGTCAAGAATGGCAAATCGGAGGGAAGAAAAAAAGGTAAATTTTTCCCCCGGCATCGATTCCCTCTTGATTGTAACGAAAAGACTAGGGATCGAGCTAAGTAGGTAGGTGTTAAAAATTGTCAGATACCCCCCTTATCAAGGGGGGATTAAGGGGGGATCGGCACCCCCCTTATCAAGGGGGGATTAAGGGGGGATCGGCACCCCCCTTATCAAGGGTAGATCCCCCCGCCTTCGGCACCCCCCTTATCAAGGGGGGATTAAGGGGGGATCGAACTCAAAATCTATTTTCTCCCCTCTTGACGGATCAAGTTACCGTAAACAGAAGCCCAATTCAAGGCGATTATGTCCTAATAAACTGGATATTTACAGTTTTTATTAACTACAATCTTCAGAGTATCCCCTGACCTAAAGCCAAACCTGTCACCAACATTCCTAACACTAGGAAAGGCTGGGCGCTGGCTTGATATTTGACATCATTTTTGAGCGGATCCCGCAGAAAATACATATCTTGGAAAGTGATCTGAGGGATAATTAATAACAGTAAAATAGCGGCATAAAGATTCTGATGAATACTAATCAGATAGCCAGCAATTCCTGCTTGAAAAACATCGATCATAATCACACAAATCCAAGCTGCGGTGGTAATTCCAAACATAACTGGCAAGGATTTTAAGCCTAATTTTTCGTCACCCTCCACACTTTTAAAGTCGTTAACTACAGCAATGCCTAAACCCGCCAGACTATAGATGAGGGTTAAGATCATAATTGTCCAATTTAACTGACCAAAAAGGGCGTGACCTGCCCACCAAGGTAAGGCTATATAACTGGCACCGAGGGCATAATTTCCCAGCCAACCATTTTGTTTTAATTTTAAAGGCGGTGCTGAATAAATATAGGCAATAAAAGAACCAAATAGGGTTAAACAGAGCATGATCGGGAAATCATGACCGACCCAGCGATCGAGCAGATAAGATATTCCTAACCCACCTGCTAATAAAACCAAAATCTGACCGACTACTTGCGGAATAGAAATTGCCCCCGAAGGAATCGGACGATAGGGTTCATTAATTGCATCAATTTCTCGATCGTAAAAATCATTTAAAGTTTGGGTATAACCAGTCATCAATGGACCGGAAAGTAACATACAGGTGGCCGCTTTTAAGACATCTTCTAAAGACCAAGTATAATTCCCCGATGAAGCGGCCCCACAGACAACCCCCCAAATTAGGGGAATCCAAGTGATCGGCTTCATCAATTGTAAGCGGATTTTCCAGAGGGAAGTTTCTGCCGATGAGGCCCCTTTCATGCCCAATAATTGGCGAGTTTTTGCGCCTCGATTATCCTTGTTTTCTGTCTCGGTGTTCGACATAATCCCTTAAAAAGAAATAATTAAGTAACCGTCTTGGAATTTGGCCCCTTTTACCGCTCGTCCGGTCAGAGGCGGTGGTACATCAATATTACGCCGTTGATCCCCGGCTTCGATGGTTAATTCTGGACCCGATTGCGTCAGTTTTACCTGTTTTTTCTCGAATCCGGGTAAATAAACCTTGACCTGACCGGCTGCCGTATCGATTATTAACGGTTTGGGCGGCTGCACCGTGAGAAAATTGGGTAACTCGGCGATTAACTCCTGCCAATCTTCTCCTTGACGGTCGGGTAAAATCGCGGCCGGCAGCGGAGCAAAATCCTCCGTAGCACTCTGACAGCGATTAAAAATCACTCCCCCCACATTTAAACCGATTTGCTGCGCCCCACCCCAAAGATATTTGGCATCTGCGATCGTAATTGGATCATCATTGGTGACTAGATAGGCTAAAACTCGCCGAGGATTAGCTAAAGCGGAGCGCCCCTCGTCTAGGATGTTATTATCGCCCTTCTGCCCTAAATCGTTGGGATTAAAGGAGAAATTCAGCACGGCAGCGGCGATTGGTTGGAAAAAGGGAGAAAGGGTGCGACCAATCTCGGAATCGCTGAAAACCTGCCGAAAACGCCGTGAATACCAGCTGCCCACCTCTGGAATCCCTAACATTCGCAGACTGTTGATATCTCCGCTGCCGTCGTAGATGATGACATCGTAATTTCCGCTTTTATCCTGTTCGCGCAGGAAATTTAAGGCTAGAGCTTGATCCATTCCGGGTAAAATGCCCAACTCTTGACCATAAACATTTTTCAAGGTGGGAGAACGCAAATACTGCTTTTCTAATTCCTTGACTTCTTCCCAACTTTTTTCTAGTAAATGGGTACTATTAAGCTGGATAACCGCGAGATTGGGGGCAATTTCGGTAATAGAGGAGCTAGGGGAGGCCTTGAGTAGTAATCCCCAAGCGGGACTAGAATCTTGACCGATCAAGAGAACTTTTGACCCCAGACCAGCCATTTTCTTTGCCGAAGCGATCGCTATTGTACTGCGACCGCTGCCCCCCTTGCCCAAAAAGGTCAAAATTAAGGACATAATTAATTCCTAAGCGTTATATTTAGATGAGTTTGAGTTCATCTTCAAAAAACCAAGTAGCGGTCTTATCATCGAACTGGACAACAGCACCAACACCGCTGCCATCGGTCATCTTAAAATTTTTGATGACACCCACTTTACCCAATTTACCCGCTACGTCCGAGTTAACGCGGTCTCTTAAGCGACAGACCTTGACTTTTTGCCCGATTTCCATTACTTCCACAGTTTTAATAAGACGATAATTCAATAAACCAATCCTAAGTTTAATATAAATTCGTCTAAGATAAACCCCCCAATGATCTTCGGTTACTGCTCTTTCTCAGATCATCTGTACTTAGCAATCATATATACTAAGCAATAGGACAAAATCAACCTCTTGGTTAGGATAGGCAATAGGCAATAGGCAAGAGGTAGTTAGATAAGTAGCTGGTTATAATTGAATTAAAAATGGATTTTAGGTTCGATCCCCCTGCCCCCCTTGATAAGGGGGGTGCCGATAGGCGGGGGTATCTACCCTTGATAAGGGGGGTGCCGATAGGCGGGGGGATCTACCCCTAATAAGGGGGGCATCTGAAAGTTTTCAATACCTACCTATGTGCGATTAATTGTGTCTAACTACTCAAAAAAGGGGTTTTATTTGGTTTCTGGGGCAGAATTTTGCAGATTTTCCAGTTGTTCTCTTTGCTTGCGTTTAAACTCCTCGGCCGCTTCGTTGATATTATTGCGAGTATCTTCCTGAAACTCCGATCCGTCCCGGCTACGGCGAAAATTACTATTATGAATCAAGTCTAGAGGATTAAAACCACCGAGAGCATCCCTGCCATCGGAACTACGTTCATTTTTTTGATAATCCGGCTGACTGGGGTTCAAGCTTTGAGCTAACACTTGCCGATTAAAACCAGCCCCGACTAATAAAATAGTAGCTAGAAATAAAGACGATTTGATCAACATTTTTTGAGTATTCATAATCTAACTAACTCCTCAGAAAATTATCTAGTTTTTGGTTTTGAGAAAGTTACAGGCTTTTCAGTGAACAGTAAACTGATAACTGATAACTGATTTAAGCAAAACGACGACGAAGTAAGGGCTGAATTGCTAAAAGGATTAGCAGATCAAAAGCTAAGAGCAGGGCTAAAACTGTCAAGAAATTGAGGTCAAGCCAAGGGGTTTGTAAGACTATGCTATCAAAAGACCAGTGCTGATTGAAATAAATATAACGGATCGGTTCGATCGCATAGGTGAGAGGGTTGAGACTAGCGATTACTTTTAACCAATCTGCCATAAAGTTTAAGGGAGCGAGGGCGGTACTGGCAAATAAAAGCGGTAAATTGGTGACAAAAATGACGGCGATTAATTCGATATGTCCGGGGAGAGCAAAGGTTAAACTGAGACTTAAGGCAGTCATACCCAAAACTATTAGGAAAACAATCAAAGCGATCGCACCTAATCCGGCTAAACTAGGCAATCCGGCCCCTAAAAAGGCACTAGCGGCCACGATCGAGGCGGTTTGGATGAAACTGAGGGCGATAATATAGATGGTAGAAGCGGCCACGATCGAGTAACGAGTGGTTAAAGGTGCTACCAAGAGACGGTTAAGAAAGCCAAATTCTCGATCGAACATTACCGGCAAACCGGCATTTAAGGCCCCAGAAAAAGCGGTAAAGACAATCACCCCGGGGGCGAGAAATTTAGCATAACTGAGATCGTTGCCGAATAGACCTTGGGGAGCATTATAAAACAATGCCCCGAATAAAATCAGCCACATAAAGGGCTGAATTACCCCCGCGATTAGGGTTGAAGGACGACGTTGTAATTGGATGAACAGACGTTTAGTCATGGCCAGAGTTTCTTGCAGAAATTCCCCTAGCACATTTCCCCCATCGTCCACCGTTGCTGCTCTAGTGGGATTGGGGGCTAAACTAGCTTTTAAGGAAGAAGGTGTGATCGTTTGGCTCATGAAATATTTACCTCTAATGCAGTCTTAACGGGTAATTTAGATAGTCAACAGTTTATCAGTGATCAGATGGCTCTCTTGGGGTCCCGGTGATCAGCAAATCCTCTCGAAGAAAAGGCTGACACCCTACCACTTCTCCAATATACAAGAGGCGCAAGCCCTGGGGGAAAGGAATGTAAATATTTATTAAATTGTAGCTTTTGATACAATGCGGAGGGGGGAAGTGTGTATTTTGTCTTTGAGCATTCGCTTGTCATTGTTTTGGGTTGCCCTATCGCTTAACCCAAATCTAAATGTCACGCACTCAAATCATTTACCATTAACCCTTTTCTTTTCATGAAAATAAAACAACTCGGAATTGTTTCTGGAGTTGCCCTTGCGACTCTGGTAACGGCTAGTGCGGCACAAGCTGCTTTGGTGGTCGTACCCCCCGGCTTGAATCCAGGCGATCAGTATCGTTTGGTGTTTGTTACTGACGGCACACGGGATGCAACAAGCACCAACATCGACGACTACAATAACTTTGTGACCAATGATGCCAGAGGAGGAACCCCAGGGATTGATACGGCTCTCGATGTGGCTTTAAATGCGGCAGGATTTAACCCTAATACGATCGAATGGAAGGTGATCGGTTCTACGGATTCAGTCGCTGCCCGTGATAATACAGGTACTAATCCATCGAGTACGGGTGTTCCGATCTATCTCATAGATGGCAACCGGGTTGCCAACAATAATGCCGATCTCTGGGATGGCAGCATATTAACCGGCATTGATCGCACTCCCCAAGAATCCGTAGGTGTTACTTTCGTATGGTCTGGAACCTCGGATGATGGTACGGTCGGGTGCTGTGGAGGGGCGATCGGGTCTAATGTCGCTATCGTCGGTGTTGCGGGCGCTTTCCTGGGGTCAGGGTGGATCAACGAATCCGTTAAGTCAGGTTCTGAAGTATACCAGTTCTATGGAATCTCAACCGTACTGACAGTTCCGACTCCAGCAGTCAGCGTCCCCGAACCCTCTAGCCTTCTTGGTTTTATCACCCTGGGCGGTTTAATGCTAGGGAGTGCTGTTAGGCTTACTGGGGGCGGCAGCGGCACTTAAGCGCCATTTCAGAAAACGGGTTTCTTTGAGAAACCCGTTTTCTCTTTCGCTGGTTACAAGGTTCTACCTTGTAACCAAATATTTAGGCTCTGCCTAATTTAAATATATTATTCTTCAGGTAGAACCTGAAAATAGCGTTCCCAGGTAGAACCCTGGAACGTAGGAGACGAGGTAGGAAGCGCGGGTTTCCTCTCTCTTTTTTTGGGGGTTTTATGGGAAGATCGGGAAAGAGCTATGGTGCAATCCCGATCATAATGAAACGAGACTCGATATTTTATCGGCTTTTCCAACAATCCCCCTCCCTTCTCTTCGATTTACTCGAAAACCCACCAGATAATGCCACCGAATACCGCTTTGACTCCGTAGCCGTCAAGGAACCCAAATTCGAGATCGATGGCGTATTCCTGCCACCCGATAATGATAGTAGCGGGGTGATCTATTTTTGCGAAGTGCAATTTCAAAAAGACGAACGACTCTATGAACGAGTTTTCGGCGAATCATTTTTGTATTTTTATCGCCAGCGAGAACGATTTACCGATTGGCAAATTGTTGTCATCTATCCAAACCGTAACCTAGAACAAAGCAATGCTCATCCCTACCGATCGCTTCTCAATTGTGAGCAAGTACATCGAGTTTATCTGAACGAATTAGGGGAAATTCAGCAGTTACCCCTAGGGGTTGCCTTGATGGTACTCACCACTGTGGAAGAAACCCAAGCACCAGAAAAAGCCCGCTATTTACTGGCACGAACTCAACAGCAAATTGCAGATCCAGAAGCGGGTCGCGCCATAATAGAAATGATTGCCACAATTATGGTGTATAAATTTACTAACTTGAGTCGAAAGGAGGTGGAAGCGATGCTAGGACTACAATTGGCAGATACAAGGGTATATCGTGAAGCCAAGGAAGAAGGACGACTGGAAGGACAACTGGAAGGACGACTGGAAGGACGACTGGAAGGACGACTGGAAGGACGACTGGAAGGAGAATCTGCCCTGATTTTGCGTCTATTGCAACGTCGCTTTGGTGCGGTGGATGAGGTGTTGGCTGCCCGAATTCAGGCTCTAGAAATCGAGCAATTAGAGTCCTTGGCTGAGGCTTTGTTGGATTTTACAGCATTAAACGACCTAGTGCTTTGGCTAAATCGCTATGGTGTATAAGTTGACTAACTTGAGTCGGCAGGAGGTTGATGCAATGCTAGGACTACAGTTGGCAGATACAAGGGTATATCGTGAAGCCAAGGAGGAAGGTCGCGAGGAAGGTCGTCAGGAAGGAGAATCTGCGCTCATCCTGCGGCTCCTCTCGCGTCGGATCGGTGAAGTGACTCCTGAAAGGCGATCGCAAATTCAAGCTCTCTCAATTAATCAACTGGAAGCTTTAGGAGAAGCTTTGTTAGATTTTACCCAACCCGAAGATTTGGAGGAATGGTTGCGATCGCATCTATCGCCCCTGTAATTGGGAGTAAGCCATGAGGGAGCAAAATGTAAAAATTTCTTAAATTGTGAATTATGCTAGGATTCGCCCTAGAATGATCAAAAATCATGACTACACAAGCAACAGTAATCCAAGGCAGAGCCAAAGAAATTAGGGAAGCACTGGCACTTATACCGGTTGACATCCTCGCCGCCCTAAAAGTGCGGCGATTCCTAAACCTCACGATTTAAGTTTCTGCTTCCACCACCGTCGCATACCACAGTTAAAAAACCATGTACTGTCTTACACAGTCTAACGTAAAGCCAACCTAGAACGGCGGGGTTTCAGACCCAAAATTTCCGATGATTTGTGATGCGGGTTGTTGTTGATACCTTGGAGAAGTCAGATACTACATTTCATCGGGGTTAATTCCAAGCCCTCTGAGCCTTTCAGCCAACCGGATGGCTTTTTGTTCAGCCTCTTGTTTAGCCAAGCGCTCTTGAGCAGCGATCACCTCAGCCTCTTGTTTCGCCAGCCGTTCTTGAGCAGCGATCGCTTCTGCGTTCATCGCTCTTTCCTCAGCCGTTAGATAGCGATTTCCCGACTGGTCATACCAGTATAACCATTCTCGATACCAAGCAATATGTTCTCCTTTTTCGTAACCTAGCGCCAAGCCAATTTCTGGCAACCAGACTCGATTATTCTCACTTTCTAGAAGTTCATATTTTCCTGATATTAATTTATATACTTCTAATCGTTGTCGCTTTTTAAATCTTCCTCTTCTGCCACTGAAAGGATTGTAAATTACATAATACAGAATCCCTAGGCTTTGGTAATTTAAGAATTTCTCCTCATATTCACCATTATACTTCTCGGAAATTACCTCTAAAAACAAAATCGGCAGGATATACTTTTCTCCCCACAAAACATAGCTTAACCGACCTCTTTCTCCCGTATCATGGTTGACTCCAACTGCTAAGAAACCATCGGGGACAAAAGCTGATTCGTCTGGATTATAATAAACAGCCATATCTACCCCAAA
>VYKR01000236.1_pt1 | contig 10263 bp, 12 predicted proteins | sample 5109561 | NCBI WGS metagenome assembly VYKR01 (sample SAMN12291799, study PRJNA351875) | freshwater metagenome | isolation source: freshwater lake | place: USA: Michigan, Ford Lake | collected 2015-08-15
GCGGCGAGGCGGCGCGGGGAGAGGAGGAGGACCTCGCCGGTGCACCAGGGCTCGCCGAGGAGCGCGGGGGCGATCGCGGTGGTCTTGCCCGCGCCGGGCGGGGCGACGACGACGGCGTTCGGACCCGCCCGGAGCGCGGCGAGGAGGTCGGGAAGGACGGCGTGAATGGGCAGGGGCATGGCTGTGCGTCGCGAATAGTCGTTCGGGCGGACGTCTCCAAATCCTCCCCTGAAAGGGGAGGTGGCGCGCCGAAGGCGTGACGGAGGGGGCTCTCGACATACGCCGGCTTGCGCATCTCGAGAGCCCCCTCCACCATTCGCCAAGAGGCGAACGGTCCCCCTCCCCGTGCCGGGGAGGAATGAAGTGGGTCGACATGCGGAGGGCCGTTTGAGCGCGCATTACGATCATCACGGGCACGGGCACGGGCACGGGCACGGGCACGGGCACCGGCATGGGCATGGACATGGGCATCACCATGGACCGGCGACCTTCGACCGCGCGTTCGCGGTCGGGATCGGGCTCAACATCGTCTATGTCGTCGCGGAGACGGGGGCGGGGCTGTGGACGGGATCGGTCGCGCTGCTCGCCGACGCCGGGCACAATCTGTCGGACGTGCTGGGGCTGGCGGTCGCCTGGGGCGGGGCGGCGCTGGCGCGGCGGCCGGCGACCGAGCGGTTCACTTATGGCTGGCGGGGCGCGACCATCCTGGCAGCGCTCGCCAATTCGCTGCTGCTGCTCGTGGCGCTCGGCGCGGTGATGCTGGAGGCGGCGCGGCGGCTGGCCGAGCCCGCGCCGGTGATGGGGACGGTGGTCGCGGGCGTGGCGGCGATCGGCATCCTGGTGAACGGCGCCACCGCGATGCTGTTCGCGCGCGGGCGCCACGGCGACGTCAACATCCGGGGCGCGTTCCTCCACATGGCGGCGGACGCGGCGGTGTCGGCGGGGGTGGTCGCGGCGGGGCTGGTCATCTGGCGGACGGGGGCTTCATGGGTCGATCCGTTGTCGAGCATGGTCATCGCCGCGCTGATCGTGTGGCGGACCTGGGAGCTGTTGCGCGAGACGACGGAGATGGCGCTCCAGGCGGTGCCGCGCGGGATCGACCCGGACGCAGTGCGGATGGCGCTGCGGACGCTGCCGGGGGTCGCCCAGGTCCACCATCTGCATATCTGGCCGGTGTCGACGACCGAGCCCGTGCTGACCGCGCATCTGGTGATGCCGGGCGGATCGCCGGGCGACCGCTTTCTGGACGAGGCCCGGCGAATGCTGCGCGACCGGTTCGGGATCGGGCACGCGACGTTGCAGGTGGAGTTCGGGCGAGCGGAGCGGGGCACGGAGAGCATGGCCTCGTTTGACTCGAGGGGGAGCGGCTCCTAACTTTTCGACGACGATCGAGCATGGAGGAAAACCGTTATGGCGAGCGCGTCCCCCAAGACCGACGACGCCGCCGGCACGCCGCGCGTGAAGAGGGCTGCAAAGGCGACCAAGAGCGAGGTGAAGCCCGAGCAGGTCGTCGCTCGCCTATATGACAAGCATATGGTGGACATGGCGCGCCTAGCCGAATGAGGCGCGAGCCGGTCTGGGTGACGGCCGAGCAGGTCGTTGCCCTGAACAGGAGCGTCGTCGCGGCCACGGGCGAACCGCACGGGATCAACATTGTGGGTGCGGTCGAAGCGGCGGTCAGTCGACCGATCCAGCATTTCTTCTACGGTCCGGCCGACACGCAAGACGACACCGTGCTGCTAGGGACCAAGCTGTGCGTCGGCCTTTCGCAGTCGCAAGCGTTCGCGCAGGGCAACAAGCGCACCGCGCTCGCCGCAATGACGATGTTCCTGAACCTGAACGGCTACGAGCTCAGCGCGTCGGAACCGGGCCGCTTGGCCGAACTCATCCTGGCCACGGCGGCGGGCGACCGCGCCGATCGCCTGTCGGAGGATCGTTTCGCGGACCTGCTCGATCCGCTGGTGATCGAGGTTCACGGGTCAGTCGACGATTGAGATCGGATCAGGCGGGTCACCGCGGATTCGAGATGTAAGCGGCCGCTTATTTAACGACGTGAGAACGGGCGAACCGGGCGCGCCGACGGCAAAGCCGCCGTCGTGACGTCGAACGGGTCGAGCTTCGCTGACCCGTCGGCCGAGCCGGGCCTTGCGCTTCGCGCAGCCTAGCGGGCGTGGCCGCAAGGGGCACCCCACAAAGTAATACTTTGTGGGGTGCCCCTTAGTAGGCCCGGCTGACAGCGAACTCCACGGCTTCGACCATCGCGTCTTTCGCGCGACCGCCGCCAAACCCGGCGATCGCGTCGATCGCCCGCTGGCCGTAATGGCGCGCTCTGGCCAGCGTGTCGTCGACCGCGCGCGAGCGGCGGACGAGTTCGACCGCGTGGGCGAAATCCTCGTCGGAGGCGCGGCGGCCCTCGACCGCGTCCTTCCAGAAGCGGCGCTCCTCCGCATTGCCGCGCGCGTGCGCCAGGATGACGGGGAGCGTCATCTTGCCCTCCCGGAAGTCGTCGCCCGCGTCCTTGCCCATCACCCCGGCGTCCGAGACGTAATCGATCGCGTCGTCGACGAGCTGAAAGGCGATGCCGAGATTGCGGCCGTACGCGTCGAGCGCGCGCTCCTCGCTATCCGGGCGCTCGGCGACGACAGCCGCGATCCGGCAGGCGGCGGCGAAGAGCGCGGCGGTCTTGGCGCCGATGATGTCGAGATAACGGTCCTCGCCGATATCGATGCGCCTGGCGGCGGTGAGCTGGTTCACCTCGCCCTCCGCGATCACGGCCGAGGCGTTGGACAGGATCTTGAGGACGGTGAGGCTGCCGTCCTCCACCATCAGCTCGAACGAGCGCGAGAACAGGAAGTCGCCGACCAGCACGCTGGCGGGGTTGCCCCAGATGATGTTGGCCGTGCGCTTGCCGCGCCTGAGGTCCGACCCGTCGACCACGTCGTCATGGAGGAGGGTAGCGGTATGGATGAACTCGACCGCGGCGGCGAGGCGATGGTGGCGGGTGCCGGTATAGCCGATCAGCCGCGCCGAGCTGAGCGTCAGCATCGGGCGCATCCGCTTGCCCCCGCCCGCGATCAGGTGGCCGGCGAGCTCGGGGATGAGCGGAATCTCCGACTGCATGCGGTCGAGGATCACGGCGTTGACCGCGTTCATGTCGCCTTGGACCAGCGCCATCAGCGGATCGAGCGAGGGCGGGGCGGGGCGAAGGCGGTGAACGGTCGCGGGCATCTGAGCGCGATGTGGCGGGCGGGGCGGGGGAACGCAAGCCTTGCGCCCTGCAACCGCGCGGGCTCTAAACGCATGTGTACGGGACGGAGGGCGCGGGATGAGCGACGAGGTGTTGCGCGGTTATCGCCGGAGCATCGACAATATCGACGCGGCCCTCGTCCACCTGCTGGCCGAGCGCTTCAAGGTGACCCAGGCGGTCGGGCGGCACAAGCGCGAGGCCGGGCTGCCGCCCGCCGATCCCAGCCGCGAGGAGGCGCAGATCGCCAGGCTCAGGCGGCTGGCCGAGGAAGCGGAGCTGGACCCGGCCTTCTCGGAGGCGTTCCTGCGCTTCATCATCGAGGAGGTGATCCGGCATCACGAGCGGATGCGGGAGCCGTGACTCTTTCCCTCTCCCGCTTTCGCGGGAGAGGGCGAGTGGGTCAGACCATCCGTTCGGCGGCCAGGCGTTCCATGATCGAGAGCGGCATCGCGCCTTCGGTGATGAGGGCGTGGAAGCGCTTCACGTCGAAGCGGGGGCCCATCGCCTTTTCCGCGTTCTTGCGCGCGCGGCTCCAGGCCATGTGGCCGACCTTGTAGGAACAGGCCTGGCCGGGCTGGGTGCAGTAGCGCTCGACTTCGCGCAGCGAGCGCGGCTCGGCGAAGCCGGTCGTGGCGACCATGTACTGCGTCGCCTTCTCGCGGCTCCAGCGCTTGGTGTGGATGCCGGTGTCGACGACCAGCCGCGCGGCGCGGAACAGGAAGCTCTGGAGATAGCCCGCGCGCTCGAGCGCGGACTTGTACGCGCCCAGTTCGGCCGCGACCTCCTCGGCATAGAGCGCCCAGCCCTCGGTGTACGCGCCGAAGAAGCCGATCTTGCGGAGCGTCGGGATGTCCTTCGACAGCTGCGAGGTCGAGATCTGGAGGTGATGGCCCGGATCGCCCTCGTGATAGGTGAGCGCGGGGAGGCTGTATTTGGGCCAGTCGCCCGTGTCCTTGAGGTTGATGTAATAGATGGCGGGCCTGGACCCGTCGAGCGCGGCGCGGCGGTAATAGCCGTTCGAGGCGCCGTCCTGGATCTCGACGGGGACCGCGCGGATCTCGAGCGGCTGGTTCGGCAGCTCGGAGAAAGCGCGGGGCAGGCGGGTGCTCATGTCGCGCACGCCCTCGTTCAAGGAGGCGATCAGCGCGGCCCGGCCGGCGGCGGTGTTGGGATAAAGCTGGTCGGGGCGCTTGTTGAGCTGGGCCAGGCGCTCGCCGACCGTGCCCTGCGTCAGCCCCTCCGCGCGCAGGATGGTGTTCAGTTCCGCGCTGATCTGGGCGACCTGCTCCAGGCCCATCTGGTGGACCTGGTCGGGGGTGAAATCGGTGGTCGTCGCCTGGGCGAGCGCGGCGGCGTAGATCGCGTCGCCGCGGGGCACGCGCCAGACGCCGTCGCCGGCCTGGGACTTGCCGCGGAGCTCGCGGACAAGCGCGATCTGGCGGTCGAGCGCGGGGTGGATGCGCGTCTCGACGATGCGGGTCGCGCGGCCCGCCCAGTCGCCGGGGATGTTCTTGGCGGCCGTGCGGCGGACGAGCGAGGCGACCATGTTGCTCGTCGCGGCGGGGGCGCCGCGCAGCTTGGCGAGCTGGCCGAGCGTCAGGTCGAGCGACCAGGCCGGGGCGACATAGCCGCGCGCGGCGTCGGCGCGCTGCACCTGGTTGTCCTGGTCGAGGACGCGGGCGAACTGGTCGAGCCGCGCGAGATACGCCTCGGCGTCGGCGGCGGTCTCGACGACGTGCGTGTCGTTGAGGAAGTCGGGCGTCTCGAAATACGCGCCGCCCTGCTGGAAGATGCGGTACGGGCGGATCACCGAGTCGAGGCCGAATTGACCGGTGGCGACCGTGCCGTTGCGCAGGCCGTAGAGGATGATCTCGCGGTTGAGCGCGGCGGCGGGCGTCAGGCCGGAGGTCGGAAAGCGCTCCACCTCGGCCAGCCAGCGGCGGGTGCGGGCGAGGTCGGCGGCGCGCTCGGTCAGCGAGGCGTCGTCGAGGCGGCTCTTCAGCCCGGCGCGCGCGCCCTTGTCGAGGCCGAGACCGGTGGCGAATTCCGGGCTCTGGTTGACGGTGTCGTCGAAGATGCGGTCGAACAGCGCGTTGAGGCGCGCGTCCGGCGTCGCCTGCGCCAGGAGTTCGGCGGGGGCGAGCGCGCCGCCGATGGCGGCGGCGGTTCCCGACAGGACAAATGTGCGACGATCCATGAACATGCTCTCCAGCTCGTTACCGAACAGCGTCTTCCACGGCCGGGGCCCGGCGCGCAACCGCTTATGCGGCGACGAGCTCGGTCGCGGTGGCGTCGGCCAGGCTGGTGCCGTCGAGGATGCGCGCGGTCTCGTCGCGGACGCGCATCATGGCGTCGCGGATCGCGCAATCGGCCTCCGAATGGCAGTCCGGGCAGCGACGATAGGCGGTGCGGCTGACACACGGGACGAGCGCCAGCGGCCCCTCGATCACGCGGATGATCTCCCCCATCGAGATGAGGTGCGAGGGCTTGGCCAGGCGGTAGCCGCCCATCTTGCCGCGCGTGCTGAGGAGGAAGCCGGCCTCGCGCAGGTCGGCGAGGATCAATTCCAGGAACTTGCGCGGGACGGTCGCCTCCGCCGCGATCCGCGTCATCGCCACCGGCGCGCCGCCGACGGGCTGTTCGGCGAGAAACAGCATGGCGCGAAGCGCGTAACGGGAACGCTGGGTCAACATCGTAACGTATCTAACCCCTCAATAGGGCGGGGAAAAGGCGACAATTGCGCCCGGCGCGCCTGTCGCCTATATCGCTTCTCGCCGGGTTCGCCCGGCTACGGCGATAAATGATTACGTGAAATAGATGCAGCGGACCCGGGGGCGGTACCCGGCGGCTCCACCATCCGAGCTGAGGCGCTCAGGTCACGCTTCCGGCGTGGTGACCTGGTCTCAGCTTTGTTGACGGGGCCGAACTAGGATCGACGTGTATTGAAAGGCGTGGTTTTCGCTCGGAATGGGACCACCGCAACGGCCCATTACACAAGTGCCAACGATAACGAAGCACTCGCGATTGCCGCGTAACCCGAACCTCACGGTTTAGGTTACACGAACAAAAGCGCGGTAGGGACCACACCGGGCAACAGAAGTGGAAACCGGCGGTACGGGGAGCACCGAGCAACAGAAGCTCCCCACCCAATTCAACAATCCGCCGATCAGGCGATCGCCCGTCGTAGCGGCCGGTCGTGTTCCTCGTTCGCGACGACGCGGCGCTCCCCCGGTTCGGTCACCGTGCGGCCGATCCGGCCGGGCAGCAACGCGATGCTCAACAGGTAACCGATGACGGCGCTTGCCCCATAGCCGACGAGCGGCGTCGGATAATTGCCGAGGGCGGCCGCGACGATCACGGCGAGCCAGACGCCGCCGAACGCGGCATGGGTCGGGCGAGAAGCCGGATCATGGCTCAGCCCGCTGATCGCCGGCACGATCAGCAGCGCGGCGCCGCCCAGCACCGCCGCCCCGGCGAGCGGGTGGACGTCGAAGGAGGTCCACAGGATCCCGTCGACGAACGGCACGGCGGGCAGCGTGTCGGCGCGCATCAGGGTCACGGCGAAGCCGGCCAGCGCCGCCGTCAGCGCGACGAGGACCGACCGGCCGGGCCGGAGCACGGCGATCGCGCCCAGCCCAAGGGCGAGCGCCCCCGACATCGCGCGATCCGGTTGTAGCGCGAGCGCCGCCGCCAGGAGGATGATGCCCGCCGTTTCCGGCACGCCGTTCCTCCTCGCAAAAGCCATTGTCATCGCCGGCACGAGGATCAGGCTCGGTTGAACGAACAGCCCGCCCACCCGGACCTACCGTGACGCACCCTCCACCGCCACGCCGAGCGACGCCGTCGCCAGCAACGCCAAGCCGAGCGCGAGCATGGCCGCGCCGGCGAACCGGGCGTCGCCGATCCGCACCACGAGGGTCGCCACGCGCAACGCCGCCAAGCCGATCGCCAGCGCGCCCGCGTTGATCGCGACGTAACGGAACGGCGCTCCCGCAGCCGTCAGATAGGCAAGGCCCGCCGCCGTGGCCGCGAGGGCGCACGCGACCGCCAAGGCGCGCGGTCGCATATGCAGGTGTGAGACCCAGGACACGCCGTTCCTTTCCATGATGATCGGCGCGGACCGACCCGTGCCGAGGCTGTCGCACCGATAAAGCCATGCCGGCGTGGCGCCCGTCAATCGGCGGGGATGGCCGCTGTCGCCATCCGCCGTCACGCCAACGCCGCGACTCTTGGCGGTTCGCGACCGTGAGTGTAGCCTTCCGCACCGGACGGCCGATCCGCCCGGATGGAGTGGGAGAGAGCATGGCGACGATGGCGCAGGATCACCGGTCGCATAGCGGCTATTCGCGTGTCGCGATCGCGCTGCACTGGATGGTCGCGGCGCTGATCGTCGGCAATGTCGCGGGCGCGCTATTGGCCGACGCGCTCGGGCCGCCCGCGGCGGGCGCGATCATGGCGGTGCACAAGTCGTTCGGGTTGACGGTGCTCGGGCTGTCGCTCCTCAGGCTGGGCTGGCGCGTTTCACACGGCTTTCCGCGCTTTCCCGATTCGATGCCGGGCTGGGACGCGGTGGCGGCGCGGGCGACGCATGTCGCGTTCTACGGCCTGATGATCGCGGTGCCGCTGGCGGGATGGGCGATGGTGTCGGCGGGGCCGAGGCCGCTGACCTGGTTCGGCATCCCGTTTCCCAAGCTGCCGGTCGGCGAGGCGGTGGGCGGCATCGCGCATGACGCGCACGAGATCCTGGCCTTCACGACGGTGGGGCTGCTCGTGCTGCATGTCGCGGGAGCGTTGAAGCATCACCTGATCGACCGGGACGACGTGCTCGCTCGGATGCTGCCGCTGGTGCGGCGGCCGAACTAGCCGACGCGCCGGATCGCAAAGGCGCGGTCGGGGCCGATCGGGGACGGGGTGAAGCGCAGCCGGCCGTTCGCGGCGTCGGCGGTGAAGCGTTCGACCTCATGGCCGGTCGTCGTGTCCCAGCCGACGATCTCGCACGGGCCGTTCGCCAGGCCGGGAATCGTGACGACGGGCGCCAAGGGTTCGACATCGGCGCGGACGCGGCCGTCCGGCGCCAGCGCGCGGCGGCGCAGGAGCCAGACGAGCGCCTGGGTTTCGTCACCGCAGCCGAAGCGGTGGAAGTGCGTCGCCCGGACCCCGCCCGATATGTTGCGCCGGGCGAAGCGCGCCCAGTCGATCAGCGGCAGGAAGCCCGCCATCGCGCGCTGCGCCTCGCGCATCCCGCCCGTCAGCGTGTGCGGGCGGCGGTTGGGCCAGCGCATTCCGCCGCCGACCCCGCCCGACGCCAGATGCGCCCAGCTCATGTGGCGGAAATACTCGTCGTCGAAGGGCGCGGGGAGGGTCTTCTTCTTGTCCTTGAACGTGTGGATCGGACCGTGCTCGGTATCGAGGAACGGACGGCCGTCGGTGATCTCGCCCAGGCATTCGCGCACGATCTTGCCCATCGCGACCGCGGGGGCGACAGTGTCGCGCGGGTGGTCGATCGAGCCCTGGCGGTAGATGTGGATGGACGCGAAATCGAGGTCGGGGTGGCGGAAGATCGGCTCGCGCATCGGCAGTTCGGGATGCCACCAGAGCTCCGGGCCGAAGACGGAGACGGTCTGCGGATGCGCGCGGCCGTAGAGTTCGACCTCCAGGTCACGGACATGGGCGGAGAGGTCGGCGATGAACTCCGGCCAGCAATCGACCGACCAGCCGGCCTGCGCGGGATGGATCTCGTTCCATAGGTCCCAGGCGAACAGCGCGCCCGACCCGCCCCAGCGGCGGACGATGAAATCGAGGCGCGCCTTGATCGCGACGCGGGTGCGCGGACAGGTCAGAAGCTGTGAGGGATGTTCGAGCGGGCCACCAACCGCCACGTTCCACGGGTGGTGGCGCCAATGGAGCCACATCCAGAAGGTGTCGACGGGGGTGAGGAGGATGCGCAGCCCCACGCGCTCGCACAGGGCGAACAGGTCGTCCCACAATTGCACCATGGCGGGGACGAACACGCCCGCCGGCCGCTCGAAATAGCGGTGCCGGACCTGGGCGTACTCGATCATCAGGCGCAGGCAGGCGACGCCGTGCGCTTTCAGGTACTCGAGGTGGCGCTCGACGGCGGCGAGGTCGCGGCGGCGGAACAGCCCCTCGAACTCGACCCAGGAGATCGCGTCGTTCTGGCCGATCGGGGTCCAGGGACGGCCATGCTCGTCGAGGAAATAGGGGGCTTGGGGGGCGACCCCGATCCAGGGGAGAGTCGCCGGGCGGTCGTCGCGGGCCATGGCTTAACGGGTGCTGCCGAACATGCGCGACGCTCCCTAGCCGATCGCGCGAGCGTGACCAGCGGGAAAGGGCTGGATCAGGACGCGGAGGGCGTCGGTTGGGCCGGGAGGTCGGTTTCCTGGGGTGTCGCGGTATCTGCCTGCGGCTCGGGGGCGACCGCGACGGCCGGCGCGGTCGCGGGAATGGGCGGTTCCGCCGGCACCACCGGGAGCGGGTCGGGATCGAACGCGACGCGGACGGGCTCGATCGGGGCATAATCGTCGAGGGGCGGCGGGTAGAGCTCGTCAAAGGCGTGCTCGTCGGGCGGCGGGGGCGTAGCGTCGGGCCAGTCGCCGAGCGAGGACAGGCGCGTGAACGCGATGGGGGTGGGCTGGGTCGGAACGACGTCCGCCGGCAGCCACCGATCGCGGTAGCCGGTGTCGACCGCGCGGTAATAGGGGTCCATCGCGGAGGCGGTGAGGTCGCCCATCACCAGCCCGGCGGCGACCGCGGCCGCGCTCAACCCCGTCAACAACCAGCGTCCCGCGTGCACCACAGCCCCCCATTGCAGTTCCGAAACGACCAACGCGGGGCCGGACCGGCCGTTCCGCGATATTGGTGGTTAACCTCCCTCTAACCCGCGACGGCTAGCGCGGTCGATGATGAGACAGGTCGGCGTTGGGGTGGCAAAGGCGGCGGGCGCGGCGGGCGCGGCGGGCGCGGTGGGGGCGCTGGCGCTCGGCGCGTCCTGCGTA